>Ga0074195_1002190_pt1 | contig 22970 bp, 23 predicted proteins | sample EPASupsiteHSE623_FD_64525 | JGI IMG/M metagenome (GOLD analysis project Ga0074195, IMG submission 64525) | Bioremediated contaminated groundwater from EPA Superfund site, New Mexico - Sample HSE6-23 | ecosystem: Environmental > Aquatic > Deep subsurface > Groundwater > Contaminated ...
GGTGGGGGTTTTTTTAATGGGCTTTAGGGTTGGTTTAACAAGGGAACGACGGATGGTCCTTCGCAACACCTGCAGCGGGAATTCATAAGTGCGTTATATCATGATACCCTTCCCGAAAAGCATTTGGGAATGGCACATATGATCTCGAAGATAAAAACCGCACCCTGGGTTACGATGCCGGGCGAATTCGAACCTGGTGCCCAGCGATGGTGCCATTATGGTTGCAATGTATTTGGAGACCCGGCGCTTGAAATCTGGACATCAGAACCGTCCAGCTTTTCAACGGTTTCCTGGACCGGCAGCATTGATTCAGACTGGAATAATGCCGGGAACTGGAATCCGGCCATCGTTCCCACCTCCCTATCAAATGTCACGATAAACAGTGCACCCCATTACCCTGTAATCACAACCAGCAATGCAGCATTCTGTAACGATCTGACCATTCAGGATGGAGCAACAATGACCATAAATCCAGGGAAATCGATGGTGGTTTACGGCAATATTGTACTGGTTGGTGGGTCAAATCCCTAAGATTGACTTCACTTCGAAAGGTCAGATCAATTGGATCCTTCGGCTACGCTCAGGATCCCTCAGAACCCCCTGTGTAGCCAAAGGATTCTGAGCGAAGCCGAAGAATCCAACACAAAGCCAAAGGATTCTGAGCGAAGCCGAAGAATCCAACACAAAGCCAAAGGATTCTGAGCGAATCCGAAGAATCCAAACGAAACCGAAGGATTCTGAGCGGAGCCGAAGAATCCAAACGAAACCGAAAGATTCTGAGCGGAGCCGAAGAATCCAAACGAAACCGAAGAATGCAATAAATTTGGTCATGTCAAAAATCTTATTTAGATTTGTACCAAATAAGAATTATAAGAAAACCCATTTCATGAAAAGCAAAATATTCATTTTGATTGCAGTTTTCCTGGTAGGAAATGCATCTATGTTATCAGCACAAAAGTATCCCTTCGATTTACCGAAGTTGCCTTATGCATACAATGCCCTGGAACCGGCTATTGATGCCCAGACCATGGAGATCCATTATTCAAAGCATCATGCGGCGTATGTAAAAAACCTTAATACCGCGATTAAAGGCAGTGACTATGAAGGCTACTCCCTGGATGAGCTTATGCTGTATGCCGGCGAAATGGACGATGCCATCCGGAACAATGCAGGCGGCCATTACAATCACACACTCTTCTGGAATGTGCTTTCACTCAATAATCCATTCGATCCCCGGAGTGAGATCGGAAAGGCTGTTACCGCAACATTCGGCTCCCCCGACAGTCTCAAAAAGTTGTTGAGCAAGGCAGGCGCCACGCGTTTCGGATCAGGATGGGCCTGGCTTTACGTAACCCCCGATAAAAAACTTGCGGTTTGTTCCACGCCGAACCAGGATAATCCCATCATGGATGTATCAGCCGAAAGGGGTATCCCGGTGCTTGGGATCGATGTATGGGAACACGCCTATTACCTGAAGTATCAGAACAAGCGAGGCGATTATCTTGCATCTGTTCTGAATGCCGTGAACTGGGCTGCAGTGAATAAAAATTACACGGAAGCCCTGGCGAGTCCGCTGCTTTTAACCATTGAAAAAGAAACCTGGACCGCACTGAGTACCTTTCATGGTGTGATGTCGGAGACATTCCATCCATCCGAGGAAGGCAATCTTAAGCCAATCCGCGAACGCTCAGGTGAATTCCTTGCAAAGGCAAAAGCCTTGCAAACCAGTCCAATTCCGGCGTCGTTCAATACGCCTGATATCAAAAAATCGATCGACGAACTGGTAAAGGGAGCTACAACCTTAAATCAAATGGTAATCAAGAAAGCGGATGATAAGTCCATCACCGGGAAACTGGATGAGCTCCACGATGTCTTTCACACCATCCAGGGGCTGTGCAGGCATTAAACGTGACAAAATTATGACTGCATGGCGCGATGACGTTGTTCACTTACGTTCCTTCATCAAGATTTCCACTACTTTATTTCGTCATCTTTTCACCTGCATTTCGTCGAGCAGGAATCCTGCGTCCCCGAATTTCTCCGTAATGTAAAGGACATACCGGATATCGCATGAAATGGCTCGCTGAAGGTCATAATCGTATTGCCAGTCGCTGATCATGGCCTCATAGTTGCCGTCGAAAACCACGCCGATAAGCTCACCTTTCGCGTTCATCACCGGGCTGCCGCTATTGCCGCCTGTGATATCGCACATGTTGAGGAAGGCCACCGGAACATCTTTCAGGATGGGATCCATAAAATTGCCAAAATCCCGATTTTTATGCATCGCAACCAGTTTTTCAGGTGCATTGAATGGTTCTAAACCTGTATTCTTCTCAACCACCCCTGCAAGTGAGGTAAACGGACCATACCAAACTGCATTCCGGGGTTGATATCCTTTAATCCTTCCAGAGGTAAAGCGGATTGTACTGTTGGCATCAGGATATAGGTTCTTGCCTTTCCATGCAAACAGTGCCTCAAGATATTCCTTTCGTATTTCGGTCACGTTGGCCGCAAAAACCTCGTTGGTCTTCTGAATCTCCTGTCCCATCGGATACAGCCGGATGGCCATATTGATGAACGGATCATTAAGTGCCTCCAGTTCCTTAGATGTTTTTTTATAGAGCGATTTGGCATAATCAAGTTCATGCAATTTGGAACTTGCAACCGCCTTGCCGGCGAACTGTTCAACTGATTCCTGATCGTTGCTCAGGATGTATTCCAGTCCCGTGATCCGCTGGCTGACAGGAAGGGCGCTAGCCATTTTCAACGCTCTTACCAGCAGCACCTTATCAACAGGTTCATAATAGTCGGCATAGGGGTATTGCAGGTTTTCCAATGCCTCCGTTATTGCTTCTTCTGTGAGCCCTGGCTGCCTTTCACCTGCTGGTTTCTCCATTTCCCGGGCGATGTAGTAAATCTGGGTCGCCATGCTCAGTTGCAATCCGGCCAGCCCCTGGAAGATCCCATAGACATTATCACGGTCTTTTGTGTCGCCCAGCATTTTATATTGCTCTTTTTCCCTTGAAAGGATTGTACTGTATTTTGCCTTGTTTTCAGGGGTGCTATTGGCCCATGCCAGAAAGTCCTTCTCATAGTCGATCTTCTTCTGAAGAAAATTGGTCTTTTTCATTCCCTCGACTTTTCCCTGGTAATTTTTCATGGCATTTGCCAGTCCCTTGGTAAGACTTGCAACCTTTAATTTTCCCGCCGGATCCTTTTTGGTCAGTTCATCACACAAATCGATGATCTCCCTGAAATTCTGAATGGCAAAAGGATAATTGTACTCCTGGTTCCAGTGAACAGATGTTGAAGAACGGTAGCGGGTTGTACTTCCGGGGAAACCCATGATAAAGGTAAAATCATCATTCTTCAGGTTATCCGTGGCTGAACGAAGCCATACCTTTGGCTTATAGGGGATGTTTTGTGCATCATAGGAAACGCCGGTGCCGTCGGGTGCCACATAAACTCTCAGAAATGAAAAATCGCCGGTGTGCCTCGGCCACATCCAGTTATCGGTTTCACCACCATAGTTTCCGATCGACAGGGGCGGGGCGTAAACGATTCGCAGATCCTTGAACTCTTTGTAAACAAACAGCATGTATTGCTTGCCGTTGAACATTTCTGATATCTGTGCCTTAATATCCTTTTTATCTTTTTCGATCAGATCGCTCATCGCGACAATTTTCGCATTGATCTTTTTGTCTCTTTCGGTCGGATCGGTGATGTCTTTGGCAGCCTCAACAACTTCTTGTGTAACATCCCTGATCTCCAACACCATCAGGGCCTGATACCCGGGTGCCTTGATTTCCTCGTTCCTGTTGCGGGCAAGAAAGCCATCGGTCAGATAATTGGTACCAGGGGTCGATGCCCGCTGGAGCGCCGTATAGGCAACATGATGATTGGTCAGCACCAGTCCTTCGGGCGATACAAACGAACCGCTGCCGCCGCCAACCTGCAGAATGGCACTGTACAAGGCGGGTTTGTCTTTGCTGTAGAGATCGCCGGCCGGGATCGCCAAACCCCTTTTGTTTAGTTCCAGCTGATCTATCTGTGTAAGCAACCACATCCCTTCCTGGGCAAAAGATGACACTGCAAGGAACAGGAGCAGTGAAAAAGTAAAATTGATTTTTTTCATGGGGACCTCCGTTTTGGTTTTTTGGAATATTTGACTTAAAACTGAATGTGACGCAGATCGTTATGGAATGTTACAAAACCGTGACGAAAGACAAGACAAAATCGTGAAGGAAAATGACTAAATCGTGACGAAAAGCGTGACGGGGAATCATTGGTGTGTTCATTTCTTTTCCGGCAGGGAAAATATTTTCAGGTCGACAGGTTTATTGAGTTCTATTGATTCGAACTGAATTTCGTTGATACGACCTGCATTATTGGTTTCAACGGTAAAGGCAAAGGGAATCCCCTCCACATCGCGGTAATCACGATAATAATTTTCCACCGGGACCTCTTTTCCTCCTGCTTTGCGATAAGAGAGTCTTTTAAGCGGTAAAAATCCTTTCTGATCAATGAATTGATATTCGATTCCACCATCTTTCCGGGTAACTTTGATCTTATAAACCAAAAAGCCGTTTACCGTGTCGTTCCCTGCCAGCTCGAGGGTATGACCCTTGCCTTTCCATTGATACAGAACCCCATCCATATCCGACCTGTTTTTAAGGTCAACAGCACGTTCAGGAGGAAGGACCTGTGGCGCGGCATTGCCAGTCCAGGGGGCGGTCATCCAGGCGGTTTGGCCGTCAAAAACCTGGTAGGCCGTCATATCGGCCACATCAAACTCCATCATGTATTTGTCGGGGCGCACCCGCACGATTTTCACCGGCATCAGGTCCTGCTGAACCAGGGTGCCGGTCATGATGATCGTTTTCACCTGCTGAAGTTTATCAAAACGCCCGGCCTGGTAATATTTATCCATGATTTCATCCATGGTCAGTTCCTGTGCCATCAAACCTGATGCAAGTGATAAAAAAAGGCAAAAAAGGCATAATCTCGTTTTCATATTTCCCCGTTTCATATATTTTTCCTTAGTGTCACTGAACTGCTATTTCTCCCTGATATCATATGCTAACAGCGACCTCCCATGCCGTACATACATGATCCCCTGGCTGATGACCGGATGTGCATAATGTGCCTTGGTGCCACGGGTGACCTTGAATGAACTTACGGCTTCCATCCTGGGACCGTTTGGTTTGATTAGCCCCAACTGCCCCTTTTCATTGTAAAGATACAGCATACCGTCGGCATAAATGGTCACACCTTTGTCAAATTTCAGCGAATCGGTGATCTTCCCTGTATTAGCGTCCATGCTGTACCAGTATCTCCTGCCGTAACTTGCAGTGTAAATAAAGTCGTTCAACTTGATGAAGCTGCCCATGGTATTGTCGCATACCGGATTTCTCCATATTTCGGTAATTTCCTTTCCATCGGCCGATAGTTTCAACTTGACCGATCCGTTTCCATCACCGGTGATGTAATAGATGAATCCATTTTCATAAAGTGGTGTGTTTATGTGTACATCGCCCTCACCATCCTGTTTATGCGACCAAAGCAGGGTACCATCCCTGGTGTCGATACCGAGCAGGGCACTTTTGGAGAAGGTGACCAGGATATCCCGTTCGGGCAATTTGATCAGTAATGGAGAACAATAGGAGGTCATTTGTCCAAGTCCCTTGCAGATCCACCTGATCTTCCCGGTAAAGCGGTCGAGCGCAACCACGTTGGTATCAGTGTTCCCGGGGGAACAATAAACATCATTTCCATTGACTACCAGTGATTCCGAGAATCCAAAGCGTGTCATCGGGGCATGAAAATCGGTGACCATATCAACGGACCAGCGTTTTTTTCCCGTTTTAGCATCCAGACAGGCAACTGTCCCGAGTCCGGCGGTCACATAAATAAGGTCATCCACTATTGTCGGGGTATTGCGCGTACCAGGGTAATTCTGCGTCCATTCTTTGCCTATCGGGGCTTTCCACAAGAATTTTCCTGAACGGTCGAGGGCAAAAAGATAGCTGATCGTATCGATTTCTCCATTTATATAAATAACGGACGGGGTGATTATAGGCGAGCCATATCCGTTCCCAATGCTGTCAATTTCCCATAAAAGGTTTGGTCCACCTTCAGGCCATTTTTTCAACAGGTTCGTTTCATGATAAAATCCGGAGCGGTCGGCCCCGCGCCATTGCAACACATCCTGGGAGAACAAACCGGTGGTGACGAGGACGAACAGGGTGGAAATAGTGAATAATTTGATTTGCATAAGTCTATCAGTTTTTGGAGCATAGCAAAGCTAGCGCATACGGCCGTTAAGCAAAAAACAATTCGGTGAAAGATTGGGAAATGACGATATCCGGGGATTCAGGCATGATGAAGATGTGAGGCCCCGTGCGATGTATTTTTCCAGTACTCCTTCTCCAGTCTTTGCCTTGTAACTGGAAACCCGTGTGCCGGATGAAAGATTTGACAGCCCGTATCAAGCAGTTTCTTCCAGCTCCTGATGATTTCCTCGGCATCATCGCCCCAGGGAGGGAAAATCCTGTGAGGCAACCCAACCATGGCATCGCCCACAATCGCCATCTCAGTGCCGACAATTACCGAGGAGGAACCAGCGGAATGGCCCGGGGTATGCAGGGCAACGGCATTAAAGCCATATTCCGAAAGATCATGCTGTTCATGGAAAGTCATATTAGCCTTGACACCCTGAACCTGGAACCAATGAGGCACCTTTTCAGCCCCCAGGCGGTATAAGAAGCGGGTCCACCGCATGGTTCCATTGGGAACCGGACTGTAGCCGTTTTCAAGAAAATCCTTTTCATTTTCCTCCACGATGAAAGTCGGGGCAAATCGTTTATGCAGAATCCATGCATTTCCTGCATGGTCAAAATGCGTATGTGTCAAAATTACCGCATCGGGGTGGCCTGTAATTGCCAGTCGTTTAAGCAATCGTTGCCCATCACCCTTCCAGCCGGTATCAATCAGTAATCGTGATTTTCCCCTGGACATCAAATAAACATTCGATCGTCCGCAGAGTACCCGGATTATGCTTGTTCCACCGCTGGTTAACCAGGTTTTCATCTTCCAGTCAGGTTTTACTTCGGCTGATTTATACTTGAATCCACTCCGAAAAAGGCATTTTTTATCAAAACCGGACACTGAGCGAAGTCGAAGTGTCCTTATTAACAGGTGATTGCATCCTTCGACTCCGCTCAGGAGCCTTCGACTCCGCTCAGAATTCAATTGATTGGACTTTTCGGAGTGGACTCATACTTCAATCATTTAAGTTTAAAAATAAAAGCAATCCTGTTAAGTTGCAGTATAACAAAGGTAAAAATAGAAATCGATAATCGAAATGGATTCATTAAATTTGAAGTTGGAAAGACCAGCCCTATTGAATGCCGGTTTCGTATAGTTGAGAACCAAAAATTTATCCACATGATTTTACAAATCCTCGACATTCTCAGGATAGTGATTGTTTTTGTTGCTTTCTTTTTTGGTTATATGATCGGATTTTCCGACGAATATAATCCCGTCCTCCAGTTGCATTTTATGGTCCCGGTTGTCATTGTCGCCATTGCCGGGATTTCCGGCCTGGAAGGTTTGTTTTTTTCGAAAAAATCAGCCGAAATCAAGGGGTATGAAACCGGAAGCAATTATCAGCGGCAATCGGCCATTGCTTTGTTATCTTATGCATTCGTCGCCATTTTGGTATACCTGTGCGACTGGGGCATCAAAGCGGAACTAACCATCTTTTTTACTTTTATCTTTTTCTTCTTCTTCTCGGCAATGAATCACACCATGGATGCGATCAGGCGAAAAAACTACAAATGGCAGAACATCAACAGGCCATTCATCACCTTGCTGCTGATTGCAGGAATGATATATCCTGTGGTGAAGGCATTGGCGACGTTATAGTGAATAAACAACAATATGCAAACCTACATATCCATCTTACGCGGTATCAACGTCAGTGGTCATAACCTGATCAAAATGAATGCCCTTCAGGAGATTTGCGGAACACTGGGATTTCGCAATGTCAGAACCTATATCCAAAGCGGCAACATTGTGTTCGAAACCAAAACGACCGATATGATGACCCTGGAGAAAACCATCTCCGATGCGATATTGAAATTTTTTGGATTTGACATTCCTGTTTTGGTACTTGAAAAAGAAGCATTGAAAAATATTGAGGATCACAACGTATTCATCAATGAACGGCATGAAGACCATACGAAACTTCATGTCACTTTTCTGTCCGACATCCCGGAGAAATTGCTGACCGACGGTATTCCGCATGAAGGTTATTTACCGGATGAATTTTATATCAGAGGGAAATCAGTTTACCTTTTTTGCCCCAATGGCTATGGGAATACGAAACTCAGCAACACCTTCTTTGAGAAAAAACTAAAGGTCAGGGCTACCACGAGAAACTGGAAAACCATAGTGGAACTGATCAAAATGAGTGATTGGACCACCTTAAAAAATGAAATAAACTGCTGACCAAGGAAATTTCTATCCGAAGGTTTCTTTTTGGTAACTTTTCTCTACAATATACGTCTTATTGACCGATCTGGTTCCGGACCGGAAATTGATCTCACTGGCGGCTCATCAATATGGATGGTTATCTCATTTCCTGTAATCTTAATACCAGGCACACCTATAACATGGTGGCACAGAAGTACCATGACCTCTTTTCAGGTGAGATCGGTAAGAAAAATTATGACCGGAATTTACTTGATCTTTTTGCCAATCGTTTCAGCCCCGGATCCAGGATTTGCGATGCAGGTTGCGGTCCGTCAGCACACGTTGGAAGGTATTTGTTTGATAAGGGAATGGATGTTACGGGTGTAGATATTTCCGATCGGTGTATCGCCATGGCAAGTGATCTTAACCCGGGAATGAAGTTTATTTGTGATGATATCGCCGGGTTGGGTTTTGAACAGGATTCCTTTGATGGGGTCATTTCGTTTTACTCCATCATACATACACCGAAGACTTTAACCGGTGTGCTTTTCAATGAATTCTTCCGGATTCTGAAACCTGGAGGTTCCCTGCTGGTTGCCGTCAAAGCTGGTGTTGGAGAGGGTTTTCAAAAAGAACTGCTTGGGATCAATGCGGAAATTTATTTTTCCTTTTTTTCCGAGACGGAAATCAGGCAGTATTTCGACAGGTCGGGATTCGTGATTGACTTGCTGGAAAAGCGGAAACCCCTGGATACCGAAATAAAAAATGATCGTATTTTTGCGATTGGCACCAAACCTTTTTCGGGAAGGTAAAGTAATAAACCTGATTTTTTTATGATAAGTCGCTTGATAGGGTTGAGATTCCTGCAACTGTACCGTGGTTCCTCCGAAGCAGGACTTTTCAGGATGCTCTTCCTGACAGTGGTTATCCTCCCACTTGCAGGCCTCTTCCTGATACAGCGCATCGCGACATATCCGTATCCTTTTGTAATACCGGCGGCCATGCTTTGTATCGTATGGCTGGTACACCACCGGCGCCTGGACCATCATTTCCTTGGTGCCATCCATTTACGGCCGGCGCTGGTGTACCTTACAGAGTATATACTGTTCACCCTGCCCGTCACGGTTCTCCTGGTAACAGCAACATTGTACATCCATGCCATGGTTTTCGCCGCCGCATTAATCCTCATTGCATTTTCAGTCCCATCACGGGAAATACAGGCATCCCAGGCAGTGAAGCTTCAGTTGATCCCGACAGGGATGTTCGAATGGCAAAGCGGGATCCGGAAAAACCTTGTTGCCCTGATTCTTTTCTACATTCCCGGTTTATTCGGTTTTTACCACATCGGATTATCGGCGGTTTCCCTGTTTTTGCTTACAATTGTCTTTGTCTCGTTCTATTCCGAATATGAACCATTGAATATGCTCATTGCAGGTACCGTGGGATCAGGGAAATTCCTGCTGGCAAAGGTTATACGGCATGCCGGCCTTTTTGCAATTATTTTATTCCCCCTTATGCTCATTGCGTTCATTCACAAGGACTTCCGGTGGCTGACTGCGGCCTATTTCCTGGCATCGCTGAACCTGGTGACTTTCGCCATCCTGCTAAAATATTATCAATACCGTCCGGGGGCCTATTCGGGTGCTCATCAGATGCTCACCACCCTTGCATGTGTCGTTTCGGTGATTCTTCCGGTCGCACTTTTTTTTATCCTGATTAACCTGTTCCTCGCTATTGGTGGACACAGGAACCTTAGAACATTTCTTGATGCTGGAAATTGACAATCTCAGTGTTTCCTATGGTGATAAACTGGTCCTTGACGGTCTGACGGTTGCCCTTCCTTTACGGTGTGTGCATGGGCTTGTAGGCATGAATGGTGCAGGAAAGACAACCCTGCTGAATACCATGGCCGGTTTTATAAAACCTGGAAACGGTAGCATCAGGATTCATGGCAGATCGCTGACAAGGGCAGACCTTGCTTTTCTTGAAACCGAGAATTTCTTTTACAGCCACATAACAGGGAGAGAGTATCTTGGTTTGTTCATGTCGCCAAAGGGTGTACCGGATATCGATGAATGGAACCGCATGTTCAAATTACCCCTTGATCAGCTGATCAACGCCTATTCAAGCGGAATGAAACGGAAGCTGGCCCTGGCAGGAGTGCTGAGGCAGGATAAGCAGATGGTAATCCTGGATGAACCATTCAACGGCCTCGATCTGGAATCAACGCGTTTGCTAAGCATGATCATAGCCAGGCTGAAGGAAAGAGGAACGACCGTGCTTATCACTTCACATATCCTTGGTTCACTCACAGGTATTTGTGATCACATTCACCTCCTGAGAAATGGCAAGATCCGGTTTTCGAGGGATAAGGAAAACTTCACAACCCTCGAACAGGAGATTTTCCGGGATGTGGATCCAGGCTTCTTCTCACTTGTAAGGGAAATAATGTAAACATTTATAGCCGCTCCTTCATGATTTTGGGTCCGGAGCGCATTGTAATCTCCCGGTTTTTTTACTTTTGGTCCCTGATAAGAAATGCATTCAGCGATTTGAAAAACTCAGATAAACTTTCCCAGGTAAGAAAATTATTAAAAATTGGCTCCAGGTTCATTGATTATAAAATGGGCATTCTGGGTGCCATATTCCTGGCAGTGATTGTTTTCATCATCAATTATTCCAACACACATGGCTTGACCGGTGCGACTACTGCCGCATTGAAACAGGGCGCCTATACGTTCCTGTTTGGGGGCGTCATTATGCGCGGATGTGAAGCACTGGCGACAAGGATACACAGAAAATCATTCGCCCTGGCGATGGCAGTGATCATTCCCTCAACCATTGCTATCTGCCTTACCTTTGGTGTTCACAGTATGAAAGGCACGCCAAAACCGGTGGCATCAACCATCCCGACCGCAGTCATGGTTATACCGTCCACCTTCATCTGGGGATACAGGAAAAGGAAGCAGTATATAGAACAGTAAATTGTACTTTTACCTCTCTAAATCATATGCTATGCAAACTCCATTAATTCATTCAGCCATATTTCCATCCCGTTACCTGCAGGGTCCGGGTATCATAAACCAATTGCCTCAGTGGATCTTCAGTTTAGGGTCGAAAGCCATGATTGTGGCAGGTGGCACTGCAACCAGGGAGATCATACCACAGGTAAAAACTGCATTGGGAACCAACTGCATGGTTGAAGTGTTTGGCGGAGAATGTACAGCCAGGGAAGTAAGCCGGATCACTGGATTGGCAAAATCCGGGAGGTGCGATGTTGTGGTAGCGCTTGGCGGGGGAAAGGTGATTGACACGGTTAAAGCGGTAGCCAATGATCTGCAGGCAAAAACGATTATTGTACCAACAATTGCTTCGAATGATGCTCCCTGCAGTGCCATCAGTGTTGTATATACCGAAACCGGTGCATTTGATCATGTCATTCACCTTAAGCAGAACCCGAACCTGGTATTGCTTGATTCCGAAATCATTGCCAAAGCGCCGGTGCGGCTGCTTGTCGCCGGGATGGGTGATGCCCTGTCGACCTGGTTTGAAGCCGATGCCTGTTACAATTCGGGATCACCGAATGAAACAGCGGGCCATTGTACCCTTTCGGCACTCACCCTGGCAAAATTATGTTACGAAACCATCCTCGGATTTGGTGTCAAAGCTGCAGAAAGTTGCCGGTCGAATATAGTCACAACCGAATTGGAGCATGTGATTGAGGCGAATACGCTCATGAGCGGATTAGGTTTTGAAAGCGCGGGTTTAGCCAGTGCGCACTCCATTCATAACGGATTGACACAACTTCCTTCAACACATTCCTATTTTCATGGCGAAAAAGTTGCATTCGGCGTACTTGCAGGACTGTTTCTGGCAAACCGGCCCAAACCCATGATCGATGAAGTATATGCATTTTGCAGTTCGGTGGGATTACCGGTCACACTGGCACAGATCGGGGTGATCAATCCCACGGCTGAAGAAATCCGGAAAGTGGCAGAAGTTGCCTGTGCCCCGCAGGAATCAATCTGGCATGAGCCCTCGGCGATCAGTCCGGAAAGGGTTGCTGAATGTATCATCAGGGCCGATGACTGGGGAAAGAATCTACTAAATTCTAATCTGATGAGGGGTTAGTTCCCCGCTGCTTGTTGCGAATGTAAGTAATTCCCGAGGATACCTCTTAGCTTCCCGTGAGGTCATTCATTCCCGATCAATTGGATTCTGAGCGGAGTCGAAGGATGCAATTGACTGTTAATGAGGACGCTTCGACTTCGCTCTGTGTCCGATTTTCATTAATTATGCCTTTTCAGGGAGGGCTCAATATCACAGAATACAATAAAAAATATTAACAAACAGTATCAAACAGTAAATAAAGTATTATCTTTGGGAAAAATTAATCCTTCCATTATGAACGCATTCCCAGGATTCAGGGAAGTATTTAAGATCTTCCAAAACAAAGAATCGTATTTCAATGACATCAACAAGCAACAATCAAACAGATTGATATTCAATCAGATACTGTTGATATGCGTATTTGCTTTTCTGTATGGCATGGTGATGGGCAGTTATCACAGTTTCATTCAATCCGTCGTCACCGGGTTGAAAGTCATCATCCTGTTTCTTTCAACTGTCATAATCTGTTTTCCCTCCTTTTTCATCATCCAGCAGGTGCTTGGTTCAAAAATGAGTTTCAGGCAGATGATCGTCATCGTGTTAAGCGGCGTGATGCTCACCGCAACCATTGCGCTGTCGTTTGCCCCCATTGTGGTTGTATTCCAGGTAACCGGCGGCAATTATCATTTCCTGCAGCTTTTGCATGTGGCAATCTTTATTTTTGCTGGTGTTTTCGGTATGCGGCTCATGGTCGATGCGTTAAAATATGCCTGTGAAAATAAAAGTATCTATCCGCAGATCGGGGTTACCGTATTCAGGATATGGATCATTATCCTGGCATTTGTCGGGATCCAGCTGGCCTGGAACCTACGGCCGTTTTTATGCGAAAAACATGAAGAGTTTAAATTCTTCAGGAAATATGAAGGCAATTTTTACACTGCCATCGTATATTCGGTTGAGCAACTTGTGTCGCACAAGGAGTCCGGAAAGCAAGAGATAAAACCTGCCATGGGAAATAATCCTGACACCCTTATGAAAAAAGAGACGGGGACAGAAAAAATTTTAAATCAAATCGGGAATTAGGGCATGGATGACATCATGACACTGGAAGAAGTTGCAGGTTACCTGAAGCTTAAACCACAAACTATATATACCTGGGCGCAGGATGGTAAAATACCGGCGGCCAAACTCGGAAAAGAGTGGAGGTTCAGAAAATCAATTATCGACCGGTGGTTCAACCAGCATATTGATGAGAAATTTTCCGCCTATCTTGAAAAATAAACCTCATCGCCAAAGAACATTGTGGTATCTTCGGGAATTGCTTTCATGCGTCGCAAACGGAGGTGAACTAACCCCGAAAGAGATAAAAAGGATTATGCTGGATCATCGGGTGATCCTGTATGGCATTAAATTAATCCATCACAGATGAGCAAAACAGTCAATTTTACAACCTGGACCAATGATCATGTTATATGGACCGATATTACCGATCCGACATCGGAGGAACTCAAAGAGTATTCAAAGGAATACAACCTTGATTACTATTCTCTGGCTGATTGCCTTGAACCGGCGCACCTTCCGAAAAAGGAGTCGCTGCCGAATTTCACTTTTATCATCTTAAGGATATTTGATGAAAAAACTAAAAAGCCATCCTCCATCCAGGAAATGAGTCACAAGATCGCCATTTTTTACAACGATGAGGTAATTCTGACAGTCCACCGGTTTCATGCGGCCATCATTGAAGAGATCAGATCAAAGTACCTTGATACGGGCATTATAAGTGTACCATCCGAAATTGTGACCAAGATCATGTTCTACACAGTCAAATCATATGAGGCCATTGCGGTTACTCTTTCTGAAAATATTGACCGGATGGAAAAGCAGGTTTTCGTGGGAAGGCAGACCAGAATTTCCCTGGAACAACTTTACTACCTGAAGAACTCTTGCCGCCTGAACCGGCGTATCATCAGCCTGACGAAGGAGGTGGTCATTCAGCATACTACAACCGAAAAGGATGCCACCGCCCTGCAGGATGTGAAGGACATGCTTCAGAAACTCAGCCTGAGTCTTGATGAAACACATGATGATTCGGCCAACCTTTCAACGATCTACCTCTCTATTGTATCCCTGAAAACCAACGATGTAATGAAGCTGCTGACCATTTTTTCGGTCTTTTTCATGCCGCTTACCTTTCTGGCCGGAATTTATGGGATGAACTTTGAATTTATGCCCGAACTGAGCTGGAAACTAGGCTATCCATTGGTATTGCTTTTGATGTCTCTCATCAGTATCGTAATTTTCTGGTGGTTTAAGCGTAAAAAAATACTCTGATAACACCCGTCACCTTCCCACCACATCGTCACATCGCCCCATCATCACATTATCACATTATCACATCAGCACGTTTCAAAACCAATACCCAAGATTCAAAAAAACCATTAGCCCCGGGTTGATATTTGAACCCATGATGGATATTTCCAGCGGGCCGATAAAGCTGTCGTAACCCGCTGTTACACCATAGCCCATAAGGAAATTGCGGCCGGCGAAAAGCTGGTCGAATTCCCTTTGATTACCCCCTGCATCGGCACGCAGGTTCAGGTATAGTTTATTGAAAACATTGTATTGAAGCTTGATTCGTGCAACCAATGAATAGAAGCCAAATTCCTGTATGAATTGCAATCCTGTAAAAGGGATGTAAGTTTCGATATAATTATCCGGGGTCAATCCGCCGAGGCCAAACATATGCTGTATGGGCGGGGTTCCGATGTTGTTGAGCGTCGCTCCGGCAAATAGTCCCGGCTGCAGCACAAACCTGCGATGGAGCTGGATGTTCTGGTCAAATTTCAGGGTGATGATCGCCTTATTTGAAAACAAATGTTGTGACCAGTTTTTTGAAAATGGCATTACATATTCGATCTTCAGGGCTCCCTTGATGCCGCTTGTCGGAAAGTTTGGACGGTCGCGTGTATCGGCATTCAGTGAGACGAAAATATTCCCATAGCTTGAAAAATCCTCATAGGGTAAAAAAACGCTGTCAATGACAATATCCTGCCTGAACCGGAAATATTCATACTCAAAACCAGCTTTGAAATTAACCATGTTCCTGAAATTATAATTGAAGAACACAGCTCCCTTATAGTTGGTCAGGTCAAACTTGTTAGCTTTAATATCTTTCTTATATGTATCAATCTTGAATGTGTAAAATTCAGCATTGGCTCCAATAGCGCTTTTGCCTCCCAGCCCCAGGAGGTAGGTTGCCCTGATGCGTGGATTCAGGGCGATATTCAGGTCGGCAAACAATTTGGAATTGGGTCCGAGCACATTCCGGAATGCCCCGCCAAGCAATAGACTGATCCCGTAATCGGAGTCATAATGTACGCCGGCCGAAACCTCTCCCGGCCCACCCTCAACCGCATCGATCACCAGGTCGGTTTTCCCGTTATGATAATTCAATTCATAGGATACACGATTAAAATATCCTGACCCATAGGTTCGCCGGATATCTTTCTCCAACTCATCAATTGATATGGTTCTGCCCTGATAATTTCCAAAGATGCTGTTGAAATAACTATCGCGCATCTTTTTATTGCCACGGATGATGAGGCTGTCAACGTGGAGGGTGGTGAGCGGGGCGGTATTAAATTCTTTGATCGGCCTGTACGCAATCGCATTCAACGAGTCGGCCAGGGCTTTGATTTCTTTATAGTGGGTTCGGGCAACTCGCTCACCAACAGCCATGATGGAATCATACTGTTCGAAATCCATCATGCCGTAATTCATTTTGATCCTGACCTTCAGATCGGTCAGGCTGTCGCCGATCTCATTGGCCCTGATCCTTGAAAATGAGGTGATCTGGTCGAGAATGGCCGTTATCGATCCCAGTTGTTCCTTGGTTTTATAGAGTCCTGTCTGCACATCGCCTCCGATGATGATTCTGGCTCCCATCTCTTTGACCTCCTTCACAGGGTAATTATTCACGACACCACCATCAACGAGGTAATAGCCATTATAATCGGTCGGTTCAAAATATCCGGGGATTGACATACTGGCTCGAATTGCCATTGGCAGGTAGCCGTTGTTCAGCACAACAGCATCTCCGGTGAACAGGTTGGTGCCCATGCATAAAAACGGGGTTTGAAATTTGTTGAAATCCCTGGTTTTATATGCCGGTGAAAAAAATCTGTTAAGCAACAGATTGATTTCCTGCCCTTGGTACATTGATCCAATCCCCAGTTTCTTGTTCTTGAGCGGAAGACTCACAATTGTTTTTTCCCCGATCCCCTTCTCTTCATAGGCCACATACCTGCGTTCGGTAATGTCCTTAAGCAGGTCATCCCAATGCTGGGTCCTGATCAGTTTCGCAATGGTATCGGGATGATAACCAATGGCATATAAGCCACCGATGATGCTGCCAATGCTTGACCCGCCTATGTAGTCAATGGGTAAACCCACCTCCTGGATCACCCTGAGCAGCCCGATATAAGCAAAGCCCTTTGCTCCGCCGCCACTTAAGACCAGCCCGACTGATGGACGTTTCACCGGGTGAACAGGCAGGGATTGTTGTGAATAGAGCGACATGGATGAAAATAGCATGAAATACAAGAGGATCGGCAGTGGTAGCTGAATCGGTCTGCAATAAAGAGTGATGGGGAGTTTCATCGGATCAAATTTGGCGTGAAAATAAACAATTATCACTAAATTTGTTTAATACTGCGTATTGGTAAGTTTGCGAGATCAATTATTGATGGATGTGGTTATCCTGAGTAATTGAGTTCAATTTATTTTGCAGACTCAAACGGTCCGCCAATATTAATAATACTGAGACCTGGAATCTTATCGGGTTTCATTTAAAAAAGTATCATGGACAACAGACAGACCAACATCTTCTTCGATAAGCTTCAATTATGTATAACCAGAAAAGAGCTGATAAAACTGGTGATCAGTAACCAGCGTGACCACAGCTCCGAACTGAAAAGCATCGTTGTTTCGATTGTTGAGATTAAAAAGGGAATCAGGTTGAATTTTGTATATCGCTATAAAACCAGGGATATTACGAAAAATTTTGATCCTGACGAGGCAATGATGATGATAAGAAAGTCATTGGAAGATGACTTTTTAAATGCAGATCTGTTTTCAAATAATGAAACACTCCGCCTGCTTATAACGGGCCATGGGAAAGTCAAAATCCGGTCAAACCAAGCCACCCTCAAGCCGGTTGCTGATTTTACCCATGACCATAAAAAGGAGCGGATCATTGAAACCGGGAGTAATATTTATCTCAGGGAACTGGGTGTTTTGAATGCAAACTTTGAAGTGCGACCGGAGATGGGCGACAAGTACCTTCAGATCAACAGGTATATTGAACTGATGGAGCCATTTATCAGGGAACTTCAATTGCCTGACGGATTTCAGATTGCCGATATGGGGTCGGGCAAGGGGTATCTGACATTTGCCATGTATGATTTTCTGACAAATATATCCGGGAAAGCGCCCATGATGACAGGTGTCGAATCACGGAAGGAGTTGGTGGAATTGTGTAATAAAATTGCTGCCAGGTCTTCGTTCGCTAACCTGAAGTTTATCCGCGGCAACATCCGGGATGTTCCAATGGAGAGGATCGATATCCTGATTGCGCTGCATGCCTGCGATACAGCCACCGACGATGCGATTTTCAGGGGGATCACTGCCGGCGCCTCCCTGATTGTTTGCGCACCTTGCTGTCACAAGCAGATACGCAAAGAGTTCAATGTGACGAATGAATTAAAGGCCTTAACCAAACATGGCATCCTGGAAGAGCGGCAGGCCGAAATCATCACCGATGGCATCCGGGCCCTGGTACTGGAGGCGCACGGTTATAAAACAAAGGTATTTGAATTCATATCCACGGACCATACACCCAAAAATGTGATGATCGTTGGCCGGAAGATCACCGGTAAGACGGTTACCAATGTCAAGAAACTGGATGAGATTCGGGCGATCAGGAATTTCTTTGGGATCAAGGAGCACTACCTCGAAGCATTATTCGAAACGAAAAACGGGACGCGGGACGAAAAACGGGACACGGGACGCGGGACGAAAAACGGGACACGGGACGCGGGACGTGAAACGAAAAACGGGACACGGGACGAACAACGGGACACGGGACACGAAACGATAGACGCGGGATGCAGGTCAAGATAATGATTTGATCAGCAAACCCAAACAGCCGAGGAAAAACAATCCAAAGAAGGAGATACCAACATGAAAGATGACCATCTGATCAGGATTTATTCAGGAACTGAAGTTATGGTTCTTATGTTACAGGAGATGCTGGAAGAAAACGATATCGGCACCATGGTGCGTAATGATTTTCAGTCGGGGGTTGCAGCTGGTTTTGTCGCCGGGCTGCCCACCTCTGTTGATCTTTACATTCTGGAAGCTGACCTGGCAGGGGCTGAATCAATTCTTGCGGCATTTCTGGAAGGAAATCCGGAAGAACAGGAAAAAGAAAATATTCTTGCTAAATTGCAGGAAAAAAAATGATGCGCCACAATCCTCTTATTATTTTCTGCCTTTTCCTCCTCACCTTTGTTTCATGCCAGCAGGGAGCTGAAAAACCGAAAGCTGAAGCGGAATTCTCCCTTAAGGAGATCACCATCCCTGAATTGCAGCAAGGCTACAAAGATGGTAAATTGACCATTGAAGGAGTCGTCCGCCAATACATTGACCGCATTGCCGAAATCGACCAGGACGGTCCGCAGCTCAATTCGATCATTTTAGTCAATCCGGATGCACTTGATATTGCAATCGAACTCGACAAAGAACTGGCAGCAGGCAAATCCAGGGGTCCCTTGCATGGAATTCCGGTTGTACTGAAGGACAATATCGATACCCATGATAAAATGCCGACAACGGCAGGCTCCCTTGCGCTGCAAAATTCTTTCCCGCTTAAAGATAGTTGGGTTGCACAAAAGCTGAGGGAGGCCGGGGCCGTCATCATCGGAAAGTCTAATCTCAGCGAATGGGCCAACTTCCGGTCCAAGATATCATCCAGCGGATGGAGCGGGGCGGGAGGACAGACAAAGAATCCATACATCCTTGACCGTAATCCTTGTGGTTCGAGTTCCGGTTCGGGCGTGGCAGTGTCGGCAAATCTATGTGTAATTGCCATCGGCACGGAAACCAACGGTTCAATTGTTTGTCCGTCGAACAGCAATGGAATTGTTGGTCTCAAGCCTACGGTCGGCCTGATCAGCCGGACAGGCATCGTGCCTATTTCATTTTCCCAGGATACCCCGGGACCAATGGGACGCACCGTGACTGATGTCGCCATTGCTCTTGGCACCATGACCGGGATTGATACGGCCGACAGTAAAACCCTGAATTCTGCAGGCAATTTCCAGATGGATTATACACAGTATCTGAAACCGGACGGGCTAAAAGGAAAACGAATTGGTTTACTCCGGGAGTCGATGGGATTTCATCACAAAGTCGACCAGCTCATTGAACAGACTATTATATGGCTGAAAACCCAGGGGGCGGTAGTGATCGAATTAAAAGACCCGACTGACGGCAAAATGGAAAAGGCATCCTTCGATGTCATGCTGTATGAGTTCAAAGACGGGCTTAACAGGTATTTTCAGAACCTGGGTGATAATGCACCTGTAAATAGTCTGGCTGAACTCATTGCCTTTAACAAATCGGATTCAGTTGAATTGGGGTATTTTGATCAGAAATTGCTGGAGGAGGCAGAGTCAAAGGGCAGCCTCGATTCGCCTGAATATAAGCAAGCCCTCACCGGGATGTTGCGTGGAGCCAGGGAAAACGGTATCGATAAGTTCATGGACGATAACCAGCTTGATGCGATCATGGCTCCCACAGGTTCACCAGCCTGGAAGACCGACCTGGTCGATGGTGATCTTTTCCTGGGAGGAAGTTCTTCACTGGCAGCGATATCGGGCTATCCTGCGATTACAGTCCCAATGGGTTTTATAAATGAACTACCGGTAGGGGTTTCCTTTTTTGGCAGGGCCTGGAGTGAACCCATCCTGCTTCAGATTGCCTTTGCTTATGAACAGGGAACGAAACAAAGAAAGCCACCGAAATTCCTGAAAGAATAAGGCTTACGGTGCTTTGTAGAGTCCGAACTCGGTAATTTCAGGAACATCCCTTGACGAGAAAATACGCAGTCTGGCCCTGGATGTATTTACCGGTGCGAACCGCAGAAGCCGCTTGTAACCGATGGTTGTCCCGCGGGCAATTTCCTGCCACGTGTTCCCGTTCCAGATCTCGACCTGAAAAGCCTCCACCCGTTGACCATTCCGAAAGTTTTCACATAGCATCACCCGGTCGAAAAAAACAGGCGATGGCATTTCAAGCAAAATGACCGAATCGTTCCTGGTGATGGTGGACATGTCAGCAAGGTTGTGGGTGAAGGTGGCATCAAGGATTTTTCTCATCCCCTTCAGGGCGGCAATATCGTTTTTGTGGATCAATCCGCGCTGGTCGGGTGGCAGGTTAAGCAGCAGCACCGAATTCCGGCCGACGGAGCTGTACCAGATATCGACCAGTTGTTCAGGGCTTTTTACAAGTGAATCCTGGCCGGCATGATAAAACCAGCCCGGGCGGATAGAGACATCCACCTCTGAGGGATACCAGATAAGTGTTTTGGCACGGAGTATTTTTTCCCGGCTCCCCAGATCCTCCTCCATCATGTTTCCGGGAGGATTGAATGTGCCCTCCGTGAGCTCAGCCTGTTGCGAACGGGCTGCAATACTATCGTTTGATGCACTGGACAGGGGAACAACGCTCCATTCCGTTTCACGTCCATAGCCCGATTCGGTGCCAACCCACCTGACATCGGGGCCCATGATGGCAATAACAGCCTGTGGTTGCAGAGAACGGATGGTGTTATAATAATCATGCCAGTCGTAAACCTGCCGTTTACCATTGGGACCTTCACCGCAGGCGCCATCGAACCACACTTCATCCACCGGCCCGTAATTGGTAAGCAGTTCGGTGAGCTGGTTCCTGAAATGGACATTATATTCATCAGTTCCGTAAATGGGGGAGTTGATATCCCAGGGCGACAGATATACCCCGAGTTTGATCCCGTGTTTTTTGCACGCCGCTGCCACCTCGGCCATCACATCACCATTCCCATTCTTCCAGGGTGAATTTTTAACCGTGTAATCCGTATACTTGCTGGGCCACAAGCAAAATCCGTCGTGATGTTTGGCTACCATGATCAGCAATCTGGCACCAGCCATTTTCGCTGTTTTCACCCACTGCTCTGCATCGAGGGCGGTAGGATTGAACACCGATGCCTGCGTACCTTTGACACCCCATTCGCGGTTGGTGAATGTATTCATTCCGAAATGGACGAATACGGTGAACTCCAGTTCCTGCCATGCTGCCTGTCTGTCACTGGGGCACACCCGGGCTGCTTTTTTAACGATCATTTCAGGCGAATCACCCGGCAGGATCTGAATGAAGTTTTGGGCCGTAAGTTTTCCGGCGGGAAGGAGTACAAGCATCAAAAACAGTTGAATACAGGCCCGTTGAATTTTCATTGTGAGAAAGTATTTTACAAACATACCAAGATTTATCTGAAATACCTTTTCAATGTTCCGTTGTTAATCAACCCCACAGTTTCTTCAGTGTTTAGTCCACATGGCTTTTCGGTCGCCACTACAATTTCTGACTACCCGGTTTGTCACGGTTTGCGATCTTTCACCACCATTGTGCCTGATGGAGGGAATTCGTATTTTTGCATGAACAAACCAAAATATTCAACCATGGACACCGTAGAAAAAGTTCTTGAAACCATTAAAAAAGCAGGGCAACCTGTGAGCGCCGGACAAATTGTCGAATTGTCGGGCCTCGACCGCAAGGAGATTGACAAGGCAATGAAGAAACTCAAAGCCACCGGGGCGATCACCTCTCCTAAGAATTGTTACTGGGAACCAGCAAAATAATCGGTTTATTTGGTTCCCGGTTGAAATGCATTGGGAACAGGTCAGGAAACATTTTTTAATTGTCCCTGGATTTTTTTATGGCTTTTCCAGGCCGTTAGCCAATTGGGAACGGCATCTTTAAGGATTATCACCACCGAAAGCATGATGACCAGTGTCATTGCCAGGTTTATGGATCCCTGGAGGTACATTTTGTCTGAACTCATCTGCGGGATATAAATACCTGTGATGTTCAGAATCCCGGCCACAAAGGTTGTGATTCCAACGAAAGCCAGTGGTGCGATGGTTACCCAGGCATACCGGATCTTCCCCTGGTTTATGATATAGGATGTACCGATTGTGAGCGCAATGGTGGCAAGCAACTGATTGGCCGATCCAAACATGGGCCAGATGGTTGAGACGCTTCCCGTGTAGATGAAATATCCCCAGAAG
>Ga0074195_1002192_pt1 | contig 22959 bp, 24 predicted proteins | sample EPASupsiteHSE623_FD_64525 | JGI IMG/M metagenome (GOLD analysis project Ga0074195, IMG submission 64525) | Bioremediated contaminated groundwater from EPA Superfund site, New Mexico - Sample HSE6-23 | ecosystem: Environmental > Aquatic > Deep subsurface > Groundwater > Contaminated ...
GCCTCAGGTTCCTTCACGGTAGGCTGAGCCGCCTGGGAAAAAGGCCGTTTGATCACAGTTTCAACAGTTCGCCGACAAGAAAGTGACCAGAAATGTTACTTAGATACAAATGCCGTCGGTATCATGCATGCTGGAGTTGTGCAAAAAAACCATCATGAAAACACCAACGGCACCCACAGCCTACGTCTCGACCCCGCTCTTGCGCAAGCCCTGTTTGACACACAGCCACCGCTTTTCGTCGTGGTTCACCGCGACGACGCGGATCTTCTGGCGTCGAGCGAAGGCGACTGGCTTCGTGTTCTTCGCCAGCTCGATTGGAGGCCGCTATGTCCGGTTGCGGCTGAATACTGCCTGGTGGCCAGGGAGCGAAGCGACAACCGAGGTCAGGTGCCTCTTGATCCTGGCTCGCAGGACCGCTCCACCTCACAAAAGTTGCCACCCGCCCGACATGCACCCGGACGGCTGCCTGAACGTGATCTTCCGCACGGGCCGCGCTAGACTGTCACTAGAATGGAGCGGTCTGTCTTTCCACCGGAGTGTGGCCAGAGGTTCCGACCCCAAAGGCAGCTGGGGGGCGGATCGTTCGGCGTTGTATGGCTTGCGGACCAGGTGGCGCTCGAGCGGCCGGCAGCGGTCAAAGTACTCACGCCCGATGCCCTTCTCGATCAAGAGCAGGTCGGTCGGTTCCTGGACGAAGCCAGAGTCACCGCCGCCATTGTTCATCCGCACATCGTCGTCCTCTATGACCACGGCGTAGAAGATGGGATTCCGTGGATCGCTTACGAGTACCTTCCCGGAAGGACGGTTCGCGAAATTGTCGAGTCCGGTCCCCTGATGTGGCCGGAAGCCGTGAGGATCGCCTGTCAGGTGGCTTCGGCACTGGGCGCGGCCCATGGCAGAGGGGTGCTGCATCGCGACGTCAAGCCGGACAACGTTGTCGAGGTGGACAGGGGTCTCTACAAGGTGGTCGACTTCGGCCTCGCCCGTTGGCTGGCCGGAGACAAAGTCCGAACGCGAACCGGAGCCATGGTTGGAAGTCCTGCCTACATGGCGCCGGAGCTGCTGCTGGGAAACGAGCCGTCGATTCGGTCGGATCTGTACTCTCTGGGCGTGATGCTGTTCGAGCTCCTGACGAACCAACTCCCATTCCCTCACGGAAGCGAAGTCTCCATCATCCAACACCACCTGGAGACAGTTCCCCTTGCGCCTTCCAAGGTGCGAGGTAGCCTCCCTGCGAAGCTTGATTCGATCGTTGCCCGGGTGCTGGCCAAGTCGCCCGCCGACCGTTTCGCGTCTGCTCAGGACTTTGAAAGCGCCCTCCAGTCCATGCTGCCCGATCAAGACGTTGCATTGTCTGAGACCACGATCTTCAAGGCGGTGGACGAACCCTCTCTCACTGGCGCGGTTGCGCTGAAATCTCGCGAGGAAGCGGCTCCCAAAAGTCCTTCGACAGTGAGTGGCCGGCACCGGCAACCGTCCTTGTCGAGGCGCTCCACTGGCCGCGCTGCCTCGGCCGATCGTTCGATCCCACCTGGATTCATGTCGCGGAGGCCTCGGCTTCGCACCGTGGTCGGTCTGGCCGCCATCGCGATCGTCGGATTCGTCGTGGTCTGGCTCTTACCCGCGCTTTCTCGACCTCGATCCAGGGCTGCTCCCCAGGGAATCTCGCCCAGAGAAGCACTCTCTTCGCCATTTCAGCGGATCCAGGCCGTCATGCTTCCGCCCGAACGGGCACGGATCGAGTTCGAACTCAAGGAACCGCCTGGTTTTGGTCTCGATTTCGAGGTCGTAGAGGGCATTGAAGTGGTCAGTCGTGGACGTTTGGCGACTCAGAGCGGGTCCACGCAGCTCTCAGGTCTGGCTCCCGGAAAGAGGTACGCACTGGTTCTCAAGGGCGCCATGGGCTCGGGAAGGACCGTGGTGTTTCAATTCTCGATGCCACGGCCTCTGGTCGCCTGGTCGGATTGTTTCTCGTCGTCCAGCTCCGTGGTGATCTGTCTCAACGCTCTCGAGCCGATGGCGTACGAGGTGGAGCTGGTGCGTGCCTCTGACTCAAAACCAAAAGACACGTTTCGAACCGAGCAGAGCGTCCACTTCCATCGCGTGGTGACAGGGCTGGACGCTTCAACCTCGTACGCGGTCCGGACCAGGCCGCTCAACGCGGACCGTTACCTGGCCAAAGGAGTGGCGTTGCAGCTCGTCAAGACCTGCGATCCCAAGTGGGAACAGGCGGTCCTTGGCAAGTTGAGAGGCCTCCGCAACAGAGTTCCGGAATTCGTCGACTTGCTCGATCTGAAACGACATCCTCATCCTGAGAGTGTTCCGATTCTGAAGGAGTCGTTCGCACTCCTTTGCAGACAGCTTTTGTCGGGGGTGGATGTCTCGATCGCCATAGCCGCGGTCCAGGTTGTTGAGGTCTTCGGAGACTCACACGATCCTCGGGCTTTCGACGCGCTGGCTGAACTCGCCAGGAGTGTCCTGGATAATTTGTTGAAAGCGTCTGTCGGAGACGGAGCTCCCTCGTGGGCCCTGAACGTGCTCGTAGGCTGCAGGCTGCTCGCGAGGTCTCTGGTCGCCTCTCTCGGAAAGACCCATGACCCACGGGCGTTCGATCTGATCGTATCGTTTCTCCCTCACGAGTCCGTCAAAACCAACGGCTTGTCGACCGACGACGTTTACGCCTATGCTCTGTTCAGCAGTGATCCAATACGGGCCATTGATCTGTTTCGGAGATCCAGCCGGCAGTTGGCGCGACTGACGCCGTTCGCGCAGGCGGTCGTCCTCGAAGGCGTTCGCCGGGCAGGACTGGTCGACCTGGTTCCTGTCCTGGTAAGCGCGGCGACAGCCAATCCGACCGCCTTGGCAAGGCCGGTGTCCAAGGTCCTGGGCGCGTTCGGTGGAGAAGCGTGTTGCCAATCGTTGCGTCAGATTCTGCGCGCGGCACATAATAAGAAGGCGGACGCGAGATGCCTGGAGTCCGTGATTCTGAACCTGGGGCGGGTCGGACGACCGGGCGACGGGGCGGCGGTGCGGACGTTCCTCGCGCCCTCCAACCCGCCTGCGGTCAGGCGTGCCGCGGTGGTGGCGATGGCGCTGATGGGGGACTCGTCGACCGTGCCTCTTCTGCTCGGTGGGTTATCCGACGCCGAACCCTCTGTCCGCATGTTTTCTGCTTGGGGGTTGGGGAGACTCAAGGCTCGAGAGGCTGTGGAACCGCTCCTGCGGCGCCTGGATGATCACACGGGAAGCTGTGGCCGGATCCCCCGCGCGTTGGGCATGATCGGAGACGCCCGTGCTGTCGCGCCTCTCGAGGCTTGGGTGAGACGGTCGGAGGCCAAGGGAAAGGGCGGAATCGATGCGGCCAAGATGGCCGACCAGGCCGAAGCTCTCTGGGCGCTCGGTCTGCTTGGAAGTTCACGATCTCTGCCGATGATCGCCAAGGGCTTGTATTCGCAAGAGCCTTACGTGACCGTACGGGCGGCAGAGGCTCTGCTGTTCTTGGGCGGTCAGCAGGCGCTGAGCGAACTGACCGGCGCGAGAACAGGACGGCGCACGGCGTCGGCCACCTTCAATGCGACCCTGTCGATTCTGAACGGTCCGCCGACCGTGAGTGGGCTAACCGGAAACGTGGACCGGATCAACGCGGAGAAAGCCATGGACGGTGCTCTGGCTCGTTCCATCCGATGGTTGAAGGCGGGAAAGCGGCCAAATGGCAAGATATTCGTGGTCGATGCCGCGCTGCCGTTCGAGAGGACGGGGATCGACATTCGGTTCGGCGAACAGCTGGAGACGGAGGTGATCGGGGCGTGGACGTCAATACCCGACCCTTCAGAGGCCCATCGCTCTGGGGCTGACTCCTATCTCACGGTTCAGGGAGCCGAGACTACGACTCGACTGCTCGTGGGCACTGCCGGCGTCGTCGGATCGGAGCCTGACGAAGAGTCCTTGCGTCGCTTCAGGGAGGTGGATGAAGGAGAGATCTGCCTGAGCGTGAGAGGTCTTGATCTGCGGCCCGACGCCATAGGGTTCGCCACGGTGTGGGTCGCCAAAAAATGATCGTGGTGAGGAATTCAGGTCGTGGCCTGACAATACCGTCCCCTCGATCGCGTTCACGACCAGGTCAATGTGCATTGGGTCCGGATCCATCTCCGCTGGGAGGCCCGCCCTTTCTGATCGCGAGTGCCCCCAGCCAGCCGACGTCGGGGACCGGGGAGAGCTCGAACCGGCTCCTCAGCGCAAAGAGAGTCGCATCCGCCGCGGGGACGTAACTCGAGTCGACCCAGACCGACCGACCTTCTCGGATCCACTGCTCGATGAGTTCGAGGTTTTCTCCGGCGGCGAACGGGTAGACATCGTACGCTCCGCCCGCGAGGAGCCCCGCGCACCGGGCATCTTTGGCGGTCGAAGGGTACGGATCGGGAAGGGCGACGCGCTCCGGCGCCACAAACGTGTTGGCAAACTTGACCCACCGGGCGATCGGAACGAAGCTCCGTCGCCCGCCCGCTAGTGCCTCCAGGTAGGGAGGACAGGCCCCGGTGATCACGACAGCGTCTTCCGGAGTGACTCCTGCGATCACCGATGCGAAAATTCGGCCCGGAGGAAGCGAAGGCGGCGCCATGGACCGATGGATGGCCGCGGCCGACATGACCACGGCCGCCGCGATCGCGGGCCAACGTCGATTTTCCCGGAACGATTCCGGAATGGCGGCTCCGAGGCCCGCTCCACCGACCACGGCCAGTCCGGTGAGGAGAGGCATGTGCAGGCGGAGATCCAGGTAGAAGAAAAACAGGTGAATCAGCGAAGGGAGCCCGGCTGCGAGGAGGAGATAGACGAGGACCGGTCTCGGATCACGGACGCCCTGGCTCCGGCGCGATACCTGTCTCAAGATCAGAACTCCGGCGCCCCCCCAGAGCACGGCAAGCAGGAAAGGGGTATCCAGGAGCCACCACACGTTGATCCGGACGTAGCGGATCGAGAACACCAGTTCCGGATAGTCGAACGGAACCGGCCACCAGAAGTGGTGTCCGTTTCTGCTCCAGACTCCGAACGTGAGCTGGTTGTAGCAGCGCTCGAGCAGGTGGACGGCCATGAGGGGCGCGGCGAGGAGTGCGAGATTCACCTTCGCGCTCCCCGGAAACTCCCGCCGGCGGCTCCAGGCGAGCCATGCGAACGGGACCACGGAGAAGCTGGCAAGGACGCGGAGACTTGCGGCCGATGCCACGACCAGACCGGCCAGGGTCAGTATGCGGGGTGAGAGGCGCTCTTGGATCCGCAGAAAGAGCCAGCACGCGACCAGCCCCAGGGAGCAGGCGGGCCCGTCGGTCATGATCTCCCGGGAGTAGTAGCGAAAGTGCGGCGAGACCAGGACCATGATCGCCGCGAAGAGGCCCCCCCACGGTCCCGAGAGCTCGAGGCCGATTCCATAAGCCGCGAGCACGCCCACCAGACCGAAGAAGAGCACGGGATAGATACCGTTCCCGATCTCGTCGCCCAGCAGCATGTAGGAAGGCGCGAGAACGAGCTTCGCGAAGAACGGGGGGTAGGCAGGGGGTAACGGCCGGCCGTTGACCAGGATCGAGTGGTCCCCGAGCCGGGCAAACCTTTGGGCCGCCGAGGCGTAGTGAAACGAGTCGGGAGAGATGGCGAGATCCGACGCGCTCCAGGGTGAACGATACAGAACCAGGCAGGCCAGCACTGTCACGAGCAGGGGAAGAATCCGTTCGGCGGAGCGCCCCGACACGTGACTCACCGGACATGCCCGGGAGCGGAGTCCCACAGGGACCGCGCTGGGCTCGGGGCGCTGATCGCACACCGGAGGTCCCGGCGAGGTGACGATCGTCGACGCTCCGGGGAATCGAACATGGGGACACCTCTCAACGGGTCGTGATATCCGACGAACGGCCGTCCGACTCGGGACATCATACCAGGTGCCCGGGCTCCTGGCTCCGTTGCCGTCGGCGTCGAGTGCAGGGCCCCCGGCCGGCCCCCTCCACCGGCCTCAACAGGCACTTGGATCAACACACTAGCGCCACCCACGAGACATGCCCCCCAGGTTTCTCCTGGTTCTCGACAACGCCGGTTCCGAAGCTGTAGGATGACTCGAGTTTCCCATCGTCACTGGACTTGCGGTCGGCCTCCGGGACGATTCTCCCCATTTGTCTCCGGACGGAGGCGTGGAGAGTGAACCCGATCGACGGGAAGGGACGATCTTTCAGACTTGCGCTGTTCAGAGAAAAGCCGTCGCCTTCTCATCGTTCTCGCGGCCTGTCTCGTCGTAGCCCCCAGGCTCATATTCCTCCAGGTTCCCTTCGAGAGAGACGAAGGATGCTACGCCTACGTCTCCGATACGATCGATCGCGGGGATCTTCCGTACCGCGATGCCTTCGATCACAAACCCCCGGGGATCTACTACCTCTACAACCTCTCCTTCAAGCTCTTCGGCCGTTCCGTCGAGGCTCCGCGAGTGACGGCCCTGTTCTTTTCCGCGGTGGCCGCGCTTCTCACCCACCTCCTGGTGAGAAAGCTCGGTGGAACCCTCTGGGCTGGAGTCGTTTCGATGGCATTCCTCGGTCTGGCGAGCGCATCCCCTGTCTACACGGGTTTCGATGCCAACACCGAGATATTTACGTTGCCGTTTCTCCTCGGTGGGTGTGTCGCGCTCCTCGGCCGGGCCCGCACTCGGTGCCGTTTCTTCACTTCGGGGCTCCTCTTCGGGCTCGGTTTCGTGATCAAACAGGTGGCCGCGGCCGTGGCAGTTCCCGTCTTCCTCTGCGCCGCGTTCCGTCTCCGAAAGGAACCGCGCACCCTGATCATCGCGTCGCTGCTGTTCGTGGTTGGCGCGGCGGCCCCGTTTGCATGCTTCACACTCTACTTCACGGCAAATGGTGCGTTCCACGAGTTCTGGGAAGGGTTCTTCGTATACAACAGCTCGTATGTCGGAGAGGTCCCGTGGGCCGTCGCGTCGAAGAGGTTTCTGTCCAGGACCGCCCAGATCGTGGAGAGCGACCCTTTTCTCTGGTCGGCGGCGACCGGCGGGATACTCCTCTTCCTGGTGTCCGAAAGACGGTCGTTTCGACGCTGGTTCTTGACGGCTTCGCTGGTCGGTTCGTTTGCCGCCACCGCCTTGGGCAGGTACTTCTACCCACACTACTACGTCGTCCTTCTCCCTTTTCTTGCCGCCGCCATCGGCGTCGGAATGAGCGCACCGCGCAAGGAGGTCGGACGAGGTCTGACGCACACCCTCGGCACCGCTCTATTCCTGGCCAGCCTCGTCTTCCAGGCGCGTTTCTTCACTCTCCCGAACGACATTCTCCTGGAGAACCTGTACGGCACGAACCCCTTCTTCCAATCCACAGCGGTCGGCGGTTTTCTTCGTTCCCGCGCCACGCCCGACTCCACCGTCTTCATCGTCGGATCGGAGGCTCAGATTCTGTTCTATTCCGGACTGCGAGCGTCGAGCCGGATCTTCTACTTCTACCCCCTGGTCACCGACAGCCCCTTGCGGCGGCCGTTCCGCGGGGAGGTCCTCGAATCTCTCGAATCCCGTCCGCCCAGGTTCGTGCTGCTGGTGAACTCCGTGACCTCGCACATGATCGTCTCGGCCCGCGATGAGCCGTATATCCGCGCCATCCGTGCCTTGCTCTCCGGCTACCGGTCGATCGGGTTCAGCCCGTTCGGTTCCAGGGAAGTCCTCTGCGATCCCGTGGCGGTGCGGAAGGGACTTCAGTCCAATGCTCCCGGATCGATCATGGTCTACGAGCGGATCTTAGAGTCTCGACGCGGCTCGAAGCCGTGAACGCCCGGATACGATCCCCCACGACGCACCCCGAGCCGCGTGTCGTGCGGCCCAAGGGGCGAGCTCTCCTCCCCCGGCATCGGGTGGAGGACGTAGGAGCCGAGCGACGACTCCATGGTCGGACCCAAGTGTGATTCGTGACAAGACCTCGTTCTGGTTGGCAACCAGGTGGTCGATGGCGCGGACAAAGACCTCGCGGGCATCGCCATCGGCGACAACCAGGACCGATGCGGACTCGAAGGGTTGCACTCGACCCTGAAGGATTCAGACTCATCGCCGCCGGGGCTTCCCCTCCCCGGGGCATGCTGGAAATCGAGACCCTCCGGATCGACTATATGCCAACCGTGCACGAGGCACGGGCGAAAAGCGATCCCCTCGGCTAAAATTCTGAAGGTGATGTCACCGGATGAAAGGGAGGGGCGACGTGACCATCAGATGCCCGATCTGTAGCTGGGAGTCCGATAAAGAGGAACCCGTCACCAATCTTCTGGACTGCTCATGCTGCCACATCACGAGCGTCCTGCCCGAAGCCCGAACCATTCCATTGCTCGTCCGGCCGGTTGGCCAGGCCGTCCAGATCGCGGGAGAAATCCCGTTGCGGGCCGCGTTTCTCGATCGGTACCAACTCCTTAGGGTCCTGGCCACGGGAATGAAAGGCTCGCTCTTCCTCGCACGCGGTCATCTGACCGGCGGACAACTGTCGGTGCGGTTCCTCTCACCTCCCGAGCGGCCCGAAGATCTGGACCGTTTCGTTCGCGTGGCAAAAACCCTCTCGCTCATCCGCCATCCTTCTGTCCTCCAGATCGTCGAAGGGGGAGAGATGGCGGGGCACCCCTACCTCGTTTCAGAGTACGTGGAAGGAGGCTTGCGCGCACGGGAGGCCTCTTCAGGGGAACGGATCGAGCCTGAACGCGCAATCCGATGGATGGTCGACGTCCTGGATGGATTGGCCGCGTGTCACGAAGGCGGCGTGGTTCACGCCGGACTTTGTCCTGAAAGGATCCTCGTCTGCGACACGGGGAAAACCAGGATCACGGAGCCCGGAATTGCGAACGTACTCGAACGGATCTCCGGCAGTACCCCAGGTTCGGTCGGTGCCAAGGAACTCCGATCCTACCAATCGCCCGAGTGGAGGCAAAGACGGACGCTAAGGCCGGCCTCCGATCTCTATTCGGTGGGCGTGATCCTCTACGAGCTTCTGTCCGGCGTTCGCCCCGTCGACCAAGACGACGAGAAAACCGCGGAATCGACCCCCTCCTTTGCCGTGATTCCGCCTCTCGACAGACTCGTTCCGAGCCTCCCCGTGGGACTCGCCACCCTCGTGCACCGCGCGATGTCGGACAACCCGGATGATCGCCCCTCCTCGGCCGCCGCGTTCGCCGCCGATCTCCGCGAGATCGCGGGGCTGCCTAACGTCCAAACGGCCCCAAGGCCCGCCGTCGAAGACGGGAAGCCGCTCGACGTACCGAAGCCTCTGCCTCCGACCAAAGGAACGGCACCCGCTCGTTTCTCCAGAGTTCACCGGGTTTCCACGTTCCGGTGGGTCGCGGCGGCGCTCGTGCTGGCCGCGATCTTTTCCGCAAGGGGACGCACGGTTGTTCCCGTGGCTGACGTGGTCCAGGTCCGGACGCTCTTCGAGGGCCGACAGTTCGCCAAATTGACGACTCTGCTGGAGGGGTATCAGACCCCATGCGAGACAGACCCTCGCTGGGAACCCTGCGTTTGGGACGCCTTCGAAGTCTTTCAATCGACCGATGCCTCCTACAAGGGGTTGGTGGACGATTGGGTGAAGGCTGAACCCAAGAACCGGAGCGCCCTGACCGCACGGGCCGCGCTTTACCACTCTTTGGGTTGGAAGTCGCGCGGAACGAGATGGGCAAAAGACACGAGCCGGGCCCAGTTCCGCGGAATGCAGGAGAACTTCGAAGTGGCGGCCAGAGACGCAATGGCCGCGCTCCAGATCAACCCCAAGACTCTTCGTGCTCACACCATGCTGATGGACATCAACAAATGCTTCGGAGACAAGGGAAACGGCGAGGCTCTCGTCAAAAGAGCTCTCGACGCCTTTCCCGACTCCTTCGTCATCCGACAATCGTATATGAACTGCCTCCTGCCCCGATGGAGCGGATCTTACGAGGCCATGGCTCGATTCGCGCTCGAGTCGGCTCCCCATGCCGTGAAGAACCCGTTGATCAAGACTCTCCCGGGACTGATTCGAGCCGACCAGGCCAATATGGCCGAGATCAACGGCAACCGAGCCAAGGCGGTGGCACTCTACGAGAAAGCGCTCGCCTACGGTGAGAACCTTGCGATTCTTCATAGTCTGGCCAAGGCCTACCGCAACAGCAAGATGTACGAAAAGGCCCTCTCGACCGTGGATCGGGCCCTTGCCCTTCGTCCGAACAGCGGAGCCTGCCATGCGCTCCGGTCCGAGATTCTGTTTGACCAAAAAGAATGGGATGAATCCCTCGAGGAACTGGAAGAGGGGGCCCGGGTCGGAGGATCATCCTGCGAAGAGGTGACCGACACACGGGAGTGGGAAGGGCAGACTCTCATGGTGGCGGGACATCACCTTTTCAAGAAGAACGACTTCGTCTTGGCGATCGACAAATACAACTTGGCCCTGCGGTTCTCTCCGGAGAGTGCCGAAACCTACTGCTGGCGGGGAATCTCCTTTGGCAAGGTCGACCGAGCCGAGGCTGCGCTTTCGGATCTGCGAAAGGCCATAAAGCTCGATCCGAAACTGTTCCCCGCCTACAAAGGCCTCGACGATGTCTTGATCAAGGAGAGGCGCTTCGATGAAATCATCGAAGCCTGGACGCGGTTCCTCCAGCTGGAACCCAACAATGCCAACGCCTACGTGGAGCGTTCCGGAACCTATTACCGGAAGGGAGATTTGGCCACGTCCATAGCTGACGCCCAGAAGGCCTGCGAGCTTGGGAACGCCGACGGATGCAGGTACGCGGACCGCATGCGAAAAATGCGCAAATAAGAGGCTCAATTTCCGCGAGCCGGCTTGCACGTTCCGCCTCTCTGGGGCGAGTCACGACTCCTCGAATCGAGAAGGACCGGATAGCGTCACAATCATTCGAGGTTTTCCATCAGTGGGCGAAATGTTCTTGTCGACGGTGTTTCGAAGTGTGGTCCTATTTTACGGAGAGTACCGTCGGGTAGGTCACGACGCCCCACCAGTAGGGCCAACCGTTCCAATTGTTGTGCGGGCGGTAGTACCTGCCGACTCGGTATCCGCCCCAGTGGCTTCCGTAGTGTCCGCCCCCGATGTGACCACCATGGTATCCCCTCCCGTGGCCACCATGACCCCCACGGCTCGTGATCGATGCCTTGGGTTCTTCCTGGCCGCGCTCGGAAGATTCGGCTTCCTGGATCAGGGTCTCGAGCCTCGACTTCGCACCCTGCGCGTCTCCGCTCGACAGATTGAGCATGACGTACCGGACCCCGCGCAGAAGATTCTTGTGCTCAGGAGCCGGCGACGAGTCGTACCGTTGCGTCAGCGTATTCAGCTCGGCCACTGCTCGATCTGGTTGTGCAGTTACCAGGTCTGCGTGCGCGGCTCTCAAGGTTTCGACGGTTCCGGGCACGCCGGCGGCCTGCGCTGCGAATGGCACGAGCAGTCCGACGATGGCGGCCGCCAGTGCGCGCGTTCGAAGAAATCCAAACACTTGACGCCTCCTTGATTCGAGAACAGGGTCGATGGCCGGCGAAATCATATTGATCTCGGCCGTGCGTGTCAAGGAGACTCAACCCCCCTGGGAGCAAACCCCATCCCCGGACAAACTCGGAGGCACCGAGAAGCACGGAGACGCACGGAGGTTTGATTCCACACAACCGGTAGTCAGTCCGCGACGCCCGAACCGGCCCCAGCTATCGGTCCAGAACGGTTCTAGATCACACATTGCAGAGGCTCGTGTGCTGTCCTTTCTCACCTCACGCAGAGCGCTTCGCATCGTCGGGGTTACCAAGGTCCAATGGCGAGCCCCAATCCCGCGTGTTCTTTGGCTTCCGGAGCGGGGTTTTGCCCGGTGTCGGGCTGATGTCTTGTCTGAACTCCATCTTGGTCAAAAATATGTATCGACGAAACGGAAGCTTTGACCGCCCGAGAAGGACTGTCTCGTGACCGCCCCCAGAACCGCATCGAACCCCGAGTTCTTGTGGAAGGCCGGTACTTTTCCGTGGCTGATCCAGGGATGTAGAGGGGCTTGCCCACCAAGAAGACTTGCCCGTGAGTCCGGACGCGGATGACTGGTCGGCGAAAGTCGGGACGGAAAGGAGGGATACACCTCTGTGCAACGTCGGGTGAACGTGGTCCGTGGTCGTGAGGTCGCGGTCCCTCGGGCAACAAGTCGTGTAGAATGGCGGTCGATGAAGAAGATCGAACCGTGCGGCATCGCGACGTTGATCACCGATTTCGGTCTGGCGGACCAGTACGTCGGGGCGATGAAAGGGGTCATCCTGTCCTCCGCGCCGCGGGCAACCTTGATCGACATATCCCATGAGGTGCCTCCCCACGACCGGATCGGCGCCGGCTACCTCCTCGAGCAGACCCACGCCCACTTTCCCGAGGGTACGATCCACCTCGTGGTCGTCGACCCCGGCGTCGGCACCGCCCGCTCGGCCGTGATGGTGAGGACCCGGGCGCATTTTCTGGTTGGTCCCGACAACGGATGTCTCGACGGGGCGATCCGTGCGAGCGGAATCGAGGGTTCCTGGGAGATCGTTCGCTCGGATCGACCGACCTCCCCGACCTTTCACGGACGGGACCTTTTCGCGCCGCTGGTCGGACGCATGCTTGCGGGCCACGACCCCGCGCCGTTCGTCAAGCCGATCCGGTACCGTCCGTCCACCGCCGCCCATTTCCACAGGATCGTGAGGTCGGGATCGAAGAGGTGCCTTCTGGGACGGGTGATCTGGATCGATCGTTTCGGCAATGTCGTGACCGGAATCAGGAGGGAGCACTTCGGAGGAAGGAAGCCGGGGCCCGCGCTGGAGGGCGAGATCGGAGGCGCTCCAGTCCATGGCCTTTTCCGGACGTACCAGGAGGCCGACTCAGGGGCCCCCTTCTTCCTATGGGGGTCCGGAGACTACCTGGAGATATCGATGCGTGAACGGTCGGCCGCGAGTGAGCTGGGGGTGCGCATCGGATGCACGGTCAAGGTCACTCTCTGACCGCCCGTTTCGCGACCGCGCTCCCGGGGTCTTGCCTACTTGTTGCCGACGCCCTTCAGGTGGACGTACGCGAACTTGGCCATGTCGACTAGCTTCTGGTAGTCGACCTTGTTCGCGTCGTCTCTCGACGTGTGGTAGTCCGAATTGCCGTCGCCTTCGAAGAAGAAGATCGCCGGGATCCCCTTCTTGTAGAAGCAGTAGTGGTCGGAGCCGCTGCTTCCCGCGTCGTGGGTGATTTCGGTGAACCGGGTCCCGGTCGTATCGTGGAACTGGTGGAAGATGTTCGAGCCCCCCCCGGAGCTCGAGTCGAAGAGAGAGACCGTGTTGCTGCTCCCGCGCGCGATCATGTCGAGATCGATCATTCCGACGATCTTGGACAGGGAGACCGTCGGGTTCGTGACGAAGTACTGGGACCCGAGGAGGCCCAGCTCCTCGCCGGCGAACAGCGCCACGATGACGCTGCGTTTCAGGCCTTGCCCGCGACTCCGGTCGCGGATCAGCGCGCGAGCCACCGCGAGCACGGCCGCGGTCCCGGACCCGTTGTCGTCCGCTCCGTTGTAGATCGTCCCGGAACTCGAGGTGCCGAGGTGGTCCATGTGGCCACCCACGACCACGTACTCGTTCTTGAGGGTCGCGTCCGTGCCCTCGATGACCCCGATGACGTTCAGGGTGTCGCCGGCCGCCTCGAATTCGACCGCGTAGCGTACGTCCTCCTCGATCGTGGCGACCTGTCCGGATGGAGAGAACGCCATGCCCCGCTCGTTGGGACGACGGCCGACCCTCGCCGGAGGTTGAACGTCCTCGGGAGCATCGAGCTGGCAGGCGAACTTGGAGGATCCCCTCACGGAGAACGGCTGTCGGTAGGAGCCGCTGACCCCGGGAGCGACTCCCAGGTCTTTCAGGGTCTTCTCGACGTAATCCGCGACCCGGCCTTCCAAGGTCCCCTCGCCCGAACCACGCCCCTTGGACAAGTCGTCGGCGAGAAACGCGACGTGGGCCTTGACGAGCTCCTGGGTGATCTCGCTCTCACCGGTGGCGGTGGTCGAGACAGCCGTGACGGTCTCCGGGCCCAGGCGAGCGGTCGTCTTTCCGTCGGACGACGTCACGATCACGACCACCCGGTCTCCGGCCTTGAGAACCGAGGCCGCCACGTTGAATTGGAAGCCGTGTCCCTTCTCGGTGACTCCGGTGATGGAGCTTCCATCTATGTTGGCGGTTCCGGAGCCGAGAACGGTCTCGGAGCTTCCGTCCAGTCGAGCCAGACTGATCGGCAGGAGCGCCGCGGAGGCCTTTCCCCCGGACGTGGTCGACAGTTCGTAGGCCTGACCAGCGATCGTGCTGGTCGTGAACACGGTGATCGAACCCTGGGGTTGAAGCGGCTGGGCCGCTGCACCGGAGGTCGGGGTCGGCGTGGCCGACGCAACGGTGGTCCCCGGAGATGTCGGTGTCGAGGTGGTCGCCGAGCCGGTTCCGGGGCTGTCGACCGCACACCCGACCGTCCCCAGCAGAACGAAAACCAGGATCCCCCACAAGCGCCTGGAATACGAAGCCGATCGAGCGGACCGGATTTCTATTGGCATCTGGACTCTCCGTGGAAGCCGATGGTGAAACGAGGATCAGTTCAAGCTCTGTATTATGAATGAGACACGTTTTCGCGCGGAGGATAGGGCTCCGGCGACGAAGGCCCGGAGATCTTCCCGTCCGGAGAGATTCCCCGGGCCGTTTTTGCTGTTCATCGCAGGCTGCCCCATCTACAATGCCCAGCAGGATGATCCCAGGAAGAGGCGGCTTGCGGCGGTCGATCGGGTCCCGTTCTCGGGCCTCGCGCGCTGCGCCGGGATTCACGGTCGTCGAGATCCTCATGGCCGTGGCCGTGCTCTCGTTCACCATGGTCCCGGTCCTTTACCTCACGTCCGCGCAGGTCACGGTGGCAAAGGTCGATCGGGTCCGGCTCCTGGCTAATGCGCTCTGCCTGGCCACGCTCGAGCGATTCGGCCGATACGAGAACAGCCCGTGGGATTTTCTGTCTCCGACGGAGAATCCAAGAGAGCGCGTGGGGATGGATCTCTGGAGGAGAGACCCACTCCTGGGCGCCTTGGTGAACGATCCGGGGGTCCGGACCCTCTTCACCGTCCACGACGTGAAGAGCTCGATCTTCATGGTTCGGGACCTCGAGCCAGGGCTCCATCAGATCGTCAGCGATGTCGACTGGAGAGTCGACACGGGAACGAACTCCCGGCGAGAACGTGTCACCTATTCACGGTTCGTGGCCAAAGAACAGATCCGGTGAACCGGGATCGGGAAAGACCCCACCGAGGACCAGAGGGATCGCTGTGCTGGTCCTGGTGGTCCTCTTGCTTGCGTGCCTGCTGGTGGTCGCGGTCGCGACCTCCCTGCAGAGCTCGACGACCTCCCGGTCGTACGCCCGCGTCGTGCTCACCCGTTCCGCCCTGGACGCGGCCACGTCTGCGTTCGCCGAGGTCTCGCTGATCCTGAACCGTTCGGCCAGGGGAGACCGGCGAGCCGACGATGGAGAGGTCGACTGGAAACGGGAGCTGACCCCTCCCTACGGCCGCATCAAGCCTCGTGACCGCCTCTCTCCGGCGCGGACGAGGGGCATTTTCAAAAAGACCCACGGTCTCTGGCTGTCCGACGTCGAGCTCCACGTGGTTCACTGGGTCGATCTCTCGAAGGCCGATCAGATCGTCAAGGGACACGGGGTGCTCGAGCTCGCCGTTTCGGTCTCGGGATCGAGATCGTGGCTCGCCGAACGGCGAACGGTCCGACGACGCGTTCAGTTCTACTGCAGGCAGAAGCCGGTCATCGACTGGGGTTCCTCGACCCCGCCAGGACCGGGGAACCCGGCCTCGCAGAAGCTCGAGAACTGCGACGTAGTGATCCTGACCTTGCCGCTTGCGACGGTGATCGACGAATGACTCCACGAGATCCGGGATCGAGACAGACCTGCGACAGGGGCACTACCTTGATCGAGACCATCGTGGTCACGGCTCTTCTTGCCATGGTCATCGGGATGCTGTACGTCGTCTTCTCTGGGGGCCAACGCATGGACCGGGCGGCCGGGCTCACCGTATCGATGCTCGGCGCGCTGCTCGTCCAGGAGCGGATCACGGTCGACCTCAAGCAGCTCGGAATCCGGCCCGGTCCCGAAGGCCCGGTCCGAATCGGTCAATCGTCGATCGCTTTCTATCGAGCGCATTTCGAGGGCCCCTCGATCCACCTCAGACCGGTGCGATACTCGGTCGAGCCCACGCCGCGGGGCAACTTCCGTCTCGTTCGCGAGGAGTACCGATACAATCGAAGAACCGACCGGGCCGTGGTGAGGAACGTGGTGCTTCGTTCGATCCGCTTCGAGGAGGCGATCGACCCGCTGGGCTACGGTCGCTACCTGACGGTCTATCTCAGGACTCTTAACGAGGATCTTCCTCTGAAACCGGCCGACGAGCTGTCGTCCGGACGCGTTTTTCCCCTCGCGTTCCTCAACGAGTGCCCCCTCCCCGCTCTCATCGGAGCGACGTGTCTGTCGGACAGCGCCGGGCTCGTCATCGAGGGGGAGCTGCCACCGATCACGCCCCCGTCTCCGTGACCCCCCGCCCGGACGTTCGACCAGCCGGGGGGGCGTTCGCCCACGGACGCCCTCCACCCGGGTCACCGGGGACGGGTTTGCGGGGGCTCTGCGGCCCCGGCCGCAAAATGTGCCCGGTTATCTCTCCACCAAGACCGTCCCGGAAAAGCCGATCATGGCCGTTCATTTACGATCCGGAGAGCCCTTGACCATCGGCACGAACACGACGTCTTCAACGGTCTGTTGGATCAGGCGGTCCTTTGTTTTGGTGAGAAGGACCAGCTGTTGGACCTGGTTCTCCGGACCGACCGGAACGATCATTCTTCCTCCGATCTTCAACTGGTCGACCAGGGGTTGCGGAACAGCCTCGGGAGCACACGTGACGATGATGGCGTCGAACGGTGCCTTCTCCGGCCAGCCCTTGAATCCGTCGCCCGTCCGCACCGATACGTTGAGGTAGCCGAGCTCCCTCAGAACAGACCCAGCGTGAGTTGCCAGAGGCGGAACGATCTCGATCGTGTAGACCTCCGAGACCAGCTCCGCGAGGATCGCCGCCTGATACCCGGAACCTGTTCCGATCTCCAGAACCCTGTCTTTTGGTTTGAGCTCGAGTCGGGCCGTCATCAAGGCGACGATGTACGGCTGCGAGATGGTCTGGTCTTCTCCGATCGGCAGCGGGCGGTCGTCATAGGCCATGGCCCGAATTGGCAAAGGGACGAACATGTGGCGGCGGACCTTTTTGAGCGCCGCTAGCACGGCCGGATCGGAGATGCCTCGAGCTTCGATCTGGGACCGCACCATCTCCTCGCGGGTTCGGACCGGATCGCCCAGTGAGCCGGAGCGAGACATGAAGACGACGAATAGAATAAGAACCAGGAGCAGAATGACCACGATCTTCATCTGGAGAACCCCCTATCCAGTCTGACTCTTTCGTCACCCTCTTTCTCAATGGTACACCTTCGGAAGAGGACGGGAGGCAGGGAGAACTGTCGAATGTCTCTCCCAAATCCTTCACCTCATTCTGTCAAACCCAATGAGCATGAGCATTTCGAGGACAAAGACTTTCACTTCCCTGGACCCCAAATGTGCCCCGGATGCAAGAAAGAACGAAATCGCCGCGACCCCCCACTCGACATCACCGTTCCAAAGGTGGTGGGGGACCCCCGAGGTGTACAGAGAAGTACATTAGAGGGTGAGGCCCGGCTGAAGAGCCGAGGCTAAACGCCATCTTGCGACCGGCTCTTGTGTGTTGTCGCGTTCCTTCGCACCTCGAAGATATCCTGGTCGGCGACAATTATGCGCGTCAACGAAGGACTTCCCCAGGTTATGGGAAACCCTGTCGGACTCTCGGTTCGACAGGGGTATGCCGCAATCGGGGAGTGTTGGGAGTTTGGTCCCAGAGGATCCCTCGATTATCCGCAGAGGTTTTTTTCATTTCGTGTGACAAAACCGTGGATATTTTCGTCTTAAATATAAGCCTCTGGTAAAAAGAAGAGCGTGCGACGTCGCATCCCGACCTGAGCTAAGGAAGGGGGAGCCTGTTCATGTCAATGGTGCGAGGCCTCATGAGACTCCGTGGCATCGTGCTGCCTCCGGTTCTCGTCGTATGTCTTCTGACCGTGGGGTGTTCCTACACGTTTACGATTATATCCGTGTCCCCATCCAACGGACCCCTTCACGGAGGCACGACCATCGCGATCAAAGTCTCCTGGACTGGCCCCGACACAGATTTCGGGACCATATCCGTGACAGTGGATGGGAAAAGCGCTTCGAATGTTCAAGGCAACAGGTCGACGATGACGATCACATGTTCCACCCCCTCCGGGAGTTCCACAGGGGCGAAGACGTTGAGGATTAAGTGTTCGAACTACCAAGGGAAGTCGGCGACCTCGACATTCACGTACGACCCGGATCCGACGCCGACGTCGACGCCGACCAACACCCCGACCAATACCCCGACCCCGGTTCCCACGAATACTCCGACGCCGACCGTTACCAAGACTCCCACCGTCGTTGTCCCGTCGGCTATCAACACCCCGACCAAAACCCCGACCCCGGTCCCCACGAATACTCCGACGCCGACGCTGACTCCGACCAATACTCCGACGCCGACCCCGACCAATACTCCGACGCCGACGCCGCTCCCCACCAAGACGCCGACGCCGACACCGATCCCGACCAATACCCCGACGCCGACCCCGGTCCCCACCAACACTCCGACCGTGACCCCAACTCCCACCCCGACCGCAACGCCTACCTGGACCGCAACGCCTACCTGGACCGCGACGCCAACCAATACGCCCAGACCCGCGGATGATCTCGGCCAGTTCCAGGGCGATAAAGACGATTGAAAGGGGGGCGGCGATCGCGGAGCGAGGGATCGACCGTCCGTCGATGGCTTTTACGGAAAGGGTATTGAGTTCACGCCAAGAAGGGCGCCCAACACCACAAGGATCAGGGGTTGATGCACAAGATACACAAACAATGAGTGTCTCCCGATGAACGCAAGGGAGCGTGAGCGGGTGGCGTAGACCGCTGGCGGAAGCCTTTTCTGGACGAGCGGAATACCGAAGAAGCTGCCCGCCAAGAACATGAAGGCCCATGGCAGCAACGGACAATAGTCGATCGAGACGAAATCCGCGTTCCGGAAGCCCAGCGGGAACAAGAACCCCGGTTGGTACCATTGCCGAGGCAATTCCATGGAGAACAGCCAAGGCAGGCCAATTCGCCCTTCGGGGACCCTATTCGTCATCAGGAACAGCGCGATAGACAGCAAGATTCCGCGTGAAGGTGACATGCACCTGAGCACCGGGCGCAGAAGGGGGAAAAGCAGCATACAGATGCCCAGACAGTGCAAGACGCCGAAGGCTATGATCTGGTCGGGCATCAGGGCATAGGTAACGAGCGAGACACCGAGCGCTGCGGCAAGGCAAGTCGTCCCCCGCCTCAAATTGTTGCGGGACAGATGGCACACCGCGCCCGATATGAACACAAAAGTCGCTATCCCAAGGTCGCTCGTCGAGAGCACCCAGACTAACCAAGCCGGAATCCTGATGTGAATGACCGACAGATCATAGATGGCGTGAAAGACAACCATGCCGACGAGGGCAAGCCCCCGCACCTCGTCAACTAGCCCAATGCGGTTTGTCTCGGTTTCGTGATCAGTGGCCGTATTCACTTCTCGTGTCCATTATCGTAGCCAGCGAAAATGACGTGGTCAATACCCCCTTAAAAAGGCCTTGTGCTGAGCTCTCCGCCGATTTACCCGTGCCCCTCCTTGTCTTGGGGGGCGGGACTTGTACTATCTCGTGCGACTCGGCCCCACCACAATCCATGTCCGACTGGTCACGCTCCATGTCCGACTGGGCACAGTGTTGTCACACTACAGTATCAACGTTGTCTCGGCGGCGCGACAACGTTGTCTCCGCCGAGCAACTGGCCGTGTCCGTCCGAGGACTCGGCGTCGCCGACCCGAGAGACGGTTTATGCCTCCAGTTCCGCCTGTTGACGTGTAAAGACCGACTCCTCAGGACACACGGAGTCTCAATGGGCACGTCTTTTGCTTGACAGAAAGCACTGCGAGAGGTTGCAGCAGACCTTCCATTAGGGGTTTTACCGTTAGGAGCGTGTGAAGATGAAGATCTCTACTGTCCGAATGTTCGTGATTGCGTTTTTTCTGGGTCAGGCGTCTCAGTTGTTGTCCGCCGAGCTTACCCAACCCCCTCGTCCACCGGCCGGAGATGTGACCTATACGGGTACTATCACCAAGTCCCGAGTGGTCGAAGGGGTGTCCCCGTATCAAGTGGACATCGCTCTAAAAGGCCATGCAGGGTCGCCCGGAGGTGCATGGGGTTGTACCGGCCCCTTGAACATCATCGGACGACTGGCCTTCCTTCCGGAGGGCCAGTTCGTGGAAATTCGAGGTAGGCACAGCAGCGCCAACAGGCTTGAGCTCAGCTCCTTGAAGGGCGGGTATGAGCCAAAGCCTTACAGTCCACCGAGGACCGGAACAGAGGTGACCCTGTCCGGCGTGTTGAAGAAAGCCGAGATTCTGTATCAGTATCGGGTCTACGTCGAGGTCGAAGGAGCGAAGGGTTGGCATTGCGATGGCCATGTGGAGAACCTCGCACAACTCTTGTTCCTGAAGGGACGCAAGGTGGAGATCGTGGGCCTGGATGCTGTTCCCGGGCACTGGAGACTGAACGTCACGTCGGTCAAAGGAGACTCCCCGACGGTTCCCAGCCTGCCTGCACAGCCCCCGGCTTCGGCCAGCCCAGCGCCTGCGCAGCCTCCGGCTTCGGCTAGCCCAGCGCCTGCACAGCCTCCGGCCCGACCTGGCACTCGATGAATGAGGACCTCGTCCTCATCTCGTACCGTGACCTGAGGGAGTTCTGACTCCCTCCCACCTCGAGTCTTAGGGCTCCCGGGCACGTCATTATCGCGAGCCCGGGCGCTCCAGGGGGGAGCGCCCGAGATAGGGCGGAAACTCGTCTTCTATAGGCGAGCACAAACTTCAGTCGTCTGGTCAGGGGGTCCGATCCGACCAACAGGAGACAGGTGAAAACCACATACCGCAACAACTGGAACCCCGACAACCGCACCCAAATCCTTCACCTCATTCTGGCAAATTCAGTTATCATGAGCATTTCGAGGACATACGCTTTCACTTCCCTGGACCCCAGATGGGCCCCGGATGCAAGAAAGAACGAAGTCGCCGCGCCCCCCCGCTCGACATCACCGTTCCAAAGGTGGTGGGGGACCCCCGAGGTGTACAGAGAAGTACATCGAGGGTGAGGCCCGGCTGAAGAGCCGAGGCTAAACGCCATCTTGCGACCGCGACGAAGAGGAGCGGTCCTATGCAAGATGGCCGGAAGGCGACGAGTTCTGACACAGCAGACGAGTGGGCAGACCAGTGGGCAGACCAGTGGGCAGACCAGTGGGCAGACCAGGGCGCAGATGGGGGATCAGGGCGCAACTACTACCTTGGTTTCCGTTGTGCCCGAGTTCCGGTGTGAGTTGAGCGCTGTGGACATGGAAGGAAGGGCCTGGCCGTGTGGCGTCCGACATTCCCAGAAAACCGGATCTCGCCAGGAAGTGAGTCCCTGAGCGCATCAAAGTCTGGCCGGAGCTTTTCTGGATCGACGCTCTAACGAGTTTCCTTTGGCTCAATCGGAATCCGGGCGCCGTGCCACACGGCCACGATCCACACCGTCGTCCCCTCCGCCCTGTAGAAGAACCGGTACGGCGCGATGATCACTTCACGGCATGGAAGGTCTGGAAACTCCGGTAGCACTCGCCCCGAATCCGGATGCTCCTCAAGTCTCTTCAGGACTTTCAAAGAGCGATCCCTAAAAGTTTTTGCGGTGGTCGGCCTGTCACGTCGGATATATGCGACAGCCGCAAGCATCTGCGTGCGCGCAGATGGAGTGAAGCGTCCCTTCAGTCTTCTCATTCCTCGTCGAGAAGCGCATCCACTTCGGCGAAAACGGTATCGAGATCCTCACCTGCGCCAGCGGCTATCTCCTTCTCGCCTCGCGCCAGTTTAAGCAGGATTGTACGCTCTTCCTGGGCGCGTTCGTAGGCCTCAAGGCTCACAATGACAGCCGCCGCTCTGCCCCTCTGGGTAATGACGACCGGATCCCTCGACGTTCGCACCGCCTTCAAGGCCGCTGCGGCGTCCGACCGAAACTCTGTCACCGGAATGATCTTGGGAACCTTTCGCATGTTATGTACCTCCGAACGTACCTCCAAGCATACCCTAAATTGGGCAACCACGCAACGTTCACCTCAGGTTCACTCTCGGCACGAAGGTCAGGGCGTTCAAGCACCGAAGGAGAGACGGCCGATCGTCCGCGAGACCTCGAGAGAATCTCGTCAGATCACCTCGGGCGGCGAGAAGCTGCCGTACCCACCCTGATCCGCTCTCCTGCTCGCTGGCGCGATGATCACCGAGGCGCAGAATCGCTTCCAACCACGCGAGGCCCCACCATCCGTACCGTTTGACGAGCGTCCAGAAGCGCGAGGAGACGCCGGAGTCGAGACGATCGAGGCCGTGCGCCGTAGAGGCCCGAGCTTCTCCGTACTCCGAAATCCAAGTCCTTCACTGGCGGTGGTCCCCGATGGGGCCCAGGCCCCGGGAACAGGGGCCCACTCCCGACATGTCAGACCCCCCTCGCATCCGCCTCAGGTGCCCGTTAGGAGGCGGCTGCGAGGTGTGTCTGACTCCTGCAGGCCCACCACCGTCACGCCCCTCTGGGGACCACCGACAATGAGGGACGGCGCTCCAGAGCAACTCCCGCGTCTTGAAGCGTCCATCTCGCAGCATCCTGGACATCGTGCTCTTGTGGCGTCGCTTGGAGAAGACCTGAGCCCCCATCGAGGTCAGCGACAGCCGTGC
>Ga0074195_1002193_pt1 | contig 22941 bp, 19 predicted proteins | sample EPASupsiteHSE623_FD_64525 | JGI IMG/M metagenome (GOLD analysis project Ga0074195, IMG submission 64525) | Bioremediated contaminated groundwater from EPA Superfund site, New Mexico - Sample HSE6-23 | ecosystem: Environmental > Aquatic > Deep subsurface > Groundwater > Contaminated ...
AGGAGCAGAAGCGTTGGGAAGCATAGTTTCGGCAAGGCGTTTTTCCGCCATTTTTTCGCCTCAAAAAATGGCGTAGAGGTTTGGAGAGAATCTCCAACAGAACATTTAATAAACTTAAGTTTAAACTAAAGAGATTACTTAAAAGTTTAAATGCCTTTGCCCTGATAAATAAAATAGTCCTGAACAGAAGTCAATAAATATTTTTTTTTGCCTCGCTTTGTTATTTGTTATATATTTGGATAAATTAATGCTCAATTTGTTCCGCACAATATATCCGTTTTTAAATGCGTATAATAGATTTTGTAACTTGTCTATTGTGGGTTGCCGCGAATTATGGTTTGGCGACAGGTGCGGAAAAGTTGTGTATATAAACAAGTTGTGCGTCATGCTAAGAAATACTGCGACAAGATGAAAGAAACTATAAAATTTGATAAAGTTTCAGATATATACGATTTCTATGTCAATGTAGATTTTGATATTCCTTTTTTTATTAAAGAGACCGAAGGTTTTAAAGGTGAAATTCTGGAATTAATGTGTGGAACTGGGCGTGTTTCAATTCCGCTGCTCGATTCTGGGAGACAGATGATATGTGTAGATTATTCAAAAGGGATGTTAAATTCATTTGAACGAAAAATTAAAAACAAAAATTACTCCCTCAATTTAGTTCAAATGGATGTGACTAATCTGAATTTGGATAAAAAATTTGGTTTTATAATATTGCCATTTCATTCAATTACCGAGATAATATCGACCGATTTACAGATTCAAGCGTTGCAATCAATTTCATCACATCTTGATAAAGACGGTATTTTTATTTTAACGCTTCAAAATCCAAAAACTAGATTAAGATTAGCAGATGGCATTACAAGAGTAATGGGGAAATACCCGATTGATGAAAATAGACAGTTGATTATTTCATATATGAATCAATATAACGAATCTGATAAAATAGTTTCCGGATTTCAATTCTATGAAATATACGATTCGATGAATATTCTGATTGAGAAAAGATTCTTGGAAATCAATTTTAAACCAATAGCTGATTCGGAATTAAAGAGTATGATTGAAACTGCTGGATTGGAGATTGTCGAAATGTATGGAGATTATTTGTATGGTCGTTTTGATGAAGAAAAAAGTAACTTTATGATTTACAAAATGACAAAAAAATAAAGCACGAACGCACAACACGCGGGATAGCCAATAAGGGTTTCAGTGGTATGCAAAGCTTATAGCCCGCATCAATCTTTCGTCTCGGTTGATAGAAACGTCGCTCCGCAATCCCTTACTGGCCATACCGCAAACGTTAGCGTTCATTGGTAAAATAATACAAAGTATCATGACAAAGAATATCAAAGTCGACACTCTTCAAATCATAATATTTGTGACTTTAATAATCTTAATGTTTAGTTGTAAAAAAAGTGACAACGTTGATGAAATACCAATCCCAGAAAATAATCATGGAGTTATCTTTAATCCTTACTTAACATACGGAACAGTCTCTGATATTGATGGAAATTCTTACAAAACAATAGTAATAGGAACACAAACATGGATGGCTGAAAATTTAAGAACAACGAAATATAAAAATGGAGACTTAATTGGTACTACTACTCCTGCAACTTTAAATATTGATGGAGACAGCACTCCAAAATTTCAATGGATTTATAATGACAATATAAATGTTCTAGATATTTACGGAAGATTATATACTTGGTACACAATAACTGATAGTCGTGATGTCTGCCCAAGTGGCTGGCATATTCCGTCAGACTCTGAATGGACTGTATTAGTTAATTATTTAGGTGGTTATACAGTTGCTGGAAATGCACTCAAAGAAACAACTAATCGCCATTGGCTCACTTTACCTTCAAATGAATTGCCAACAAACTCTTCCGGTTTTTCAGCTGTTCCTGGTGGAGTTCGATTTAGTGATGGATCTTTTGAAAATAGTATACATTCTGGTTCTTGGTGGTCATCAGACATTGATACATTTATAACAGAGGTAGCAATTGGGCGATATTTGGTGTATGATACTTGTATAGTGTACACAGAACATGCATTTAAAAATATGGGATTATCTGTACGTTGCATTAAAAACTAAACAATAAGATAACAAAACAACCAACGAAACGCTAACAGCGTGTGCCGCACCAGCGCTGATCTGCCTACGCTTTTGCTTCGGCGGACAAAGAAACTTACACCTTGACATGCCCGCTGAAAAGTTGAGATAATGATTTTAAAAATGATAATATGCCGACGAAACCGGTTTGACAACATTAAGTATTCCCGTTAATATTCAGTTATATTAATGTATCATTTATATGTTAAAGTTGTATTTGTCATGTAATTATGACTTTTTATCGTTGTCTGGAATTTCATCCGAAAAATAAGCCCACACCGCCTCACTATTATGTAGCCAGAAATGCGCACCGCAAGTTTCGACCACTACCGATGGGTGCAGTGTTACTTTTTCTTTTTTAACTTTTAGCACCCACCGCGGGTCTCTTGTTTTCATCAAATTAACATTGATTCTTTCTCCACATTGATTAGGACACATAAACATGACCCACTTATTGAATTCTCCTGATTTCACAACATAAATATCTTCGGCCGTTTTTTCAGGCACTTCACTAAAAGAAGAAACCGTCTTAAGTTTTTTATACTTAAAATTACTATTCTCACCCCATTGAGTATTTTTTCTAAACCAATTAAAGTATTTCATTCTTTCCTCCAAGTCATGTCTAAAAAAGGCTTTGCGTCCCCGCGTAATATACTGTACTCATCACCGTACATACAATCAGTACTACAAGCAGTGCTATTTGTTCTAATTCTTCCTTCGTCAAAAAAATAAATTATTTCGGTACTTCTCCTATCGCTACCCATAAATCCTGTAAGCCTATGCAAAAATTCATTAATTGCAAGACTGGCTATTGATGTAGTGAAAGTAATAACAGCCGGTGCGGTTCCTGGTAACTCGTCGGCGTATCCCTGCTTGATTAATTCTTTAAGTCTTTCAGGATCCAGTTCTGCCATGCTTTCTCTTTGAACTCCATTCGAAGTAATTCTGCTTCGGCAAGCTAAACAACCGTTACCATGTAGAAGAGTGGTTACCCTTCCTTGAATAGATTGAATTATTTCATCCTTTGAATTTATTGCAACGCCCATGTCAAATACAGGTATGTGATAATATAATGCTATTTTGTTTAAAATAGACCTTCCCCAATTATCGTCCGTACAACCGAAGATGATATCACAATTTCTCAGCGTAGCAGCAGCAGAATAAAATGTAATTGGTTTATTAACCTTAAAAATTTTGGTTCCAGTACCAATTTCATCTGAACTTCTTTCAGCAATATCTACTTTCTTATTCCCTTCGTCCTTTATGTTAGAACCGTAAACTCTATTTACATTTGTTTTTTCAAAAATTTGTCCGTCAAATACTGTCAACGTTCCCACACCTAATCTCGTCAACTGTTCACGAATGGCTGATCCAGTGCCACCAACGCCGACAACACCGATATTCAAACTGCCTAAAACATGTTGAATCTCTTCACCAAAGGCTCTAACTTGCCTGTCAAAAAATTCGGGCAGCGGCTTTTTATCTGAATTTGAATAGAATTTAAATTGCTCGCCTAAAACACGGATCAAACTTACGGGTAGTGTGGAACCATCTTCAAACCACACTCTCCCAAATGGTTTATTTGGCTCAGATAAAACCAAACTCGCATGTACTCCAGATGTTTTTATCCTTGTATATGCTGTAGAAAATAATGTAGACTCTTCCTTATCATCCTGTGGCGAGTGTTTCGGGTATCCTTTCGGGTGTGAGTGAATAAACACAAACACATGGTTACTTTCAGAGGCTTTCTTCATCGCTCGCAAAAATGAAACATTTTTAATTTTCATTTCAGTCCAGGTAGCCAGTTCTATTTCATCGTCGCGAACAGGTATTATTTCCCTTACCAAAAGACGAGTTTCTGCATCGGTTACCGACATTCTGCATAAGGCATAAGCTGCCCTTTCGCTTGTGGCGTCAAGAAATAAATGGTCTGTTAAAACACTGTAATCGTTTTCTCTGAAAGTAATTGTGTAGCGCATATTACCTCCCTAAACTAAGTTCCTTTTTCATAGCAGTTATAAAGGTTCTCAAGTTATCGACCCCAATTCGCCAGTTGATGTGTCGAGACCACTGTTGCCAGTTAACACCGTTATGTGCGACATGCTGCTCACAGTTTTGCGGCCATTGACCGTTGACCAACTTGACATCAGGTATGGCGAAAATCATATCTACCTTCGCCTCTGGATAACCAGTAGGTAAAACGATTAAGACCTTTGCCTGCCGTGGATTATAAGCCGCCGGAAAAGGAAAGTCATTAATTATTAAGTAAATCCCCCCTGGGAACTCAACAAGCTCATAGTTGAAACCCTTTTCATCGAGAAACTCCCTATCTCTTTCAGGTAATTCAATAGCTACCATATCCCGGGTTTAAGGTCTTTTGTGCAGTGTAAAAATGATCCCCGTTCTTAAGACGAATGATCGTTTCATCACACAGGATCAATTCATCGTCACCTTTTCCGGGTAACTCTCTGAACAGATCCATGGTGCCGCAGTCCACACTGCCTAAATTGTAAAGGGCCTTTCCTGTTGTGGGGTTTGGGCTCTCTTTTCTTTCTTTACCAATATGTATAACAACCATTTCGTGTGGGTTACCATTGTTCTCTTTTTCTTTCATTTTATGTATTTTTATTGTTTCTTTGTATAAGAATAACCGAAAAAAAATGTTCTTGGTCATGACTATTAGAAAAAACTTTTGGTTATATTAGTGTTGTAATTACGTATGACTCGACGAGAACTCGTTTTAACTAAGCTTCAGCAAATACCTGATAATGAGGTGCAAGAAGCGATAAGGCAGCTTACACACTATGTGAAGGCTAGACTTCGCTATCGCTCTTTGTCAGACAGAACAAAATCTGGAGCGCACAGTGAAAAGAATATAGGCATGAACCCCATTGATCACTATGTAGGCGAATCGGTCAGAAGGCTGTACGAACCAAATGGGTGGGATTGGAAGTTTGAAAAATTCACTCTTGCAGAACAACTTATGCGGATTGCCAATAAATTAATTTCTGATAAAGTTGCTGAGTACAAGGCCAAACATGACGGTCTTCCGGTTTTTGACGAGAGAGATGTAGGTGATATTTATGATTTGCAAGCGATAGCAGCCAATGATGCAAAAGGAAATGAAGAAATTTATACCAAACTGATTCAGTTTGCACATGAAGTTTCAAAGGATGATGATGATCTTCAGTATTTTGTTATCCGCTATTTTGAAAAAGCATCATTCGCAACTATCGCTAACGAAATGAATGTTGATGTGAAACAGATTTATGTTTTAAGAAAAAAACTTGTCAGAAGATTAATGGACTACAAAGTAGAATTAACGGATTAACAAATAACCTGTATGAACCATTCAGAAAATAAAGAGAAATACATTTTGTTGGACAATCTGTTCAATCTTTATCTTGATTCAAAGTATGATAAAGAAGATGAAGCATTGCTGAAAGAAGAAGGAATTGACATTGATGCCATCGTTCAGAAAAACATGATGTTGTTTCGCCAGTTAAGGACAAAAGCGAAAGCAGAACTAAACGAAGCAAAATACAATCGTGTAAAAGAATTTCTTTCAAACCTTAAAGAAGGATTTTCATCAGGTACAGAGAAATATCAAAAGATTGCGAAAGAAATTTTTGCAAAACCAAAGTTTGCAGAGTTCCAACCAATGTTCCGAAATCTGAAAGAAGTTTCTGAAAAAGACAAGCAAGCAATTTTAATTGATTCCAAGTTACTTGAATTGTTGGGAGAGATTGAAGAAGAATACAACAAGGGAAACAAAAATGAGTAAAGCAATTTCCGCAGTTAAGAAGATTTATTACGAGTGTGGAATTACAGACCCATTAGACCTCCCAATTGAAATTATTATTGGTAGCAAGAACATTCTTATTAAGGAAGAAGAAATTGATGGTGCAGACGGAAGAATTTTAATGAAAGAAGATTCAGGAATCATTACAATAAATTCTGCAGTTGACTTTTATCCTAAAAAGCGTTTCATACTTGCTCATGAGTTAGGACATTTTGAGTTGCACCGCCATTTGAAAATAGGATATTCCGATAATGATGAAACATTAAATCATTCATACCAAAATTATTTCAATCCGGAAGAAGTTGAGGCAAATGAATTTGCAGCAGAATTCTTAATGCCTACCGAGTTAGTTTCCAAAGAATGTTACAAAAGAGTTTTCAATCATAAGGTAATTGAACATTTGGCGACAAGATTTCAGGTTAGTAAAACAGCCGCTATTTTGAAATTCGTTATGAAGGACAACGGCAATCATCCTGTTTTTGTGGTTTGTTGTCAGGACAACAAAATGAAATGGTTCAAACCATCATATGACTGGAGATACTTTTCGCTTTTCAAAAAAGACTTGCCGCCACCTAGCGGAAGTGTCGCTTTTGAAGTTTTCAAAAAAGGAATATCATATTATGGAAAGGAAGCATCACAACAAATATGGAAGTCAGATTGGTTTGAGGTGAAAGATGATGAGCCCGATTCAAAGTTCTATGAGTATTGCTTATTTGTTCCTTCTCTCAATTACATGATAAGTGTTATTTGGGAAGATTGAAAGCCCCTTTAGCAGCCCACACATTTGCAAACCGTTACAAGCTAACGCAACGGACAAAGTTTGCAAAAGAGTGTGGCTGCTCGACCTACAAATAAATTCATTTTTTTCTCCCCTAACCTTCGGTGTTTTATTTTTTTATTGCCAATGCACAACTCAAGAAAGACAAGTATTCTGACAGTTCAGGGCTTAAACAAAAAGGTAGTGCAACTTGATACGGTGGACAGAACGCCATCTGCTAACAGCGGTTTTGCAAAAGCGGGGGTGCAGTGCTTCGGTTGAAAGTTTTCGTATAATTGAAGTGCAGTTTTTCAAACAAACGGTAGTGCTAAAAAGCCCCGCCTTCGCCAAGCCGCAACCCGTTAACGCACTAAAACCAGACTGGTATTAATCAGTTCACTTTCCGTTCTTACCCTCAAAAGATAAACCCCCTCAGCCTGCCCCGAAATATCAATAACGGGGTTTTGTTCGCCGGCTGTTGTTGTTCTAAAAACTTCTTCTCCCATTACGTTGTAAACAATCAATTCGGTCGGTACTGCATTTGTTTTTATCTGGAATTTTCCGGAAGAAGGGTTGGGATAAATTTCGAAAAAGTTTTCATTATCACTAATACCGGCTGATGTGGGCCATGCGCAGGAAATAACGGCTTCCCAGCCAGTGCCGGTAACACCTTCGTCGGAGTGGAATTCGAATGTAAGAGCACCGGTTGCATCGGTAGAGGTAATGGTACCGGGTGAGGTTGTTCCGCAGTATTTACCGATCAGGGCAGAGGTGGTTGAAGGTCCGTTGTAAATTTTAAGGAAATCGTATCCGCAGTTCGTATAATCTTCAATATCCAGCGATGAAAATGCCACCTGGATCTTCTCTCCTGCAGCTGTTGGAAATACAGTTGTGGTATAGTCTGTATTGTCGTGATATGATGAGGAAGGACCGCCCTGGTCGTAAAAAACAGCCGAGCATGTGGTTATCTGCTGGTCGCCCATTATTATCTCAACGCCAACAACAAATTGTTTTGTGAAGGCTGCTGAATATGTTCCGTCGGATATCTGGAAGGTAAGTGCGATAACAGTTCCAAGCGGGGTGGCTGCCGAAATGGTAATGTTGTGTGCTGCATTAACTGTTTGCGAAACATTAATAACACCTGCATTTATTGTTGGGGTGTTAACTGTAACATAACCCGAATTTGCCCCTGTGGCTGTGCATGTGATTGTTGAAGTACCCGAATTGAGCTGTCCGAAATTGGATGCTGTTATATTAATATCTGCCGATTCGCCGGGTTCGGGAAATCCGTTTGAATTGTCATCACCTGTTAAGTTAACATACGAAAGGCTGAATGTTGGTGCGGCTGTTCCTGCTCCGAGTTTGTATGTCATAATATTACTTACAACACCTATGTCCCACACGCGCAATCCGCTCGCGCTGTTCGAATAGAAGTTGGAGTTTGGTGTGGTCGTATGGCCGAATTCTTCATTGAACCCGAGATGAAAACAGGCATCGTAATGGTCGTCATTATTATTGTTTGCATGTTCAAGATAAACCTCGTGGTGTGTGGTCTGGTTATCGCCGTTCCTGTCTATATGCCATATTGCAAGTCCTTCGTCGGGAATGAATGTGTACCTGCCGGTCTGTCTCATATTCTCGAGCAGGAAAAACTCACTTGTGTCGGCTGTGTTTATATACTTGTAGCAGGTAAGGTTGTTGCATGTGTCGGTATTTACACCGTTGAAATATGTAACGTTTACAACATTTCCCCATCCGGCATTCGACCAGAAATGAGGATTGGGCGGAACCGGATTAAAGTCGTCGCCCGACCAGCACATAAGGTCGAAATTTCCTATTCCGTCGGGGCCTGTGGTTGAGGTGTATTTATATGTATCGGGCCATTTGCCTATCATGTGGCCGTTCTCGTGACATACGGTTGACAGTGTTAACGGGAAGAACGCCGGGGAACAGTTATAATCGCCCGAGCTTACACCATCGGCGGAGAAATTGGGATAATATCCCATGTGCCACCACATACCTTCGGCCCAGTTCTGCGCATAACCCGTATACATAAGGTTTATTGCCATAATGGTTCCGTCGTCGTTGATTGTAAGGGTCGAAAAATCGAAGCCGGTTGATTCTATCCATGCAAGAGCAAGACCAAGTATCTCCTGTGCGCCCTGTGCGTAAGGCATAGCGTCGTATTCGGCAAAGGTCAGGGGAGCCCTGTAATATCCGTACACAACATTTTCGTAATCGACAATACCACCCGATACGTCGGAATAATATGTCCGTAAAGAACCGTTGTTACCGTTGTTGCTGTAATTAATGTCGTTGCAGAAATCTGCGAATTCTGAGATCGGAACTGTTCCTGTCTCGTCCGAAAAATCAACCACTATACACAGGCCCTTTATGTTGCCGCTTACAGGATGCCAGGCTGTTTTGGCATTGCTGGTCTTCTTTTCGAGCCCAAGCTGTTTGTTCTTTCCTGCAGTTATGCTGTATCTGCTTTTTTCAGTTATGTCGAGGTGTTTGGTATAAGGCAGGTCGCTTCTTAACGAGGCAGTGTTTCCCTTTGTTCCGCGGTAAACGATTCCACCCGAAACAAGACGGTCGTCGCCCGAAAGCACAGCATAACATATCCAGCCGTTATCGTCGCGCACCAGAGTGTAACCGTCAAGACCTTCTGCCCGCATATAATTTTCGGTTCCGAATAATTTTACATCAACCAGCGACCCGTCGGGTTGTTTGAACGACATGATCTTTCCGTTGAACGGGGCCGCCTGTATAACGAGGGGTAATATGATCAGAAACAAAACGAATATTTTCTTCATGTAAAAAAATGTTTCCTCAAAGTTATTGAAAATTCAGAACTTTCAGATAGTCGGTAAAATAAACATGTCCTTTTGCCATTGTCATAAAATGATTATTTTGACTTTTGTTTAGTTATGACTATATTTGTTTTTGAAAGGCATAACACAACATTGATACATAAGAGTGAACTATCCTTTTAATACCAGATAACATGAAAACTACTACATTGTTTTTTGTTCTATTACTCTTTTTTGTTTCATGCAAAAAAGAAAAAGAGGGTAATGTTATTTATAAAGTAAAATATACAACGTTACATAATAGCAAGAGCATAAATAAAGGTATTAAAGAAGATCTGTATTATACTCAGTTTGGGGATTATATTACAAGTATAACTCCAAAAAGTTTTATTGGAACATTCTATTTAATCAGAATTTATGGTAAAGTAAATGCTTCCGATGTACCTCCGGTTTTTATGACCCTGATTAATCATAATACACCTGGAACTAATACCGTTGCTGATTTTTCTAATAATGCAGAAGTAACTGTGACGCCCGGTTTGAGTGGTCCATTCGTTCATGGTCCCGATGATCAGGCCCTGCCATTTTTTGAGTATGATGCTTACATGAAATTATTACATGTGAACATACAAAATTTTACCCAGATATTAGAATTGCCAACTCAATATGAAACGATTAACTTGGCCCAGTTCAACTACTCATATGGTTGGCACAATTATTCATGTGATTCAGTTAAAAACGGAAATATTCTTTCAGTTGACATGTATCCATTTATCTGGAAAATTTACGACAGCTTAGATATTTTTAAGTATCCATTGAATTTTTATTTTGGAATGATTGATCAGACTACTTTATATACCGGGGGACCCGAAATCCCTTTCCCTGATGAAATCAGAAACGAGTCATTTGGTTATGGAATGCCTCAGCCTTTTATCTGGAGTAATAAATACACAGAATGGACATTAAAACGCCCTGAAAACGGAGAAACTGTAACCGTAACCGTAACTCTTGGGTTCGATAACGAAAACCTGATCCAGATTTATGCCGGGTCCGATAATATACCATATACAAGCGATGACGTACTTGTTTATGCACCAAATTTCTGGGATAGAATTTATGTAAACGCAATAACAGAGTAAAAAAATGAAAGAATTTAAGATTTTTGTTATCACATTAGTTTTTGTTAATTGTATAACATTTGTAAAAGCCCAATGTGACATTGACCTTGGTCCCGATAAAAATGTAGTCTGCGGCGAAGCTGTAACATTAAACCCAGAGCCCGGCTGGACTCATTTAAATAGTGGGGCTAATTTCACACTATGGTCTGTGTTCTTTACCGACAACTTAACCGGATATGCCGTTGGAAGTAGCGATTCCGTATTAAAGACTACAGACGGCGGTCAAAGCTGGGTTAATTATTTTATAAATGGTACTACACAAATAGGTTATAGATCTGTCTTTTTCATTAATTCAGACACCGGGTATGTAGCCGGGTACACAGCATTTCCAGCAAAAACGACCGATGGTGGCCAGACCTGGGTTGTACTAACTCCCGATACCGTTCAATCAATGAATTATATAACATTTGTCAACGAAAGTGTCGGCTATATTGTAGGCTTAAATGGTTATATTTCAAAAACTGTGGACGGCGGGGATACGTGGAATTCAATTAACAGCGGTACTACATATATGCTAAATTCCTGCTTTTTTCTAAACCCCGATACCGGGTATGTTGTGGGAGATAACGGGATCATTTTAAAAACTGTAAACGGAGGCGTATCCTGGGTGACGCAGATTACACCTATCGGGGCCCCTTTTAATTCAATATATTTTACAGGTATTGATACTGGTTATGTTTTTAGCTGCTGTGGTATAATTTATAAAACAGTAAATGGCGGAGATAACTGGGTTGAGTTGACCAATGGAATATTACCTACCTACTTTTATTCTTCCGGTTTTCTTTCTGATTCGGTTGGTTACGCTGTTGGTTATAATGGAATAGTATGCTCAACTCATGATGCCGGTAACAGCTGGTCGTATATACAATATGCTCCGGGAGCTGAGCTTTATTCAGTTAATTTTCCGGATGCAAATAACGGATATGCTGTTGGTCAGTACGGAACAATTCTAAAATATAAAAAACCCGATTCTTATCTGTGGTCACCGGCAACAGGACTAAGCTCTGTAACTGACGGAAACCCGGTTGCAAATCCTCTTTCCACCACAACGTACTATGTTACTGCAACGACTGACACTTGTCAGTCTACCGACAGCATTACAATTAATGTAAATGCACTTGTTGTGAATGCAGGAGCCGATGTTGGATTAACATGCGGAAGCAGTGTGCAGATAAATAATGTAACAACAAACTATACAGGTGCCGGAACACTTACGTATATGTGGTCACCATCTACAGGGCTGAATGATACAACAATTGTTAATCCGGTTTCTTCTGCAATAGATGACATTACCTATACTGTATCTGTGTCAAATGGTAACGGTTGTATTGCCGAAGACAGTATAAATGTGCTTGTTGATTCACTTGAAGTATTTGCCATATATACAGCTACGACTTGCGGAGTGCCAGTTATTATTAATACTTCAACAAATTATTCCGGAACAGGCCAGTTGAATTATTCATGGTCTCCTGCCGAAACCCTTAACGATCCTCACGCATCTGATCCATACGCAACACCATCAAATACTACTACCTATTATGTTACTGTTACAACTGATAACGGATGCGTGGCACAATACGGAGCACTTGTAACAGTTAACCCCATTCAAACAGATCAGATTTGTCTTGTAACTGTTGATACTCTTTCGTGGAAAAACGAAATAGTAATAAATGCTTCAAATAACAATGTTATTCAGGAATACAATATTTATAAGGAAACAGGTGCCGGTATCTATAGTTTTATCGGAAAGATAAATCCCGATACAGCATCCACATTTGTTGATTATTCAAGTGTACCCGAATCTCATGGTGATTTGTATAAGATATCGACAGTTGATACATGCAGTCATGAATCAACAAAGAGCTATTATCATAAAACAATGAATCTTGTAATTTCAACCTTTGGCAATACAATGGGCCTTAGCTGGACGCCTTATGTTGACGAAAGCGGATGGTTTGTTCCAAGCAGATATTATATCTACCGCGGGACAAATCCTAATTCAATGCAGATTTTAGATAGTCTTTCAAGTAGTTTAACCAGCTATAACGATATTAATGTTTTCAACCAGTATTATTATATGGTCAGCGTAAGAAAATACGGAGGATGTGGTACAACCAAGAATAATATTAATGAATCATTTTCCAATAAAAAGCTAAACTTCGGATCGGCTGTAAACGAATCAGAAATTCAGGATTTATCCATATATCCCAACCCGGCAAACGATAAACTCTATATAGACATAGAAGAAAATGCCAATCTCGAAATCTTTAATATACACGGCCAGATTCTATCTGAAAATGTACTCACAGAAAAAAACAATATCATTGACATTTCAGATTTAGGAAGAGGTGTGTACAGTTTAAGAATTAAAACTGAAAAGGGTATTGTAGTCAGAAAACTTATTAAACAGTAAAGAAAGATATTATTAAGAACGTAGTTAAAGTCCTGTCCACATTTTTTGCTATCCTAAAAAAGTTGAAGTAATTTGCAGAAAGGCCAGAGGTATGCGTTTTTACAAAAACCTATAGATCAACCTATGAAAAAATATTTTTTAACTGCAATTCTTTGTGTTTTTACATTTGCATTAAAAGCCCAGACTGATTCAGAAATTACTGAGATCTTAAAATCGGCAAATGATATAGATGAGATAAAAAATAAATTAGATAAATATCCCGATTATTCAGCTAAACTGTTATCCCTGAATTCTGATAATGATAAATCAAAATTTAATAAAACAGCTCTAAACAAAAAGGCTGGCGAGCTGTTTACATCGAAAGACAAAAAGATATTTTATAAAGTAATAAGTTCTGATTCCTCAATTTCTGTAAGAGTCAGTTACATTTATTTTGACGGAAACAAAATGGATAAAACTGAAATTGATAAACGGAGAGCAGAGATTAAAAAAAGAATAGAAAAGGGTGAGCCTTTTGCTGATCTGGCAGCTGAATATTCCATGGATGACAATTCTGCAAAGGGAGGGGATTTAGACTGGGTCAGTGCTGAAATGCTCGACAAAACTTTCACTGAAGAAGTAACAAAGCATAATAAGGGTGAAATTTTCGAAATAAATGTTATAAATAATAACTGGTACTATCTTGTCCTTAAAACAGAGAACGACAGAATTACAAAGACTACCATGATGATCGTAGTGGAAAAAAATCACTGAGCATAATCTACTGAAGTGAATTTTGTTGGTCCTGTTCAGAAAACCGGAATGTTTTAAATAATATTAATTGCTTGAATGTGATTAAACAGGTATCACTTTATTTTATCAATGTTTTAATATTACTTAACACAGCAATTAATGAACCTTAAGCGAAATTGAGATTATCGTTTTATTATTCGTAATTTCTTTTCATTGTTCAGAAATGAACTAACTTTGTAGAAGAGAATGCGGCTTGTATACTTAGAATAATGATAATTCGGACAAATGGATAACGAGATTTTAAAATACCTTTCAAAGTACATTCCTGTCACTAAGGAACTCGAAGAGGAAATTTCAAAAATAGATTTTATCAGGAAATTCAGGAAAGGCGAAATTCTGCTTGAGGCAGGAAAAATGTCGAATGAATGTTATTTCATTATTAAAGGTTGTATCAGGAGTTTCTATTTGAAAGACGGAGAGGAAAAAACAACAGAATTCTTTACAGAAGAGCAGGCTGTGGTGCCCTCTGCTTATGGGAAAAAAACACCTTCAGAGTATTATCTCGAGTGCATTGAAGATACAATTGCTGGTGTTGGTACACCTGAAATTGAAGCAGAAATGTATCAGAAATTTCCGCTCATCGAATCGTTGAATCGTGCACTGGGTGAAGCAATAATGGCAAAGTATCAGGATACTCTGGCTGAATTCAAAATGACTTCACCGGAAGAGAGATACCTGGCCATGCTAAAAAACAGACCAGACCTTATACAGAGAGCACCCCAGCACCAGATCGCCAGTTACCTTGGTATAAAACCCGAATCGCTTAGCAGGATTCGAAAAAGAACAATGAAATAAAAAAAACCTGCATTCTGTTTTTCTTAACTTAAGTCAACGAATTTTACTGTAATGCTGCTGTAGTTTTGTGTTGAAATAATCGTTCAACTTTAAATAGCAGTAATATGAAAACAAAAAAATTCGCGATGGCACTATTTGTTGCCTTTTCATTCACAAATTCATTCAGTCAAATACAAAATATGACTGATAAGACTAATGTATGTGATTCCGTTTCGGAACCCAGATTCTCGTTCAGTACCTCTTATTATACTTTTACAAATTATGGTGAGGAAAAGACTAATACTCATCATTATGAGTTTCACCTTGGATATAAAATAACATCAAAGGACAGGATTGGAATAAAGGTGGCTACGTGGAAATTGTTTGCTCCGATGGGTATGCCTATGCAGGAACAGCTGAAGTTCGATGAGAATAATTTTTACCCCGGCAGACTTAGGGAAAGTGGTATAGGCATTACATACCAGCGTATGCTCTGGAAAGGATTTTTTGCAACAGTAGAAGTTTTACCTCAATTGGAAACATACAAAGACAAAAATAATAACGAAATCGGAAACGGATTCAAATTGTATACTTCATATCATCTTGGATATCAATTGTCATTTTTTAATGACCGTATTTATTTAGAACCTCAGATCCATTGCCAGTACTGGCCTGTTAACACAAATATTCCAGATGATTTTGAAGTAAAAGACAGCAAATGGAACAACTATTTTCTCTTCGAGCCAAATTTATACCTAGGTATCAGACTCTGAAGAAAAAGTTCATGGAGCTTCCGGTAGTTAAAAAATCTAATCAAAGCAGAAATTCTGAAATAATTGCGGTAATTTTGGTCTTAACATCATATCGGGCCGAACCTATCCCGGTCTGTATCAACAACAAGAAAGTTTTAAAAAAGATGATCGATTAAACATGAAAGACATAACTGAAGAAAAAAAGAATACCGTAGCTTTTTCTGAACTTGAGAAAGGCGTTTATCATGCCCTTGAAACATACTCGAATGTTCACCGCGGCAGTGGCCATTATTCGGTGATAACAACAAGCCTTTTCGAAAAGGCAAGGGAAATCATACTTGAGTACCTTAAGCTTGATAAGGGAAGCTATTCCGTTGTGTTTTGTACGCCTGCGGGGGCTGAATCTCTTAAATCACAGCTAAACACCGAGGACTTTCATTGTTTGTCATCTAAAGATATCGGTCTTTCTGTAGGGGTAAGGGCTATGGCTGTGAAACGAAGATCAATGCCCGGAGGAATACCGTTTCAGACCGGAGGTGGAACAACTAAACTGGTTTCGAAAGAATGGGTGATATGGGCAAACGCACCCGACAGGTTTGAAGCCGGTACGCCATCAGTGATCAATATTATTGCATTTGTAAAAGCACTGCTGCTGGTGAGGAAATACGGAGAAAATATTTTCAGGGATATAGCAGAAGAAAAAATGAATGTAACGGAGATACTTTATAAAGATGCCCTTGACATGTATTCAGGAAATGAATTGCTTGAGAAGCTCCGGAGAACCCTTGTAGGCTTTAATTACAAAGTTCCTACAATGGAAGGCGACAGGCCCTTTATAAATTTCGACAACAGCGCAAGCACGCCTGCTTTTGAATCAGTCTGGGATGCCTACCGGCATACATTACGTCAGCCGGAAATAATTAAACAGGAAATAATTAAAGAAGTAAGGTCAGTTTGTTCAAAAGTATTGAATGCACCGCAAGAAGGATATGATATAATTTTTACTTCAAATACTACCGATGCAATAAACCTTGCAGCACGCGGTCTGGCTGCTGAAATAAAGGAAAATGCAGGGAACGTTATTGTAAATTCTATTCTTGAGCATTCATCAAACGAATTACCCTGGCGTACAATTGCCAGCAGTACAGTCATCAGAATGCCGGTTGATGAGTATGGATTTATCGATATAAAAGAACTTGAAAAAGTTCTAGAGTCATACAACAGTAAAGGTTTATATGGAAATAAGAGGATCAGTGTGGTGGCGACGAGCGGAGCATCTAACGTTCTCGGCGTGTGCAATGATATTGCTGAGATCAGCCGCGTTGTTCATCGTTTTGGTGCACGGCTTATGGTGGATGCTGCTCAGCTTGTTGCTCACCGTAGTGTCGATATGGAAAAGTGGGGGATAGATTACCTTGCTTTTTCTGCTCACAAAGTATATGCGCCTTTTGGTTGCGGTGTTCTTGTTGCCAGAAAGGGGATGCTGAAATTAAGTTCTGCAGAAATGGATGCAGTAAAATTATCGGGTGAAGAAAATGCGGGAGGCATTGCAGCGCTTGGCAAAGCTCTTATACTTATGCAACGTATAGGTATGGATGTGATAAGAAAAGAAGAACAGGAATTAACCCGCAGACTATTGCATGGAATGTCAAAAATACCCGGTCTGAGTTTTTACGGTATAAAAAATCCCGGATCACCAGAGTTTGAACATAAACTTGGGGTGGTTGTTTTTAAAATGAAAGGCATAATGCCAAACATTATTGCTAAAACACTGGCCGTTCAGTATGGAATTGGTATCCGCTACGGTTGCCATTGTGCTCATATTATTATTAAACATCTTCTCGGAGTTAAACCGTCTGTCGAAAAAATACAGCGCGTAATGGCTGTTCTGCTTCCGAAGATAAAATTTCCGGGTCTCGCAAGGGTCAGCATTGGTATTGAAAATACTGAAGAAGAAGTGGACAGGCTTTTATACGCCCTGGCGAAAATCAGACAAAAAGAAAAGAAATCATCTGCTCAAAGTGAAACTGTCCCAAAATCAATGGTGGATAAACAAATAAAAAATCTTGTAAAGGATTCTGTAATTAAAGTATATAACCAGCAATAGTTTATACTTTTCTCTTTAATTATTGATCCGCAAACGTGCCCGGAGTGGTGCAAAAGAGGCCACAGAATATTATTATCTCATAAACCTGTCTGTTTGAAATATGCAATTATTTAATCGCAGTTAAAAATAAATATATTTTGTCTGTTAAATCCGAAATAAATTTACTAATTTTAATTGTTCCATATTCTTCTGAATTTTAATTTATTAAAATATGAAAACAAGAGATATTAAAATCGGAACACAATTGAAACTGGGCTTCGTATTTTCAATGTTGTTAGTTGTTGTCATGGGTCTTGTCTCATATTTTCAATCCAACGAACTCAGCACAAGGACAGAGATCTTATATAACCATCCGTTGAAAGTTCAAAGGGCTGTATGTACACTTAAATCAGATATTATATCGCTTCACCGCGACATGAAGGATCTTTCTCAGGTAAAAGATGAAAAGGATATAAAAGTTGAGATGGATTGGATAAAATGGTGGAAGAAGGATGGGAACGATCAATTAAAAATTCTTTACAACCGGTATCTGGGTCCCCGGAGCGATATTGACAGTTTAAAGAAGTACTTCGATGATCTTAACAGTATATGTGACGAAACAATTTCAATTTTGCTTTCAGGAAACAATAGCGAAGCATTTTTACGTACAAAAACATTCGGCATTGTTGGTTACAAGGTAGAGGCTGTACTGGAGAAACTACAGGTTGTATCTGAATTTGCAAAGAATAAAGGGGACCAGATCTATACACAATCAGTAGAAATAAAAGATTCTCTCGAAAAGGAACTTATCATTATTGTGTCGGTTATTCTCCTGTTTTCATTTCTTATAAATTATATCCTTTTCCGCGACATCAACAAACCGATAAAAGATCTGATAAATGCCACCCTGCGCTTTAAAAAAGGTGATATGGATGCACATTGCACATATCAGTCAAAAAATGAATTCGGGAAGCTTTCCGAATCATTTAACGACATGGTGAGATTAATAAAATTCCAAAGTGAAGAAAGGGAAAAGAGAGCCGAAGAAATGGGTATTATTAAGGGACGTGCGCAGCAAAACGAATCAATTAATGAAGAGTTAAGGCAAACCAACGAGGAATTAATTATTGCCAAAGAAAAAGCAGAAGAAAGCGACCGCCTTAAAACAGCATTTCTTCAGAACATGAGCCATGAGATAAGAACCCCTATGAATGCTATCATGGGCTTTTCAAGCCTGCTGCCCGAAGCTTATAATAACAAAGAGGATCTTATACAATACTCAAATATCATCCAGCAACGCTGCAATTATTTACTGGATATCATCAGCGATATACTTGATATTTCAAAAATAGAATCGGGCCAGTCTGGTGTAACAATAGATGATTGTAATCTTAATGAATTATTCATTGAACTTGATTCATTCTTTTTGGATTACAAGAGGAGGCTACAAAAACAGAATATAGAACTGAAGCTTCATCCGATAGGCGACCAATCAAAAAATATTATACTAACAGATAAAAGCAAGCTTAAGCAGATACTTATAAACCTTATCAGTAATGCTGTAAAATTTACCGATACAGGCACCATTGTTTGCAGTTGTAAATATGAAAATAACAAGGTTGTTTTTAAGGTAAGCGATACCGGAATAGGTATTCCGAAAGAAAAGTTTGATTTTATTTTTCAACGCTTCACTCAGCTCAAACATCATTCATCTTTTAACGTGGGAGGCGCCGGACTTGGATTGTCTATTGTTAAAGCTTTAACAATTCAGCTGGGCGGGAATGTCTGGCTCGAATCGGACTATGGCAAGGGAACAACTTTCTATTTTAGTATAGATCATATACCAGGTGGTGATGTAGTTAAAAATGATGTTAACGAAGAAAATAATATTAAAACAAAAATCCGGGATAATACGATACTGATTGTTGAGGATGATGAATATAACCTGCTGTATTTAAAAGAAGTTTTAAAGAACCATTTTACAAATATTTTTTCTGCTATAACCGGGAAAGATGCGATTCAGTTTGTACAAAATAATCCTGTTGATATTATTTTAATGGACGTAAGACTGCCCGATATGTCGGGATACGAAGCATCGAATGAGATCATAAAGTATGACCCGAATATTAAAATAATAGCACAAACAGCTTATGCCTCACAGGAGGAATATCAAAAAGCCCTTAAAAACGGCTGCGTTGATTATATCAGCAAACCGACCAAGAAAGAACAATTATTATCTGTCCTGTCAAAACTCTTACGAGAATACAATAAGGATATTCAATAAGTGAATCCTATTTGAAGACATCAGGTAGCAGCGAAAGAACGACATTCAGATATGATTTTATAAGCCGGAGCAAGCGCGGGGATATGTGTGCAGGGAACTGCGTGGATTTGGGGATGGTATAAAGTGTTTTCCTCCCCTTGCCATTACACAGTCCATCCGCATCCGATAGCTTCAGATAGAATACAGTTCATTTATGCTTTCCGATCCTCGCAATGACACGTGGGGGTATGTTGCCCGAGGTTTCCAAGATCCCCGCATAATAGTTTATGCAGAAATGTTCTATTTTGGCATTATATGCAGGGCAAGGAATAATTATAAAAGAACAAAAAGGAATGACAACAAGATCAGTTATTTTGGCTGCAGTATTATCTTTTCTGCTTTCAGCATGCAGCGATCGGCCACCTGTTAACACCGAACTTGAGGGGTTGAAAAATAAATTGTTCAGCCACAAAACTGACGTTTCCGAACTCCCGATTTATGCCGACCCTCCCACGGCCGATTATGAAGAATTCAAAAAAGGGATCTTTTCTTTTCAGGCCGACAGTGCGGAAATCGAGATGATTAAAAAATACAGGAGCGAGCTGGAACCCGATATTTTACAGCGACTCGACAGCGGATATGCCTGGGTTTATCTGGCTGCATTTCTAAAATACAGATCAGCTGTTCCCGAAATAAAAAACCTGTTGCTTAACTGCGAAAGATTTTACGGATGGGAAGGCCCGGATTACTCAAAGATCGAAAGCTATCTTATTGACGACATTCAGTACTGTTATCAGATGGCGTATATCTCTGCAATTGAATATATTACATCTGAACCAATTGATAAGGCAGTAACCATTACCGATAATGAATTTAAAGAACTTAAAGCAAAGTCAGAAAAATGTACCGATACAAGTATCGACAGTATTGATGCATACTGCTCGGCACGCTGGCTTTTAGGCAAGTTGAAAAGGTAAAAATTCAGGCTGAAAACTGCAAAAAAACCTGCCCCGGAACCCAATAATTCTATCTGCATGTAATTATTTGAAATTGAATTTTATTAACTCTTACTGCACCTTATTAAATATTATTTGACTTATGTTTTATATTGTTTTATATTTGGAAAAAAAATGAAACAAGCTAACAATTCGCTAACCCGGGCAATGTTATTTATTAAAAAAAGAAAATAACAGAAACAGGCTGATGTTATCGACTTGTTAGGCACAAGGGTATTGACAAAAATGACAAAGATAAACCCGCTTTAAAATAAGGAGAAAAATATATGAAAGGCATTGTATTAATTTTTTTGGCGACAATAATTTACAATACTGCATTTGCTCAAATAATTCATTACACAACCTTTAACAGTGGTTTGGTAAGTAATAATGTTAGTTCCATAGGAATAGATTCACTAGGGAATATTTGGATTGGAACATGGTTTAATGGAGTTTCAAAATTTGATGGCACCAACTGGACAACTTATACAACTGCAAACGGTTTAGTTAGTAATTCCGTTCAAGATATTTCAATAGATGCTCAAAATAATATCTGGTTTGGTACAGCAAACGGAGTATCGGTTTTTGATGGGACTACATGGAAATCTTATACAACTGCAGACGGTTTATGTAATAATAGTATTACGGCAATAGCATTTGACCTAAATGGAAATAAATGGCTTGTTTCAAATTATAATGGGGTATCGATGTATAATGATACAATCTGGACGAATTATTCAACTGCAGACGGTTTAGTTAATAATGAAGTCTTTTCAATTGGAATTGATTCTAATGGAAATAAATGGTTTGGAACAAACGATGGCGTTTCAAAGTTTGATGGTGTAACCTGGACTACATATAATCAGTATAATTCTCCTTTAGTCGGGTACTCTATTTATCCCATCGGTATTGATCAGCAGGACAATGTTTGGTTTGGAATGCAAGGCGGAAACGGCGTTTCGAAATTTGATGGTGTAAACTGGACAATTTATAATCCCGGCAACTCAGGTATAACTGATGGTGCTGTATTCTCTATTGCTACAGATCCTCTTAATAGCAATGTCTGGCTTGGAACTACCGGAGGAAGTCAAGGAATAGTAAATATGTTCGATGGTACAGACTGGACCTATTATGAACTCTATTCGATAACGGATATTGCTATAGATGCACAAGGAAATAAATGGTTCGCAGGGGATGGTGTCCACTATCTTTCTCATTGTGGTATTCCTTTTGAGGAAACGATATGCATTGTAACTGTTGACGAGTTGACCAATAAAAATAAAGTTATCTGGGAAAAAACAGGTGGGGTTGGGATCAGCAGTATTAATGTTTATAAGGAAACGGGGGCGAATCTTTATGATCTTATAGGAAATGTTCCTTTTGATAGTGCAAATTATTTTATTGACCAGGGAAGCGTACCTGAGACACATGGAGATAAATATAAGATATCTGTAATAGATACATGCAACAATGAATCTTCTTTTAGTTCGTTTCATAAGACTATTAACCTTACTGTAGCCATGTATGGGTCAACAGCCGGTCTGAACTGGGATGAATATATCGATTCTAGCGAACAATTTGTTCCTTTAAGATACTATATTTATCGTGGGACACAGCCAGACAACCTTGTTCTATATGATTCCATCAGTAGTAGTTTTACCAGTTACAACGACAACAATGTTTTTGTACAATATTATTATATGGTTAGCGTAAAAAAGCCCGGGGGATGCAGTTCTACTAAGAATAATATTTCTGAATCATTTTCTAACAAAAAACTTAACTTTGGCTCAGCTGTGAACGAATCAGAAATTCAGGATTTATCAATATATCCCAACCCGGCAAACAACCTGGTAATCATAAACACTCAAGAAAAATCGACCATTGAGATTTTAAATCTACATGGTAAAATTATTGACACAAAAATATTGTCAGATAAAACAAATTATCTCGACATCTCCGACCTTAGAAATGGCATTTATACATTAAGAATACTAACAGATAAAGGCATTGCAATAAGAAAATTGATTAAGCAATGAAAACACCCCAGCGCATAACACCATGCAAAAACAAATACTGAAAAAGTTGTCACTTGACACAAAAGTTGCCTGCCTACCGGCAGGTAAAAAGGTTGGGCATTGTGGTTCTGTTTGCCGCCCTTAAACTTTATACTTTTAAAAAAAAAAAACCACCAAAACAC
>Ga0074195_1002194_pt1 | contig 22926 bp, 21 predicted proteins | sample EPASupsiteHSE623_FD_64525 | JGI IMG/M metagenome (GOLD analysis project Ga0074195, IMG submission 64525) | Bioremediated contaminated groundwater from EPA Superfund site, New Mexico - Sample HSE6-23 | ecosystem: Environmental > Aquatic > Deep subsurface > Groundwater > Contaminated ...
AAAATTAAGGAATCAATCAAGGCTTCGGGAAAGAAAAGGTTTGGTCGACTGCGCAGCCGAGAGATAAAGCTGCGGCACAAGGCCGGACATATATAAGTCTGGAATAAGCTCGCTGTAAAAGGCGAGCTCGATCTTGCTCCTCCTGTCCGTTGTGAAAGGCATGTTCAGGATGGTCTCCCATACATCGATATCCTTTGAGGCAATCTCAGACATCAGCTCCTGACGTCTTCTGTCAGCTTCCTCAGGATCCACCGGAATGGCTTTGCCAAAGTAGGCTAGGCCGCGGTTGGCAGTCTCTATAGCCTTGATGAAATTGCCTATAGATGAAAGCGAGGTTGTCTGTTCCGCTAGACATTCCGCTTTATCCAGATCGGTCCTGGCATGGCTCAGCAGAATGTTTAGCAGCCGCTCAGAATTCCCATAATTCCCACACATGAGCTCCGTCTTTGCAGCTTTCTGGAATATCCTGAAAGTGCGCTCATAATGATCGTCCTCCCAGCAGCTATCCGGCAGCAGTTCGCGGCTTAGATTGAAGTACTCATTAGCCGCTTCAGTGGCCAGGGAGTTCAACGCCTTATTACCGGCGTGGTAGTTAATATCCGAGAGAAGATACGCCGTCTCCGCGTCCAAATTCTCGTTCTTTCCCAGATTTAGGTGGGAGACGATGGTGAACAGGTTTTCGAGTTTTTCGATGTCCGCGTCCTCCGGGACAGCAGATAGGAGGTGGTTGCCTACCTGCCAGTGGATCCGGCGACGCTTTTCCACTGGTATTTCGGATAACGCCGCTTCCTGGACCTTGTCGTGGATGAACTGCAACTGGTTTTTGTTCTCTATCAGCAGCCCTTGCCCGAGAGCTGGTTTTAGCGTCTCAAAGGTTTCTAGTAAAGTCATCTCCCTGATCAATGATAATTCGGCAGGCGAGAAGGTGTTACCCATGCAGGCACAATATTCCAGCATTGTTATCAGTTCCTGCGGCAGTCTCCGAATCTTTGAGCTGAAAAGAGCGACAACTGTTGTCGGCATGCTGGATTGGCGAATCCTGTCGAGATCCCATCGCCATCCTCTTGCGCTGTCAAGATAAAGAAGATCTTCATTGTGAAGATATGACAGGCTCTCACTGACGAAGAGCGGATTCCCTTCGGTGAGTGTGCTTATGAAATCCGACAGCGCCTTGGTTTGCTGCAAGGGTGAATCGAGAATATATGAGACCATTTCATGGCAGTGCTCGGGCTTCAAGGGTCCCAGCCTGATCTCCTTCAACGGCTGGCCGCCCTCCCTGACAGCTCGGACAAGCTTGCATAGGGGGTGGCTAGAGTCCACCTCGTTATGACGGTAAGCTCCGAGTAAGAAGAGATACGGGTGATTCCTGTAATTGGCGAATACATTTGCCAGAAAGTCGAAGGATGCTACATCGCACCACTGAAGGTCGTCTATGAAAAGCGTCAGAGGGTTCTCCTCGCTCGCGAGACATGTTAAAAACCTATCGAAGAGGTCATGGAACCTGTTCAGCGATTCAACTGGGGGAAGCTGTTGGACCTCAGGTTGCGGGCCTATTAAGATCTCAAGCTCAGGAATGACATCCGTGAGGACGCGTCCATTACCGCCCACAGCCTTCAATATCCTGTCCTTCCAGGCAGCCACTCGTTCATTGCTTTCGGTTAAAAAGGTCCGCATCAAATTTCTAAGAGCCTGGATAAGGGAGCTGTAAGGAATATTTTTCTGGTACACGTCGAACTTACCAGATGTGAAATAGCCCCTATGTCTCACAATTGGCTTTTGCAGCTCCTGTATCAGGCGGGTCTTTCCTATGCCTGACAGTCCGGAGATCAGCATCGAACGGAACTCCCCAACGGCTACCTGCTCGTATTCTTCAAGGATGATTTGGGCTTCCCTGTCGCGGCCGACCATCTTGGAGATAAAGGTAACCCTGTGGGTGTAAACACAGCTTTCCAGAGGGAACTCGCGTATAGTACCAGTAATTGAGTATTCATCCCGGCACCGCATAAGGTCGGCTAAGAGCGCGCTTCCGCTCTGGTAGCGTTTCTCAGGCTCCTTGAGCATCAGTTTGGCGACGATGTTACTCAGAATTGAGGGAATGTCCGGGTTTAATTCATGGACGGAGGAAGCTTCCTGCGCAAGATGGGAATGTATCAATTCAAGAGGGTCGTCGGAGGAGAACGGAAGACGGCCTGTCAACATCTCATAGAATACGATCCCCAGAGAATATAGATCTGAAGAAAAAACCACCCTGTGACTGATTCGTCCTGTCTGTTCCGGGGAGGTATAGGATAGGGTCTCCCTGATAAAAGAACGGTCATAAATAAAATGGCTGACGTCTCTCACATCTAAGGCACTGATGAAGTCTATCAGCCGGATGGTAAGTGTGCCGGGATCGACGAGTATGTTGTGAGGTTTGATGCCGCCGTGAATAATTCCTGCTTCATGGACTTTTTCAAGGGCGCAGGCGAGCCCAATTGCTATGGCGAAAAAATCGTTTAAAGAAATCCTGGAGCATGCTTTTATCCACTCATCGAGGGTGATTCCCTCGAAGTACTCCTGGGTTATAAAGCAGATGCCTTCTTTGTCGCCGAATGAAATGGGTGTAATCACCAGGGGATCGTTTAAGACCTTGAGGTGTTCGATCTTCTGCCTGAACTGGGCTTTTTTATATTCTGACAGACTGTTCGCCTTCAGAATTTTGAGAACCAGCAGGCGATCAGGATTTTTTTTATGGCATGCCTTGAAAACTGTTGCCTGAGGCGTTTCGGCTACCTTCTCTAACATTTCGTAATTGGAGATTATCATTTCAACTCAGATCTCCCTTTAAGCGCCTGGTTTATCACTTTCAGCTCATTTTCCATCAGCTTACGCTCTCGTATTCTATACTCTATATATTTTATTCCTATGCAAAAGGTTTGCATCTAGATAAAGCCTCTATCAGCTCTCCTATCTGTACAGGCTTGCTGATATAGCCATCCATGCCTGCCTGGAGACATTTCTCCTGGTCGCCTTCAAGAGCATAGGCAGTAATGGCTATGATCGTAGGCTGCTTTTCAGGGGGCCAGCGCTCGCGTATAGCTCTAGATGCTTCGAGTCCGTTCATCTCAGGCATCCTTATATCCATGAGTATCAGGTCATAAGGTCGGTGTTCAAGCGCCTGAAGCACCTCTCGTCCATCTGCCACAGCATCTGCCCTGTATCCCATCTTCCGGAGCATCTCCAGGAGCACCTTCTGGTTCAAGTGGTTGTCTTCAGCCACGAGGATACGCATAGGATGCTGTTTTGCAATGTTCTCGAAGACTGCACTGGCTGGGCTGTCCGGCACGACACATCTGCTCGAAGCGACCTCTGCAAGAATTGTGAAGTAGAATGTGCTGCCTTCACCAGGCTTTGACTTAGCCCAGATCTCTCCTTTCATGAGTTCCACAAGGCCTTTGCTTATGGCAAGGCCCAAGCCCGCACCGTCACGCTTTCGGCTGATAGTCATCTCAAGCTGATTGAAGGGCTGAAAGAGCAATTCCATCTTCTCTTGAGGTATGCCAATCCCGGTATCTATAACTTTGAAGAGGATCTGATGTATGCCGTTCCCGGTATCCTTGGAGGAAACGTGTACAGATATGTCTCCCGCATCAGTGAACTTGACGGCGTTAGAAAGCAGGTTGACCAGGATCTGCCGAAGCCTTCCCGGATCTCCTACAATTATGTCTGGTGTGCCGTATTTCATGGTATGAGACAGATCCAGGCCCTTCTCCTCAGCTTGAGTTGCTACGAGATCCATGGATTCCTCGACCAAAGTTCGCAGGCTCAAAGGTTGGCGCTCCAGCTCCACCCTTTCCTTCTCCACCCTGGAGAAGTCCAGGATATCGCTGATGAGCGTCAGGAGAGCCCCACCATCGGTGCGTATGGTCTCCACGAAGTCTCTCTGTTCCTCATCCAGCTTTGTCTCCAGGAGAAGGCTGGTCATGCCGATGACTGCGTTCATGGGAGTCCGCAACTCGTGGCTCATGTTGGCCATGAAGGCCGCCTTGACTTTTGCAGCCTCCTCGGCAGCCTCTTTGGCCTTGATAAGCTCTTTCTCAGTCCTCTTGTGCTCCTCGATCTCGACTGAAAGCTCCTCGTTGATGACCTCCAGCTCCTCTTTCGCATTCTGGAGCTCAGCGGTCCTTTCCACAACTCGTTGCTCAAGCTCGTCTCTCGCTTTGCGCAGCGCCTCCTCGGTCAGGATACGGACCATGGCTATAGCCACCTGGTCGGCTACTGCATTCATCATCGCCAGGTCTTCATCGCAAAAAACCGTCCTGGAGCAGGTGCCGAACGACAGAGTGCCGATAACTTTTCCCTGGGTCGTGAGGGGATGGCAGGCATATGCCTTGGTTCCGAATGACTTTACAAGATCGGTCCTGGGATCGGGCGTCTCAGGGATATTCTCTGCAACTATTCTGTGGCCGTCACGCGCAACACAGCCGCAGATTGCAACTCCGTAGTCCAGCCACTCGATTTCGCGCGCAATCTTGTCAGAGATCCCAGCGTATGCGTTCAGGTGCAGCTTTCCTGTATGATCATCAACAAGGTAGTTGAAGAATGTATGACAGTCAAGAAACTTCATAACCTTGGTGCACAGCTCGTTCACGATCTCCTGAGGCCTGCTGCTCGCGAGCAGTCGGCTGGCAGTTTCCGACAGTATTTCAAGCCGCTCACTGTTTCTTTGCAGAGCTTCCTCAGCCCGCCTGCGCTCGATAATCTCTGCCTGTAGTTGGATGTTGGAAGCTTCCAGTTCACAGGTCCTCTCCAGGACCAGCTCTTCAAGATGCTCGCGGTATTTCTTCAGCTCGGCCTCAGCCACCCTTTGCTTAGCGATATCGCGTGCTGCAGCGAATACACCGACAACCTGTCCACTGTCGTCTTTGTAGACTGAGGCGTTATACAGAACTGGCGTGATGCGGCCGTCACGATGCCGAATCTCTAAAGCAAAGTCGCGCACCAGACCCTCTTGGAAGACCTGCCGATAGCCGGCACGGGCGCTGTCAGGTTCAGTGAAATAGTCAGAGAAATCCGTGCCGATGAGCTCTTCCCGGCTGCGTCCTGTCGCGGCCTCAGTGGCAGCGTTTACGTCGGTAATCTTTCCATCGGGGCCGATCATCACCAGGGGGTCGAGACTTGCTTCAATCAGGCTCCTGTTGTAGGCACCTGCAATCCTGAGCGCCTCTTCTGCACGCTTCCTCTCGGTAATATCGATGCCCGTCTCCATAATGAGAGTGGAGCCGTCCGTATCCTTGAAGGGGAAGTCGTAGATATCGTAATTGCGGCCGTCAGGACCCGTCCACTCCCAGTGATGGGGCGCGTTAGTCTTTAGCACAGAGTATGTCTCGCAGATCTCGCAGGGCTCTGTTCGCCCAAACAGATACTCAAAGCAACGCCTGCCGTGTGACTCACCAAAGCGCTCCCGGAAGAAGCGGTTTGCAAAGGGAACGTGATAATCCGGCGTCAGCAGCACCAGGTAAGCGGGCAGCGTCTCTAGGACGTCGATGAACCTCTGCCGCTCGGCCTTCACGGCCTCCTCAGCCGCTTTGCGCTCAGCGATCTCCTCATGCAGCCGGGCGAGGGCATTTTCAAGCTCCGCCGTCCTTTCCTTGACGCGGATTTCTAAATGATCTTTCGCTTCCTGAAGCTCCTCTCTGGACTTGATCAGCTCCTCGTTCTGCCGATAGAGCTCATCTTCAGCTGTTAAGAGCTCTTCCAGATTAACCTGGAGCTCGTCAACAGCATCAGATAGGGCCTCAGCCATGTTGTCAGGATTGCCTATGCTCCTCGTCCTGAGATCCTCAATATGTTGGTTGAGATCGGATATTCTCTTTGATAGGTTATCGACCGCCATACTGCCGCCTGCCTTGACGATACTTTCTGTGACACCCTCTTTGACCTATACTCGATGAGAGAGATAAGTAATCTATCCCTAATCTCCGGCTCTTATCCTGAGAGCTTTACTTCAGGGCTTCCTCTCTGCGGATATTATGCACCCTGCTGCCCTCTCTCCTGCCTGCCGATAGTGACCGTCTCACTGATCTTCTCGGTCATGTAGACGTCCAAGTCTTCGACTTTGATTTGTACTGAGGCCTCCAGACTCGATCTCGGCCTGAACCTTTTCCAACTGCTGCTTGATATGCCTTATCACGGCATCCAGATCAATGCCTAGCAATCTCAGCGATCTTCGCTGCTCCATGCGGTACAGATTTAGCTTCTTAACCTCCGCATGCAGCATACTAAGCCTTTTTCTCGTATGGGTTGCGTTCGCTAATCCCGTTCTTCAATTTCTAATTTCTGGATATAATATATCAGGATAATGGCCATGTAGCAGACTATCAAGCGATATAATAAAGCGATATAATAACATGTTCCGCATCTCAGCCATCCTGAGGAAAAGATAGCACGGATTGATCGAACTCGAAGCGTGTCGAGGCTGATATCGATTCAATGAGGATTCTACAGGCATCAGAGCGAAGAGAGGATGACCAAGTAAGAGAATCATCTGTGAAAAAAGGGTGTGTATATTTCGCATGTGATTGCAGAGATCGATGCTTTGGAAGCGTGCACCAATGGCCTATATCGGGGATTTATTTCCAGTCGCTAGTTGATTTTGGAAATTACTGCACGAAAGGCGTTTTGTGTGAAGCTGAGAGATTAGCTGAAATAGCACCTGATAAATCTTTGAGGCTTCTGGATGTGGAAAGATATCTCAGGCGGATGGTTCCTCGTTAACCATGGCTGCTCGCATCTTCAAGGTTCATTAGTCAGTCTTTAAAAGAGTCTTTTCTTTGGTATGGATAAATAGCCAAAAGCTTTTTCGTTAGATCCTTCAATCCTAAATAAGCTTGGAAGGATTTGTGATGAAATCTGTAAGTATTCTGGTTGTTCCATTAGGATTGGTTATGTTGATTGCATGTATTCTTGCACAAAATGTATCCTCAACGGTCGATCGTTCAGCCTATACTCAAATGGAAGATGAAGTCGAAGCCTTGTTAAAAAGCCCTGATTACACTATCAAAGACCCATATGTTAGTATAGGACCAGCATTTGTTAAGATTGAATATGTCAATAACGGAATACTTCAGGTATCATTAGATAAGGATCTTAATTATGTAATAAATCAATATATCGCTATTATTAATCGATTTCCAGAAATTACCGGACCCCTTATGATTGAAAGGGTTGGTGGGGCTTTCGCCTCGAATGAAATTTTCGAATATCAGTGCGAACGAGAATGGGTTGATGCCATGAACGTTACAGATATCAAGTCAATAGATGAACTCCGTTTTAAGGTTCGGCTTACGGAGGAAACAAAACCGATGACACAAGAAGAGATCAAGAGATACAACAAAATCTGACTGAAGTTGACCTCTTAAAATGCCCTATAACGCCAGATCTCCCACCGCGATGAATCACATATAGGCCCTGGCTAGAGATCGCTTGAAGCCAGGGTGATGTAGAGCGAAGGTACAGTCTTTTAAGTCCATTGTGCTGCCTTCGCCCCGATTTTTGGAGCATTTGATTATGGATAATCCTTTCGGGGGTGTAAGGATATACCATTGTAGTCCATGGGACTGCTCGGAGGCCATTGCAAGAGCTGACAGATTCCCCTTTCTCATAATTAGAAGGATATGCGAAGGGATAGGAAAAGGAATTGATCTGACGAGGTTGGTCTTCCCTGAGACAAGCATCCCTTCGCGACGTCCCACGCTTAAGTGATCTCATCAGGATATATAATCCGAGAAAAACAAAGGCCGCAAAGGTAAAAGGGATTAGCATGCCTGCTAGAGGACTTGGATCTCCTATGGACGATACATTTATTTTCCTTGAAATCATAGTGTGTACTGTTTTATGCGTATTGTCGCCACATCTACTCATGAAAATTTGCGAAAAATTTATACAATAGTACCTGAGACGGAGGGGCATTGCAAGCTGTTCCATCCACTGATTACAGCTTCATGGTCGTGTGAATGGCCAGTGCGGTATCTCAATTCAGCCCATGCCTCCTCTCATGGACACCACCTAGCCTTGAACCCAAGAGCTTTCGAATAGGAAGGATGAATGCCCTTAGGGTGATTCCTTTATTAAAAGCTCTCAGCTTAAAAATGTATTTGTTAAACAATAATGCCTGATCTAAGCAATGGTGGTAGGGAGGAAGCCGAGAAAACTCAAGATTTTCTTAGGATTGCCGGATGATAGATTTCCAAATCGTTCAAGATTCAAGCAATCTCGTGTAGTTCGCAGTACAATTTTTGACACATTTCCCCCAATATTAAGTTGTTCTCTCTGGCAACGGTTCGGGAGGGACATCTACTCCCCGGATTACATCCAAATGCCATTACATGTCTCATGAATCGCTATGCGGCTCAAGTTTTCAAATGAAACGCGAAATCTGAAATCTCCTGAAAGGAATAACCGCCAGATGCTATTTCTTGACCTTCTCTTGACCTTCTCGCTTATACACCCTAAGCTAATCGCGATATGAAATCTAAACCAAATCAAGCTTAGGTCTGAGGTCCGATCGAGATTTTAAGGGCTATTAGGCTTTGTTCTCCAGTAAGTTTTCAGATTTCATTTGAAAACGATAGGGTCCCTGATTCTAACTCTGAGATTCAGGACCTTCTCCCCTCTCTTGGACCCAGGGCGGCGCGTGACCTTGAAGTTTCTCTTATCGAGATGGCCAACTAAGTAAGTGAACTCCGAAGGGCTAAGGTCTAGATCCTTCTGTAACTGCTGGAAGGTCTGAGAGCCGCCACGCTTTTTCAAAATCTCTTTCAGCTTCGCTATTCTTTTGGCAGTCTCCCTTCCAGGGGCTTTATCCACACTTGGAGAGGCTTCTATGGCCTTAACCTTCTGGGCTATGTAAGCGAAGCTCTCGCTATACTTCTCAGTCCAATTGAAGGACATCGACAGGGACCACTGCAAGGGCTTGATCCTCTGGCATGTGGAGGCCTCAAAAAAGGTTCGACAGGATAGCGGCCTGTCTCCATCTCCTAACCACAGCGCGCCGCGAGTGGATAGTCCGCCTCATGCGCTTTCGTTGCTTGGGCATGGCTCATCCTCCAGGCCTTCGGTTAGCGACATTGTAAGCAGGACTTCATCAATCTGCTTGGCGTTCTCGCTTAGTTCCGCCAATAGCCTTTTGCGTTCATTGATGAGATCGCCAAGTTCTGAATTGAGGACTTCACCCGTGTCCTGAACGGTTTTGGCCTCCATGACTCAGGCCTCCTCTTCTTCAATCCTCGCGATAGCGAGTTGAACCCTATCCATCTCCCGAGTGAGTTTATCCAGTTCCAATAATAGAGCAATGCGTTTTTGCATTAGCTCGTTGTAAAGATCGTTCAGGCCATCGGCGGCCTCGTGAGCGGTGGAAGCCATCTTAGTCCCTCTTTTCGGCCAATGGCTCGGGCTCTTCAGCTTCCAGTGTTTCAGAATCTATCGCACCTGGAGCTTATAGGAACATGTCGCACCTCTTCGAAGAGGGCACTAAAAGAATAATCCGTGAAGAACTAGCAAAGAAAAGCCAGGAAAACCCTTGTGAGGCCCTAGCTTCTCTTTGAGTCATTTGTTTGGCGAGAACAGATGACAGCAATATCCTTTTCTAGGCTTATATCTCTTCCCTATTACCCGTAATTTAACGCCCGGACCGGGATTCGAACCCGGGTCGAAAGCTCGACAGGCTTTCATGATGGGCCACTACACCATCCGGACTTCTCAGATCCCGCCTCCCAGATTCGAACCGGGGACATCGCGGTGACTGCGCGTGCACCTTTGAAGGTGCGAAACATACTACAGCCGCGCACTCTACCAGGCTGAGTTAAGGCGGGCCTCTCGCTACCAAGTTATTTCTAATACTTAGATCTTTCGACCCATCGACTGCCCTATGATGCATAAGCCCTTTATTTCAGGCAGGATTTAATCGAAATGGGCAATGTTTAAAGACTACCCAAAAATATTTGAAGCTTTCTCAGAGAGGATAAGATGCTCATTGGATTGATGTCCGATTCTCATGATAATATTCAGGGCACGAAAGATGCCCTGGAGATCTTTTCCAGGCGAAATGTCGAGCTCATATTACATGCGGGCGACATGATAGGCTCCGGCAACTGCTATACCTTCGAGGGCTGCAAAGTGCCTATCAGGCTGGTCTACGGCAACAACGACGGTGACCGTGAAGGCCTGATGCGTGAGTTCCAGCGCGTGGGCGGCGAGTACCTCGGCGATTTTGGAGAAGTAAAGGCCGATGGCTTAAAGATCGCAATGCTGCACGGCACTGAGGATGCCCTGGTTAAAGCGGTGGTGGCTTCACAGATCTATGACGTGGTGGTGCGCGGCCACAACCACCGCGCTGAGGCGACGAGGATGGGAAAGACACTGCTTGTCAACCCAGGAGAGATCTGGGGGCATTTCACGGGCTTAAGCTCTGTCGCCATCCTTGATACTGCTACGATGAAGGTAGAATCGATAGAGCTGGGAAGGTATAAGACCTTCCGCGAGATACTGTTGGGCTGATGGAAGGATCATGCTTCGAGACACTGGATCGCTACCTGCTGGTGGAGCGGTCAGGCGAGAGGGTAAAGAGAATCTTTCTCTCAAAAGAGCCGCCAACAGAGCCTTCCGATCTCGCCGAGAAGATCATCGCCTATGTGGAGGGCACAGGACCGTGCCCAGATGTAGAGATGGATCTATCGGGCTTCACTGAGTTTCAAAGAAGGGTCATAGCAGCAGTGCAGAGCATACCGCGCGGCCGGACACTAACCTACGGGGAGGTTGCCCTGCTGGCAGGAAGTCCGGGCGCGGCGCGAGCTGTGGGGCAGGTGATGGCCAGGAATCCCTTCGCCATAATTGTACCCTGTCACCGTGTGGTCTCCAGGCAGGGCTTGGGGGGCTTTGGCTGGGGGCTGGATATTAAAAAGAAGCTGCTGGAGCTTGAGCGCGCCTGATCACATCTTGAAGCGTTCACCACGGAGACACAGAGGCACAGAGGGATCTCGATATCCACCAGGTTTTCGTTCTCCGTGCCTCTGTGGTGAGTCCGTAAGTATTCACCACAAAATTCCCAATCAGCTCGGTAGCCTAGCGATGGTGCTCCATTTCATATGCGATGGCCTCGGCTTTGTTCTTATGGATTGTGCCGTGCGGATGCTCTGGGGGTGAGTAGACAGTATAAAGCTTCAAAGGCTCTGACCGAGAACTGTTGACGATGTTGTGCTGCGTCCCCGCAGGGATTACCACCGCAGAGCCATCCTCCAGGTCGTGCTCCTTGCCATTAAGGATGGCCTTCCCTGCCCCGGCCTCTACTCTGATGAACTGGTCGACATCCCCATGGGTTTCCATGCCTATATCCTCACCCGGCGCTATCGACATCACAACCAGCTGGCTGTGCGGTCCCGTAAACAGGACTTCACGGAAGTATTCATTTTCCAGCGACTTCTTTTCAATATTGGTCAGGTATCCTGCCATAGTGATCCTCCTATCAAAGGTATAATTTAAATCGGCCTTCTGGTTCACATCATCAAGAAGGAAATCATCCCGATACAAGCCCATCGGCTCGACCTCGCTGTGTCGAATAAGACCAATACCCAGGATATTTCAAAAGAACCAAATATTTTGGGATGTTAAGCGATATAACGTTTCTGGTATCGAGGCTTCAATGAGGGCTGTCCGAATGCTGCAGAAATGTGAAGATAAAAGATTAAGGAGCTGCTGACGATTAAAGGTCAAATTAACTCAATCCAAAGTTTTAAGTCCAATCAATCCCACATATGGGATGTAGGTTAAAAGCCATGCCATTTACTAAAATCGATGAGAAAGGCAGAGTTGTCCTACCAAGTGAGCTGCGGCGCAAGCTGGGCATCAGTCCTGGAGACGAGTTTGCCGTGGAAGAACTGGGACACGATGCGATAGTCCTCAAGAAGGTCGATTTCCGCGCTTTGATCGAGGAGATCATTGAGAAGGCCAAGAACGTTGATCTAGATCGGCTCGAGGCCGAGATCGAGGAAGAGGCCAACAAGCTTGCAAAACAGAAATACAAGGTTCTTGATTGATACCAACCAATGCCTTCTTGAAACGCCCATGTGCCCCCGGACAAGGCCCACACGTGACGGATGAAAAACCTCACATTCATATTCTTATCCCGCCACGTAGTATTTGATATGGGCAGTGAAGGCAGTCATGTTTAATATTCTTAAAGTTTTAGGGTGAGTTCGAGGAAAACAATGATTGAAACGAATCAATCCCGTGTATTCGAGTGCTCTCCCCCGGAGAGGGGTTTGGGGTAGCCTGCACGGCGATTGAGTGCGCCCCCTGGGAATTCGCGCGCGAGAAACCAGAAACGTGCGCGGAGTCCTGTAAGAAGGATGTTCTAGCGGTGAGGTAAGAGGCAAGGATTGAAGCATCATCCCGTGCAGGAGATCCCTGCCGGAGCGAACTTCGAGGGTGATTCCGCGAAAACAGGCTGCGATCTTTCAGTGAAGGTGCAAGATCTTCTTCCGGGTTCGGGCGCAGACATCGTCCATGCTTCGACCTCTGGACTATCTCAGAGGCGATCGAGAAAGCTCTTGAGCTGAGCTAACAGGTTCATATCCTTCAGTTATAAATGAGTTAGCAGAGAGACTTTTACGCGATTAGCCTCCTCATGTGCCAGCCTGCACGGCTCCGGCAGCTTATAGCCTTTCGTCCACCGCCGCGTCATCTCCAGCGCCGAGTCCACCGAGATTCTATGGCCCGGCGCTATTACTATCGGCCTGCAGCCTTTTTTAGATTTGAGGACGTATCCCACCTGCTCTCCTCCGTAAATCAGAGGCTTTGCCTCACCCACTTCCTCAGGCAGATCGAACTTACCACATAGAACGCCCTTGCTTACTCCAATGGTTGGCAGGTCGAGGATCACGCCCACATAAGAAGCCAGCCCTGCCCTCCTGGGATGGTTTATGCCGCAGCCGTCCACGAAGAGAAGAGTCGGCCCGACACCGAGCGCCCTGACGGCCTTGATGGCAGCAGGGCCTTCTCGAAATGAGAGAAGTCCTGGCACGTAAGGTATTGCGGCCTTCATGGTGTGGCTGGCTTTATCCCTCAAATTCCCGTCGGATCCTAAGACGACTGCGCCGGAGATCACCAGGTCATCTAGAAAAGCCTGGTCTACGCCTGCCACAGCCTCGCCGGAGAACCTGTCCTCCAGCACCACCCGTGAGGCTATGCGGCGCTGGACTTCGACCAGGCGTCTCTCCAGAGAGCTGTTCAGAAGGCTCATTCTTAGGGATGATACAGTCAGGACTCAGGACTTTTGCAGGTCCAGTATCGCATGGCGCAGGTTTATTGTCAGCTCGCCTATGTTCATTATGTAGTCGAGCATGCGCTCAATGCTGCTGGCGACGACCAGGCGCACAAGCATCTCAGACTGATCCTTGGCGCCTGAAGAGTTAGCTATCAGCTGGACGCGCTTTTGAATCTCCCGGGTCTTATCTATCAGCTCATTTGCCTTTCCGGAGTTGGTCTGCAGCAGGTAGGAGAGGGAATCGTCTATGAGGCCCCCGAAGACCGACTCCAGCCTGGAGACCTCCTCTGCCATCTCCGCAGGAAGAGCAGAGTCGCACTGGCTGGCCACCTCTGCAATCCGGCTGGCGTGGTCTGCTATCCTCTCAAGGTTCGATGCAGCCTGCATGTAGGTGAAGGCCGTAATGGAGTTCAGCGTCTCCTGCTTCACAGATCCCGACCGGAGGATCTCAGTGAACTGACGGGATATGAGGAGGTTCAATCTGTCCACATCGTTATCCCTCTGGACCACATCGATAGCCAGCTCTTTGTTGCAGTCCAAAAGTGCGGATATGGAGTCCTGGATCATGGACTTGACGACGGTCCTGATGCGCTTTAAAGCCCTCTCGGCCTGCAGCTCCTCTGAGCTCAAGAGATCCTGGATGACCACCTTGTTTATGGTTTCCTCCAGGATCTCTGGTCCTATGAGCTTGTTCACAATCTGGTGGAGGTCCTTCTTCTGGGCGGATGACATATGGCCTGAGGTGACCTCAATTGTGCGGTAGCCTCCCACATAGCAGCCGATGATGTCCCTCACCAGGGGCTCTCCCGACTTGTCCCCGATGTCCAGCCGAGCCCTGAGGTCCTTTTCGGATCTGTCCGTAGAGAGCATCAGGGCCCCGTTATCGCTCTGGGTGATGTAAATTATCGATCCGGCCTGCACCCCGTTCTTCGTCGCCCAGTTTTTGGGCAGAGAGACGATGAAAGTGGATTTGCCGGTCCTCTGCACTTTTCTCGTATCCATAATTATCTAGTTGAGGTGTTCCCTTTTTGCTTCGACTATGTACACGATAGACTCACATATGTTGCATATGTGATCCCCAATTCTTTCCAAATGCCTGTTCACCATGAGAAGAGACGTCCCGTCGTTTATTATCTCAGGTCGTTCAATTATTATCTTGAACAGCTTGTCCCTGGCCTTGACGTAGAGACCGTCTATCTCGTAATCCCATTTGGTTATCTGTCTGGCAAGATCTGAGTCGTCGTTTTTCAAAGCGACCATGGACTGTGAGAGCATCTTTCTGGCGATCTCACCCATTTTAGGTATGTACTCGAGCTTTGTTATGTGGGGCTTGTCTTTTAGCTGGACGGCAACTCTTGCAATATCCACCGCCAGGTCACCTATCCTCTCCAGATCTATTCCGATCTTGAGAATGCCTATGATCCTTCGCAGATCTTTAGCCATCGGCTGCTGGAGAGCCAGAAGCTCCATACAAAGGTTTTCTATCTCCTGGCTCATGTCGTCCACCTTTTGATCGCCTTTTATGATATCTTTTGCCAGCTCAACGTCCAGATCGCGAAGCGCGATGACCGACTGCTCAATTGCAGTGCCTACAATCTCGGCCAGATTCTCGGTCAGGGTCTTAAGCTCGTCTAGTTCTCTATGGTATCGCTCTCGGTATGGGTTCATCTCCACCCCCCTTTGAAATGGCTCATCCGAACCTTCCGGTTATGTAATCCTCTGTGCTCTTCTCATTTGGCATCTCGAACAGGCGCTTGGTCTCTCCCACTTCTATAAGCTCTCCTAACAGGAAGAAGGCCGTGATATCCGAGATTCGGGCAGCTTGCTGCATATTATGGGTTACAATCACCTGCGTGTAGTTCTCCTTTAGCGTCTCCATCAGGCTCTCGATCTTCGCAGTGGAGATTGGGTCCAAAGCGCTGGCTGGCTCATCGAATAGGATCACATCGGGCCTCATGGCCAGCGTCCTGGCTATGCAGAGCCGCTGCTGCTGGCCTCCCGATAAACCTAGAGCAGGCTGATTCAGCCTGTCTGCTACCTCCTCCCAGAGGGCCGCATCTTTCAGGCTTCGCTCTACTATCTGATCAATTTTTTTAGCTCCATGGATCTTAGGGCCATAGGCTACGTTATCGTATATCGACATTGGGAAGGGATTGGGCTTTTGAAAGACCATGCCGATTCTCTTGCGAATCTCGACTACATCTACGCCTTTGCCGTAGATGTTCACGCCCTCATACAGCACTTCGCCTTCCACTCTAACTTTATCCACCAGATCGTTCATCCTGTTGAGGCAGCGTATGAAGGTGGACTTGCCGCAACCAGACGGGCCGATGAGTGCAGTTATCTTCTTTTCGGGAATGTCAAGGTTGATGTTCTTCAGGGCCTGTTTTTCGCCGTACCAGAGGTTCAAGTTTTTGGATACGATCTTTGAGCTCACTGCAGATCTCCTCTTTAGTCCTTCACGAATCCATTGACGTCTTTAAGGCGGGTGAATCGATGCAGATTCGCCAGCCTGACAGCTTCTGTATTTCCAATTTGGCTTGCTCTTTAAACGACCTACGCATTTTAAGCCGGCATCTATGCCGATCCAGCTATCGCATGGAAGGGTCGCCGGAATGATCGGCACCCTACTGGTCCATATAAGACACGGATATCCTTTCATGCGGTTGAAGTCTGCCCATATGAGCATTGATGCCCGTCCGGCTACCCTGCGTGGCCATGGCATCCAGATGATAACCTCATGGTCCCATATTGATAGCGATTCCATCCCAAAGCTCGTCCCATCCCCTGATTTGAGGTCGACTATATAGATCTTCCTATATAGACTATATTTATGTGAATCTGCATACAAATGAGCATACAAATGAGCATACAAATAACAGCCATCTTCGTGCGAATCTTTTATATAGAACTTTAAACTGGTTATAGGAAAAAAGTCGGGGAGGACTAAAGGTTTGGCTGGTTTGAGCGGCGTACCAGTAATAATACTGAAAGAGGGAAGCAAGCGCGAGACTGGAAAGGATGCACAGCGCAAGAACATCCTGGCGGCCAAGGCAGTTGCAGATGCTGTGAGGACAACTCTCGGTCCGAAAGGAATGGATAAGATGCTCATTGATGGCAGCGGCGACGCAACTATCACCAACGACGGCGCTACCATTCTTAGAGAGATGGACATAGAGCACCCTGTTGCCAAGATGATCGTAGAGGTGGCCAAGGCTCAGGACGATGAGATCGGAGACGGCACGACGACGGCCGTCATAATTGCCGGCGAGCTGCTAAAAAAGGCTGAGGCGCTCATCGATCAGGGCGTCCATCCAACAGTTATCGTCCTCGGTTACAAGCAGGCTTCGGCCAAGGCACAGGAAGTCCTGAAGGAGATGGCGATGGACGTCTCAGGAGATCGAGAGGTGCTGATGAAGATCGCCAAGACTGCAATGACAGGAAAGGGCATTGAGATCGCCATGGAGAAGCTCTCCCAGATCTCTGTTGATGCTGCAAAGACTGTGGCCGATAATGTGAAAAAGGACATCGATGAGAGCGTCAATATCGTGAAGATCCCTGGCGGCCGCATAGAGGACTCTGAGATCAACTACGGCATTGTAATAGAGAAGGAACGGCTCAACCCCGAGATGCCCAAAAAAATTGAGAACGCTAGGATCCTGCTCCTGGAAGGCACTCTGGAGCTAAAGAAGCTGGACACTGATGCCAAGGTCACAATAACCGATGCCAAGGACCTAGCCAGCTTCAAAGAGGGCGAGGAGAAGGTCCTAAGAGATCAGGTCGAGGCAATAGCTAAAGCCGGTGCCAATGTGGTCTTCTGCCAGAAGGGCATAGGCGCGACTGCCTCCCACTACCTGGCCAGGCACGGCATAATGGCCGCCCGCAGGGTAAAAGATGAAGAGCTGAAGATGCTCGCCTTAGCCACAGGCGCCAGGATCGTGGGCGATGTCATGCAGGTCACAGAGAGGGACCTTGGCAGTGCAGGCCTTGTGGAAGAGCGAAAGACCGGAAAGGACAAGCAGATGATCTTCGTTCAGGACTGCCCCAATGCAAAAGCTGTATCCATAATCCTGCACGGGGTCTCAGAGCAGTTCCTGGACGAGATGGAGAGGGCTCTCGACGATGCGTTAAACGTTGTATTGGATGTCATCAGGTCTGGAAAGATTGTGGCTGGAGGCGGCGCTCCGGAGATCAAGGTGGCAGAGAGGGTAAGACAGTACGCCTCAACTTTAAGCGGGCGCGAGCAGCTGGCAATAAGGGCTTTTGCCGATGCCATAGAGGCCATACCCTTCACGCTGGCGGAGAACGCTGGCTATGATCCCGTGGACACTCTGGTTGCTCTCAGATCCAAATACGGACAGGGCCTGAAGAACTACGGCATAGATATCGAGACCGGAGAGCCCGCTGATATGCTTGCAAAGGGTGTTGTAGAGCCTCTCAAGGTCAAGACGCAGGCCATAAAGTCAGCCACTGAGGCCGCCACAATGGTTCTGCGGGTGGACGATGTAATCGCCGCCAAGAGAGAGGAGTTCAAGGTCAAGCCGGGACAAAGCCCGCACGACTACACCAGGATGCCTCCAGGCATGGGTGGTATGGGCATGGGCATGCCCCCTATGATGTGAGGCCGAACTGATGCCAAATCCGCCGGCTGAAAAGCCGGCCGATCCTCCCTTTGATTCTAAGATAATTTCTCCATCTGAGGTGTTTATGGAAGAATGCACAGATGCAGACTTGGAAGAGTGCCCGGAAGAAAAGCCCGCTGCGGATGAGGCGGCAATTGACGAGCTGAGAGCTCGGCTGGAAGATGCAGAGTGCCTGGCTGAGGAGCGGCGGAGCCAGCTTCTGCGGTGCAGGGCAGAGATGGACAATATCCTGAAGAGGGCTGCAAAAGAGAGAGAAGATCAGGCGAAATACGCCTCTGAGAAGCTGATCTGCAAGATCCTTCCAGTTCTTGACAGCCTTGAGCAGGCCTCGAAGCACGACGAGGGCACAAAGATACTTCACCAGCAGCTCCTCGACATACTGAAGGCCGAGGGCCTGGCACCGATTGAGGCCGTTGGCATGAAGTTCGATCCTTATAAACATGAGGCCTTTTATCAGCTGAAATCTGAAGAGCTGGAAGAGGACACCGTAGCCGAAGAGATACAGAAGGGCTACCTCCTCAACTGCAAAGTCATTCGCTTCTCCAAGGTGGCAGTGGCAAAGCGGTGATAGGTTTAAATATTTATGAAGTGTTGTTAAATTCTAAGTTTCAGGAGATGATATCTTGGCTAAAATTATCGGAATAGATCTGGGAACCAGTAACTCGGCTGCGGCTGCCCTTATAGGCGGCAGGCCTACCATTATCCCAAGCGCTGAGGGGACCAGCATTGGCGGCAAGGCGTTCCCTTCGTACGTTGCCTTCACCAAAGACGGCCAGGTTCTCGTCGGAGAGCCAGCCAGAAGGCAAGCGGTGACCAACCCCGAAGGAACCATCGCCGGGATCAAACGAAAGATGGGCACCGACTACAAAGTCAAGGTATATGGAAAGGAGTACACCCCTGAGGATGTCTCCGCTCAGATACTCCGCAAGATCAAGAAAGACGCGGAGACCTATCTTGCAGATACCGTGGAGGAGGCCGTAATCACAGTTCCTGCCTACTTCAACGATAACCAGCGGCAGGCCACCAAAGATGCCGGGACGATAGCAGGCCTCAATGTTCGAAGGATCATCAACGAGCCAACGGCTGCAGCCTTAGCCTATGGTCTCGACAAGACTGGCGAGGCCAAGATCATGGTCTTCGACCTTGGCGGCGGAACGCTCGATGTCACAACCATGGAGATTGGCGAAGGAGTCTTCGAGGTTCTGTCCACCTCTGGCGATACGCAGCTTGGCGGCAGGGACATGGACGAGAGGATGATGGAGTTCGTCCTGGAGAAGTTCAGGCAGGAGTCCGGCGTTGACCTTCGCAAGGACTCAATGGCCATGCAGCGCTTGCGCGAGGCAGTGGAGGTCGCAAAGATTGAGCTATCCTCCATGGTGCAGACCAATCTCAACCTGCCCTATATTACCGCGGATGCAACAGGTCCAAAGCACCTGAGCATGACAATATCCAGGGCCAAGCTTGAAGAGCTGATCCACGACGTGATGGAGAGGTGCCGCGGCCCAATGGTCCAGGCGCTGAAAGATTCAAAGCTGGATAAGGCCGATATCGATAAGATCATACTCGTAGGCGGACCGACAAGGATGCCGGTCGTCCAGGAGTTCGTGAAGAGCTTCATGGGCAAGGAGATCGAGCGAGGAGTCGATCCAATGGAGTGCGTTGCCATGGGCGCTGCCATCCAGGCAGGAGTCCTGGGAGGCGAGGTAAAGGACCTTCTTCTACTTGATGTCACGCCGTTAAGCCTCGGCATAGAGACCCTGGGAGGCGTCACGACCCGCCTGATCGAGAGAAACACTACTATTCCTACAAGAAAGAGCCAGATCTTTACTACAGCCGCAGATAACCAGACAAGCGTTGAGGTGAACGTCCTGCAGGGCGAGCGTCCCATGTCCAAAGATAACGTCTCCCTGGGAAGGTTCACCCTTGTGGGCATTCCGCCGTCTCCGCGCGGCATTCCGCAGATCGAGGTCACGTTCGATATAGATGCCAACGGCATAATTCACGTCTCTGCCAAAGACCTTGCCACCAAGAAGGAGCAGAGGATAACCATCACTGCACCTCACAAGCTTAGCAAGGACGAGATCGACTCAAAGATCAAGGATGCAGAGCGCTTTGCCGCAGACGATGCAGCACGTAGAGAGGAGATTGAGGCCAGGAACGCGGCAGATTCGCTGATCTACGCCTCAGAGAAGATGCTCAAAGATGCAGGAGACATCGCCACTGCAGAGCAGAAGGATAAGATCGAGAAGGCCATCGCAGAGCTGAAGGAGGCGCAGGCTGGAGGCGACATCGCCCAGATCAAGGCCAAGACAGAAAACCTGCAAAACGCCATCTACGAGCTCTCGTCTGCAATGTACCAGCGTGCAGCTGCACAGCAGCAGGCCGGAGCTTCCCAACCGGGAGGCCAGACAGGGCAGACCGGCCAGACATCAGGGGCAGAAGGCCAGACTGTGGATGCTGACTACGAGGTAGTAAACGATAAGAAGTAAGCCGGAGAAATGAGTAATAGATTCTAAAAAGAGAGGTCAACAGATCGATATGCCGGAGAAGAGGGACTACTACGAGGTTCTGGGAGTATCCAAGGACGCGAGTGAGAAGGATATCAAAAGCGCCTACCGCAAGCTCGCAATGAAGTACCATCCAGACAGGTCGGATGCCTCCGACGCTGAGGAGAAGTTCAAGGAGCTGTCAGAGGCGTATGCAGTCCTCTCTGATTCCGACAAGCGCCGCCAATACGACCAGTTCGGCCACGCTGGAATAAACAGCCAGTACTCTCAAGAGGACCTGTTCCGCGGGGTGAACTTCGAAGATCTGCTAAGGGGCTTTGGCTTTGGAGGCGGAGAGAGCATCTTCGATATGTTCTTTGGCGGCGGTCACCGGCGTGGGCCCGCCAGGGGCAGAGACCTGCGAGTAGACCTCAATATGACTCTTGAGCAGGCTGCAGAGGGCCTTGAGACTACTATTGAAGTCCCGAGGACTGAGTCCTGCCCCACCTGCAAAGGAAGCGGTGCAAAGCCGGGAACCAGCCCCGTCACCTGCAGCCAGTGCAGAGGAGCCGGCCAGGTTACAAGAGCCCAGAATACGCCTTTTGGCCAGATGATCACCTCGACCGCCTGCCCCAAATGCGGCGGCAGGGGCCAGATCATCAGCAATCCCTGTCAAGAATGTGCAGGAGCTGGCAGGGTGCGCCGCACACGCAAGATCAACGTGAAGATCCCCCAGGGAGTGGAGGACGGGCAGCACCTGAAGCTGAGAGGCCAGGGAGATGCCGCGCCTCCCGGCGGCGAGCCCGGGGACCTCTATGTCTTCCTAAACGTCCTGCCTCATCCCCAGTTCCAGCGCGTGGACAGCGATCTGCTCTACGAGATGCCGATAAGCATCACCCAGGCGGCCCTTGGATACGAGGTTGAAGTTCCGACGCTTTCTGGCAAGGCGAAGATAAAGATACCGCCAGCCACCCAGACGGGCTCCGTCTTCCGGCTTCGTGGAAAGGGCATGCCAAAGCTTCACGGCATGGGCAGCGGAGATATGCACATAAAGGTGAAGGTCAAGACGCCCTCATCCCTCACCGCCAAACAAAAACAGCTGCTGGAGGAGCTGGCCACTGAGTTTGGGGAGACAAGACATGAGCCAGCTAAACAGCAGCAAAAGGGCGAAAAAGGCATCATCGATAAGATTGTAGATGAGGTCAAGAGCTCACTGGATCAGCTGAGCTGAACCTAAAATTTTTAAAATTCTTTGAGAGGGAGTCCAAAGAGTTACGATGCTGTTTTCCGCTCATCGTTTAATCTCAGACTCCAGAGCCGTTTTAACGCGCAGGAACTCGGCCTTTAAGCTCTCAGATCTCTCTGAAGCGCCATCCAGAACGCCGGAGCGGCCCATCATCTCAAGCTCCTTGCTCATGGCAGAGAGCTTCATGGCCCCCACGTAGGCGCTGCTGGATTTCAGACTGTGAGCCGCGACTTGCAGGGCTTTAGCATCTTTGTTTGCCGCAGCCTTCTCTATCGCGGATATTTTTTCAGGCGCATGCTTGAGGAAGAGGCCGCCTACCTCCTCCAGGATGTCTGGCTCGCCCTCTTCCTGCAGCTCTTTGAGGCTGGCCAGCACCGATTGATCTATTACCTCATCAGCAACATCGGACATCTCAATCAACCATCCACTTTTCTAACTTATTCCGTGGCTATTTCAGCTATTAGCTTTTTATTCTTTTGCTTCCCGAGAGAGCGTATCGATTATATGCAGCCTGTAAAGACAGCAGTCCTTTAAGAGAACGCCATATTCTCTAGATCGAGTTCCGGCATTGGCATCGCTTACTGCAAACCAGGCTATGACTGCAGTCTCTTTAAGCGGGCGCAAATTTTCTCGTTCAAAGAGGCTGATATCCCGAGAGTGCGCCGATCAGCTCCTCCATCTTCACAGGCTTTGAGATGTAATCATCCATGCCTGCCTCCAGACACCTTTCGCGGTCTCCTTCCAGGGCATGAGCCGTCACGGCAATAATATACGGCCTCATCTTTACAGGCCAGCGGTCACAGATAGCGCGTGTGGCCTCAAAGCCGTCCATCTCCGGCATCTGAACATCCATTAGAACTATGTCGTAAGGCAGGCGCTCAAGGGCCGCCAGAACCTCCAGACCGTTGGCGGCCACATCCGCTCTTATGCCCAGCTTCCCCAGCATTCGAAGTGCAACTTTCTGGTTCACTACATTGTCCTCTGCGAGAAGAACGCGAAGAGCTGCTAGCGCTCCCGTATCCATGCCCGATCTTGGAGCGGCAGGTTCGCTGCTGCAAACGGGCTCGTTGGCCGGACCGGGCTCAGCCATAATTGTGAAGTGGAAGGTGCTGCCCTTTCCTAAGACGCTCTCTGCCCACATCTTCCCTCCCATCAGCCCAACGAGCCTCTTGGAGATTGCGAGGCCAAGGCCCGTGCCGCCGTATTTTCGGGTGGTGGTCATATCCACCTGACGGAATGACTGGAAGAGGC
>Ga0074195_1002195_pt1 | contig 22918 bp, 24 predicted proteins | sample EPASupsiteHSE623_FD_64525 | JGI IMG/M metagenome (GOLD analysis project Ga0074195, IMG submission 64525) | Bioremediated contaminated groundwater from EPA Superfund site, New Mexico - Sample HSE6-23 | ecosystem: Environmental > Aquatic > Deep subsurface > Groundwater > Contaminated ...
TCGGACAGGTCGGTTGAGAGCACGTTGTTTGTCATGCTCACCGTGCCCTTCGCGTAGAACGCAGCCTCGCCGGGAACGTCCTTTGCAACTGAAAGCGCCTTGTCGATGTCAGCCTGAGGGATTCCGATTGCAGCAAGGTAGTCCTTTGCCTTTGATATCGAGATTTTTCCTGAAGTCTCGACGGTGTTGTCCGCGTTTATCTTTACCTGCACGTTCCTTATCGGGTCGTACTTGTAGTTGCGCGCGTTCTGCGCTGCTGTGATTTCCTCTGCAGTTAGGTAAGTGTCAACTGCGTGGCTTCCCTCAAGCTTGATGCTTCCTATGGGGCCGCCGGTTCCTGTGAAGGAGGATTCGGTGTTGCCAATCTTGGACATCGCACTGATTGCATCCGCCGCAGTCGGGTGAACGCCCAGGTCCTTGGGACCCGCACCCATCACATCAGACAGTCCGGGAACGAAACCAAGATAGCCAAGCACAAGGACGCCGATGACTACTATTGCGCCTATTGCGGCAAGGATGCCGACTATGAAACCACGATTCATTTACCCTCTACCCCCTTGGAAAAACAATTCGGAAAATTGAAACCTAAAAATGAAACTGAACGCCTACATCTTGTCCGGCACGTTGATGCCCAGAAGCGCAAGCGCGTTCTCAAGAGTCGAGACTGTTGCCGCGACAAGCGCAAGCCGCAGCTGTTTCTTCTCCTCGCTTTCAGCCTCAAGCACAGGACTGGATGAGTAGAAAGTCGAGAACGCTGCGGCAACCTTGAGCGCGTAGTCGCAGATTTGGTGCGGTGCCATTGACACGGCGGCAGAGCGAACTGCCTGCGGGTACTGCGCGATGAACTTCGCAAGCTCGCGCTCGTCCTTGGACAGGGAAGTTGCGGGAGTAGCAATCGTGGAGTTGGCAGTCGATGCGGATGCAACGTGACCTACCTTCTTCAAGATGTTCTTCGCGCGCACAACAGTGTATTGCAAATACGCGCCGGTATCGCCCTCAAAGCTCACCGCCTTCTGCATCGAGAAGTTGATGTTCTTCTCAGCGGACACTCGAAGTATTGCGAACTTTACCGCGCCCACTCCGACTGCGAACGCGATTTTCTTGGCATCTTCCGGCGAGTAGCCGCGGTCCTTGATTTGTTCGAGGGCGATTTTTTCGGCGTCGTCAAGGACATCCTCAAGCAACAGCACGTTGCCCTTGCGCGAGGAAAGCTTCACCCCGCCTTCAAGGAATACAAGGCCAAAACCGATGTGCAACAGCCGCGGCGCGTAAGGCCGGCCCATCAGCTCAAGCAGCTTGAAGACCTGGCGGAAGTGCGTGTTCTGCTCGGATGCAGTGACCACTACGCTCTTGTCGAAGGCGTACTTGTCCCAGCGCCACTGCGCAAAGCCCATGTCGCGCGTGGAATAGAGGGTGCTGCCGTTGGAGCGGAGTATGATTAGGTTAGGAAGAGTTGACTTGCCCTCAAGCAGGCCGACGATTTCGCCCTTCTCGTCCTTCTTGGCAAAGCCCTTTTCCTGCGCCTCTGCCACCAGTTTCTTTGCGATGTCAGCGTAGTCGCTGTCAAAGACGGACTCGTCGAACCGGATTCCAAGACGCACGTAATTCTCGTCAAAGGGAGCTACAGTGAGCTTTCGCACAAGCATCAGGTTCTTTTGTATCGCCGGGTCCTTGTTCTCCATGAGCCGCACGATTTCCTGCTCGCGCGCCTTCATCGCAGGGTCCGCGTCAATCTGCTTGGTAATCTCGACGTAGTACTTCAGCAGGTCCTTTTCGTCCTTTAAGTTGTCCGAGCCGAAGGTCTCAATAGCAAGCAAAAGCCCGGCCACCTGCGCTCCGGCCTCACAGAGGTAGTTCATCCGCACGGTCTTGTAGCCTGCGGCGTCAAAGAGGTTGGCAACCGATTCGCCGAGTATGGTGGAGCGTATGTGGCCTATGTGCATGGGCTTTCCGACGTTGGGCGAGGAGTATTCCACGATTGCGGTCTTGCCTGAAAAATCGGAAAAGGAGCCGTAGTTTTTGGAGCCGATTGCTCCTTGGGCGGCGTCCGAGAAGAAAACATCTGAAAGCACGAAGTTGACGTAGCCGTTCGCGGCAACTGCTTTTGAAATATAGGCGGTTTTTTGGCCATTCGCAACCAGGGCGTCCGAAATGGACTTTGCCACCTGTTCTGCAATGTCCTTTGGCGCCTTCCCCGCCTTCTTTGCAAGCACGAAAGCGATGGTGCAGGACAGGTCGGAGTCTGCGGCCTTTGATGGCTCGACTTTTACATCGTCCTCGTTTACTGCAAAACCCGATGCGTTGAGGCTGGAAGCAAGCAGGGCCTTTGCCTGCGAGACTGCCGAGTTGTAAGCGTAATCCATAGAGATAACCCCTTTTGATATGAGCTTTAGCCTGTCGAATTATTTTAACCAGTGGGCAATTGCATGACCGCGCAATATTGCCGCCTGCAAGCCTGCCGGAAAGGTCGGAAGGCATTAACCCATCCCGTTTAAATTTCTGTCCGCACCCAAAATAATTCCGCATTCTCAAGAAAGCAACGGGCACGCTATTGTCCCCGCTAACAATCGAATGCCTTGATAGCTCAGTTGGTAGAGCGGCTGACTGTTAATCAGCAGGTCACAGGTTCGAGTCCTGTTCAAGGCGCTTTTTTAACGCCGATAGCGGGACGCACGCACCAGCTACCCCGGTTTGCGAATCGGAGACAGAAACATATGATAGTGTTTTAGGTTCGACTTTTAAGGAACAACAAAAGTCCGTCTATACGGTAGTGCGTTCATGGAGATACAATCAACTGAAGAGGTTCCGTAGGGAAATAAGCCTCTTGATGGAAGCAAAGCTAGGTGGACGTTCTCATGAGAGGTCGTTCTATAATCCGTCAGAGCTTATCCCAGAAGACCACATACGAGCAATCTTTGCCAAGCTTCGAAATCAGAAAGCTAGGGTTGCAGTGAAGGCCTGCTTCTACCTGCAACTGCGTAGGAAGGAAGCCTGCGCTCTCAAATGGACATCAATTGACCTAGATGCGGGAGTATTCCATGGAATCAGAGCCAAGAACGGAATGTCCAACACCAAGACCATACCTACAGACCTGCTCGAAGAATTGAAAAAATTACCAAAAGAGGACGAAGTATGGACGTTTGTAGGACAACACGGGCACATCTCTGATGCTTGGCTAAACACCGAGTTCCGGGAAGCTTGCGAACAGGTAGGATTTACCAAGACCTATGCGACAAAATCGGATGGAACCAAGGCACACTGCTATACCCTGAAAGGACTACGCGCCACGGGTATAAGTCGAATCTGCGATGCTGTAGGTGACAAGTTGTTTATGGCTGCGGATATCGTAGGACACAGGAACCCGAAGACAACCATGGTTTACTACCGGGCAAAGGAAGACGAGAAGAAAAAAGCGATTGAGCGGGCGTTTGAATGATATACCCACACATAACTGGAAAACTTCCACCAACTAATCCGAATAAAAACTATCCATGATTGATGAAACTATGGCTATACCAATCAACTTCCTTGACTTTCGTTTTCTAATTGGAATCTTTGTTCCTTTGGCTGCTAGTTTATGGATAGAAACGAGATTCGTAAAAAAAGCGAATATGTTCGCATATTCAATTCCAATCATTCTGTTTGCAATGTGGCTTAACGAACAACAGTTTACCCCTAGCGAACAGACCTTCAAAATATTTGGGCTTGTATTAGTTGTGGCATATTTGGCAGTTCTGTTCGTTGCCGTAACTGCAATGGATAAGTACTTCAAACGAAATCAAAAAGCTACGTTAGTTTTTGCATATAGACAATTCGCTGCTTTACAACTGGGCATTATCTGGAAAATACTTGATGCTAACTCTCCACTTTTGGTCAACATTGTAATACTGCTAGTGGTGTTCAATTTAGTCACGTTTTTCATAATTAAGCCTTTGAAAAACGAAAAGAACTAAATAATGGCTAAGCAACCGCCTTCTCTAACAAAGAACGAGTTAACTGTGAGATAGAGTACGCCGCCCTATTCGGAGCTAGGTCAGCTACACATTGTTTCTGGATTGTTTTTCTCAAAAAAGCCAAATCGTTCTTTTTTGTGTCTGAGGAAAGAACATCTTCGAAAACACTGTGTGCGATTAAGATATTTGCAGCACAAAGACATAACCAGAGATTAAGAGCATCGTTAAGTTCATCTGAACGGGATTCTATTTGACCTAGTAATCCATTAATTGACGGGTGAGATTTCTTACTAATTCCATGATAAAAATCGGCAATCTGCGAACACTTCGCAGGCGAATACAAATAATTACGAAAATATTTTGGACTGAAGTACTGATACTTCTTCTGTATCTCCTTTTCTTGAAGAGGAGACAATGCAGGGTGCTTCTTGTCATGCATTTCAAAAAGATAGAAATAGTGTGCATCAACAGATGAACAAATCTCTAAATAGTATAGCAATAAAATATCCTCGAATACAGACCTAAGCAAAGAGTAGCCGCTTTGAGTTTGTCCGCTTTCAAGTAATTCTTTTGATGAAAAAAGATATAACGAATCACGGTGAAGGTGAAGTGGCTTCAAAGCTGGAACGCCACTAAGTGTTTTACCTGATTTTATGGCATCTGTTGCTAAAGAATATTCAATGTTCGATACAAGCGATAGGTAAACATCCATACCTTCATCGCACAAGGATAATTGCTCAGAAAATTGCTTTCTAACTATTTTTTCACGGTTATTGTACTCTTTATTCATCATATTCAGATGTTTACGAGACTCAACAAAAGGAAAGATTTTCTGAACATATGGGATAGAAATTAACATAGCATATAGCCCACTAACTACGCAAACGAGGAAAAACCAAATCAGGAAGAAAACGTTGGCATAATCCTGACTGAACCATCCGGATATTAAAACAGCTAACTGAAGACCGAGCACTAATCCAAAAGAAATAATCGCCACTAGTGACAGAATGATAATGCTTAAATCAAAACCATATCGTAACCAATCAAAAAGTTTCCAAAATTTGTTTGGAACAGATTTAACAAAAAGACAGTTGTGACCTTCCCAAAGAAGATAAGATATTATAAAGATTCCAGCTAGGACCAGGCCATAAGAAGAATACATGAAAAAGGCAACGCTATACAAGGTATTTCCTTGAAATGAAGATTTCTTGATTTCATCTGGTATTGCCAAAAAACCCAAGTTTATAGCTAGTAGAATGCCTAGAAGAGTCAGGCGATTTTGAGGAGAACCGGTCTGCACAAGGGTATTCTACTATAATTGATTAAAAAAACAGCCACTCTGGAAGAAGTCAGTATTTATTGAATAGGGTAGCAGCTGACACTTGTTAGAAATGAAATAACAGAAACAACGGCGGATAATAGCCCTAAAACAGTGCATACTGCAATAATGAATACGAATACATCTACAAGAAATGTTTTTATGTTCCATCTAAAGTTATGGAAGGCATAACCTAGTTCTTCCCTAAACATTTTTCCCCAGACGGCAATATCACCTCTTGAATAATGCGTATCGCCACGATTTGAAGCTGACGAGTCTTGCGCTATAATCTTTGCGTCCATTATTTCAAAGATTTCATATCCGTAAACAGATTTTTTCTTAGCTAAGTTTATCTCATATAAACCATTCGCTAATTCTTTTCCAGAAGTCGTTTCAAGAAATAAACTGTGAGATTTTTCGTCCTTTGAATAACCATCATAAACATTGTAAAGATGGCAATCCCCGAAAATTCGAAAGTGGTTTTCAGTCTTGAAAATTGCTAGACGACCAGATAGAATAGAGCCAGCTTCAGTTAACTCGGATAGTTTATCTTTGTAGTTAACGAGTCGACGATATTTCTCAAACAAATTCTTTGCTTCGATTAAAAGATTATTCTTAAACTCACTATCATAATGTATCAACAGAGATAATTCGTCTTTTGAAAGCCCTTTTAGACGATAGTACCAGTCTTCATCTAGATGATATTCGATTAAATCCAAATATTTCTCAGGATAACTATAACTAACTGGCCGACGCTTAACCTCAAATTCCTGACGCGGCGAGAACGGAAAAGGTAAATCCACACTAACTTGAAAAGCATCATAATCGTGGCGTTCGTAATTCTGCAATGCAAAATTAACTAAAGCGAGTTTAGTCTCTTTCTTAGAAATTTTTACATACTCTTTTTTTCTATCTGAAACTATCTCATCCAGCTTTTTGTCAAGCATTTTTTGTATCTCTTTATTTTCCATCGGTAGTAATACATAAAACCAAGTAATAAACATTACAATCGAGTCAATCACACCATTGACTACTATGGCAATCTGACGCGAGGAAGACCTTCAATATTTGGTTAACCGGACACGCCCTTGCTCACGCCAGTAATCTCTAGGTAGAACCCATTATCCTTTGACCACATCTTGTCTATCTCTACTCTTCCGGCGACTATGCAACCATAGGGATTCGGGGATTTCCGTATGACACCAGTAAACACGTGATACTGGGTTGCAGGATACATTTGGTCGTCCTCAACCCCAGTCATGTTAAGATTCGTTACCATTGGAGCACAATATTGCAAGTTTGAGCTAGGTTCACAGATGTAGACACATTTCTTTTCGTTTGCCGGGTCTTGAGCAGCAGAATTGAATTCACTGTCAATGTAGCCCTTTATCTCAAACCCGCTTTGGATTACTTTCGCATAATCCGCATCGGAATTCACGCGTATGTCCTTAATTTGTTTGATTGTAGCCACGTTGCCAGTTTGGCTGATAACCGTGCTGTTTATGCTATTGGTGGAGGGGTTTACAGAACTGGACGTACAACCTACTAACACCAGAGAAACCAGTATCAGAAGAACAGACAGATATTTTTGCATGTGATTACCTCCCATCCCCTATACAGTTACCCCAATTAAAACATTGCTATTTTGGTAACTCGAATGGTAATATTTCGCTATATGTTCGGTAATTCTCTAAAAATACATGAACAATGCAAGTACGTTGTCATTCGTACTACGCGCTAGGAATCGGCTTAAGGTGCTGAACAGTCTCCTGTCTGGCCAGAGGTTTTCTGGACAAATCGAGGAACAGACCGGGATGTATAAGTCCCATGTCAGCAGAACCCTGAAGGAACTGACCCAAATGAAGCTGATTACCTGTAGCAATCCCAAGGACAGGAGTTACAAGTTCTACAAAATCACTCCCACCGGCAAGGAGTTGGCCCTACAGGCAAACAAGCTCCTAATCAGCAAAAGGAAGGACAGTGTAAAAAAATAGAAAAAATTTGATACAGACCTGTGTTGCCCTGTTTTGGACTTCCTGAATTCGTGAATCAGGATGGAACGCCAGACCACACAGACCTGCACAAAACACCTTACTTTTCAATAGGTAGCGTCTGCAATGCAGTAGGTAGCTAAGGTTGTTTCCTGAGTCCTAGTTGACTGCAATAGAGAGCTAAATCCAGCTCGAACCGTATCTTCATGAGTTGGCGATAGTCCCTCATCTTCCTTATTGCAGGATGGATTTTTCCTGCTTTGATTAGCTGGTCAATCTCTGCTGCAAGAAAGTGGGTTTTTCTTTCCAAATCCATGCTGGCAGTTACTACGGAATCCATGGCTTCGGGAGTCTGGATAACACTTGTCTTGGCACGCTTGGAAAGATATCTGCTGATGGATGAAGGATGGACGGAGTAGCCCATGGAAACCAGCTCCTCCGATATCTCTCTCATACTCTTCCCAGCATACCTTGCTTCCAATATCTTGGCTTGGACAGTAGGGTTCATGCAGGCACCACCTCCGCAGTTACTGCCACAGATTCCTGTTTTTGTTGCATTTCGTTGCACTTCTTGGCATCAATGCTGTCCGTCATCTTGCGAATTAACCCATTTAGCATAGCCCTGACCGCCATGACCTCTTGTTCCAGCTTGTCATGGATTTCGACAGAGATGTAGCCAAGGTCTCTGGCCAAATCTAGGTGGTTCAGGACTTCGTTGAGGGATGCACGTGCAGTGATGCAGAAGTTGCGTCTATCGGGTTCGGTAAGCCTACCAGAGCCTTCGGCTATAGTGGCTGGAACCGTCCTGATTGCCCTTACCAGTTGGGAAGTCAAGGCATACTTCTCATGCGTTGGAAAGGCGTTTGCAACAGTCTGGATGTCAAGCTGCAAGGCATAAGCACGCTGATAGACACGATATTTTCTGAAGTCAGACATGGTTATCCCTCCACTACTGCTGGAACTGCTGGTACGGATGGTTCAGGGGAAGCAACCGGCACCAGATATGGACAAGTCATATGGACTACTGTTTCGACTTGTTTTTGGGTAAGCCAGTACACCACACCATTATTTCTTTTCTTGAAATGATGTAAACCAAGTCTTTTCATGAGCCTACCAATGCTTTCATCGGAAGGATACGCACCAGGACAGAATTCACGTAAGTCTCTCATTCTATACGTTCCTTCTTTCTTGGATTCGATGTCTTGAAGGAGTAGCCTAAGGAACTGAATCTCAAGGTTATCTTCCTGCTCGTCTTGCTTCTCCTTTAGATTGTCTGAAAGGAAGCTACGCACATCATCTTCGCAACCAAGCATCGTAGCAATCTTTAGGATAGGCGTTGAAAGTTGCTCGTAACGAGTATCACCTACCCCATCTACATCCCTGTCGATACATGCATCATTGCCCGCCAAGAATCTGTATATCAAAGACCTTATGGAATCTATACGGATAGAATCCAGAGACAGGTCCTCAATCTTTTTTTTCTTATTTTTTGCTTTATACATTACAATCTCGGTTATTCTGTCACGAGTAGTATCCGTAAAGGCAGATATGTCATTGACAGTGAATGCTTTTGGGCAGAATATTTCTAAGCGTTCAATATCGTTGTAGTCATTCTGGTTGCAACGAATTACACAACCACCGTAGACATACCCGTTATTCAAAGTGGACACCAGTTCTCCCCTTATAGCATCGGGAAGCTTGTCATACTCATCTACGAATAGAGGCTGCTTCAACCAATGGGTAATACGCGTTACTGCTGCTGAAGAAGGACTAACGGAAACAGTATTTCCTGATGGACTCAGACAACAGCTCACGTTAAGTGCAGACGTCTTGCCAGTGTCCGGCCTACCGGAATAGACAACGTAGGGAGTAACCCTCTGGATATTGAAGACATAGCAATGAACTATCCAGCAAGCATAGTAGGCATAGACACGACTATCCTCAAAATCCAAGTAGTCCTTAGCAAAGTCGGTTATTACATTAAACACTTCATTTGCAGAGGGTATTTCCTGTGTTTGCAAGGAAGCTAACAATGCGTCACTTGCTATAGGCAAGTATGCGGCCTTGTCAGAATCTAGCTTCTTTAGACCATAACGACTGTAAAGGTATGGGCTATGCTCAGAACGCAAAACCCAGTAAGTTACGCCATCTACTTGAAAATTAGTTTCTCTTGTCTTTTCGTAATGTGACCCTGCCTTCTGATATCCATCAGAACCGGCAGAACCAGCAGTATCTCCTATAACGTCACTCACGCTTATCACCTTGTAATCTACTAATTATGTTCTTGCGAACAAATCCGCTCAGACTCTCGCCGTTAGCCCAGAGAACAGTCTTTATCTGCATGTAAAGTTCCTCAGGAAGGCTTACGGTCACTATTTTGGTTGCCATTGTTTACACCTCAACTTGGTTTCTAATCGGGAAAACGCTTCCCTTATATAGTAAAGCAGGGTTCTAATTAATAAGCTTATATAGATATAAGTAATTATGAATAAATCCTTGGAATTGAGTGACCTAGAGTTTCAGATACTACGAATGCTGCGTTCTGAAACCAACACAGGAAAGTCGCTACGCTTCAGCAAGATTGCTAAAGACCTAAAGAAAAACGACTTCCTAGTAGACCGAGCACTCAAGCGCCTAGTGGAAAAGAAACTCATAGAACACTACAAAACCGGTTCGGAAAAAGGCTATAGATTTACTTCTCAAAACACCCAGACCAAGAGAAAAACAGACCTGAGACACAAAGTCGCAAAGATAGTAGCGCTTAATGAGGTAACTATGCTCGCTCGCATGACAAACTCAGAAGACGTTGTTCTTGACAAGGGAGCACTGCTAATAGGCATTTCCGACAGGGAGTACGAGGCACGTGCAGGAGAATTTGAGTCAATCCTGAAAGCAGTTCCAGAATTGAAGAAGAAGCTACAAGGTAAGACCAGAGATAACCTATTGTTGATTATACCCATAAACAAGGAGGATGAAACGCATGGACACAATAAACAATAATCTTAGTTACGTCGAGTCCTGTTCAAGGCGCTTTCTTCTTTTCCTGTCAGCGGTTTTTGATGAGCCTTTTTGCCGAAAAAAGTCCTCCTGAGTCCCTGCCCCATGCGCGTTCTACAAACCCCAGCACGGGCCTTCCGAACACTATTTAATGGTTCCGAAATAGAACGTATGTTATATGAAGAAACCGAACGTTCTGAAAAAAGAACAAGAACCTACGAGGGAAACCGCTGAAAGAAAGGCGATGTTGGTCCTGTTCAAATACCCGGACAAGGAGTTCAGCCTGAGCGACCTGGCAAAGGAAGCCGGGGTCGCAAAAGGAAACATTGGCGCATACATCAAGATCCTTGAAGATGCAGGGCTCATACGGATTGAACGGCTTAGCAAGATATGGCGCATAAGGGCGGCAAGGGAAAACGAACACTTCAAACGGATGAAAACAGCAGTCAACCTGACAAAAATACTTAACTCCAACATTGTGGAAGCAGTAAACAGCCGTTTCCACAACCCCAAGGCAATCGTCCTTTTCGGAAGCTACCGCAAGGGCGAGGACGTGACCAGCTCCGACATAGACATAGCGGTGGAATGCGACGAATCAAAGGAATACCCGACAACCGAACTGAGCGAACTTGCCGGCTTGGAGAAGCAGCTTGCGCGCAGGATACAAATCCATCGATTTAACCGGAAATCAGTTGACATAAACCTTTTCAACAACATCGCCAACGGGATAGTGCTGTCGGGATTTCTGGAGGTCAAGCCGTGAACAAGGAACGAGTTGCAATTCTTGTCAGGGACGGGAAACTGCGTCCGCGCCAGCCCGACTTTGCGCTTGCCAAATCATTGATAGCCTCAGCGAGAAACGATGCGTCGGTCGCATTGGCCATCAAACTGGAGGAAAAGAGCGCGACCGTGATTTTCCGGACGATTTACGAGGCAATCAGGCAGCTTGGGGAGGCGCGTTGGATAATGCTCGGCTACCAGCCGGACAACCACGAGACTAGCTTGGAAGCCCTTCTGGACTTGGACATAAAGGACAAGGTCAAGCTGAACTATCTGGACCGCTTCCGTAGAATCCGGAACGACGCCAACTACCGCGGCTTCACGGTATCCGAGTCGCAGGCACGGGAGATGCTCGGTTTCTGGAAGGCCTGCAGTAGCGAGATAATTGAAAAAATCTCAAACGAAGCATGACAGCAATTCCTGCTCAAGGCGCTTTCTTCTTCTAATAAAACCCGGATTGCGACAGTTAGGAATTTAACCTCAACGATGCCTGTGCATAATAATGGCTGAAGAACCTATCGAAGACGTTGTGAAAAAAAGCTTCCACCTTTTTTCACACCATTGCAACCCCCTTTTTGCCGCATACCGTATTCTGAACAAATACCGCACCGTGGACGCTAAAACCCTCGACGAGTTGGAATCGTGCAGGCAGGACTTCATCAGGAGGATGAGGGCTGCTGCCGTGGAAGTCACCGAGGAGACAAAAGGCATAACCAAAACGCATTTCTATGAAGTGGCCAACGTCGCGGCGAACCACAGGTGGGACTCACCCAATCAAGTGAACGCAGTGTACGGGATGGTCCGCAAACTGGGCGTTCGGGGCGTCGACGACCGCTGCAAGACCTGCCTGAACGGGAAAATGACGAGTTCAAAGCTTTTCGTGAACCTGTTCAAACCCGTATCCGATGCGATGAAATTCCACGCTGAAGGGGAAACCGCGGACAGGCAGGACCCAAGAATCGGCAAGCTGAAGACCCAGTTCGGGCACGGGCTGGCCACGACGATGCAGGAGCACGAAAAGTACAAAGACATCCTCAGCAAGGAAGCCATAACCCACCTGTACGACTTGGGCAACGGCACGGATTGGAACAAACCCGAAGCGGTGGGCACGCTCTACGAACACGGGTGCAATGTCTTTGGCAAGGCCCCGCACAGCTTTAATACCCGCAAAAAGTGAAGTAATCCAGTAACCCAAAAAGGAGGCAGTTAAAATGAGCTACATGACAATCGCCGGGCTTCTGCTGATCACGGCAGGCTGGGCAACACAGTACTTTGCAATGAAGGGCAAGCAGCAGGCGATACAGAAAAATTTCGTCCTCGTGAACTGCCTGGGAATACTGGTTCTCGTGCTTGACGGGTTCAACGCCGGCGCGATGACAGACGCTGCAATAGGGAACGTCCTTACGCTCGTGGCGTCCGCTGCGGTTTACCTGAAGATAAAGTAGGTTCAGCGGAAAAATTAATTGGAAAGGGGCTTAAACCCGGACTTACAGAATACCTTTACTGCCGCGGCATTGTTTTCTTGCCGGGCGCAAGTGATTGCTATGACTCCAGCCAAGACCATCTCGGACAGGACGAACGCCAACGCACACCAAGGCTCGTCACTCCTAATCATTTTCTTCGTGGTGTTCCTCGACCTCCTTGGCTTTACCATACTCATGCCGGTTGAGACGCCGATGATGCTTGACACTGGCGAACACGCATTCCTGCCCGCGTCAACAAGCCTTGGTGACCGCGAGTTCCTCATCGGGCTCCTGTTGATGGTCTACCCGCTTGCGCAGTTCTTCGCAGCTCCGGTACTCGGGCTTCTTTCGGACAAGCACGGACGCAAGAAAATCCTTGCGGTGTGCCTTGCGGGCGGATTAGTAAGCTATGTGCTTTTTGCGCTAGGGATAATCACAAAGAACCTGCCCTTGCTTTTTGCAGCGCGCATCCTTGCCGGACTTACGGGCGGAAGCATCGCGGTTGCGATGTCCGCGGTTGCCGACATTAGCACAAGGCAGACCAAGGCAAAAAACTTCGGCATAGTGGGCACCGCATTCGGCCTGGGATTCATAATCGGACCGTTCATCGGCGGCGTGCTTGCCGACTCGAACACCGTGAGCTGGTTTGCGTACTGGACCCCGTTTGCATTCGCGGCAATACTCACTGCGGCAAACCTGCTGTTTTTGCGCCTGTGGTTCAAGGAGACGTTGAAGACGCCGGTGCACTCAAAAATCAGCCTGTTTACCGGGGCAAAACAATTCGCCAAGGCGCTGTCGACACCCAACCTGCGCGCGCTTTACGCCACGTACTTCCTGTTCGGGCTCGGCTTCAACTTCTACACATCGTTCTTCCTGGTATACATGAGCGTCAAGTTCAGCTACACCTCGGCCCAGATGGGCATGATGTTCGCATACCAGGGGTTCTGGATAGTGCTCACGCAGATGCTGATAATCGGCCCGGTGCTCAAGCGCTTCACTCCCAGGCAGGTCCTTACGGCGTCAATACTGGGGCTTGCAATCACGATTCCTGCGATGCTGCTCCCGACCGAAGCGTGGATGCTTTACCTGATAATGCCGTTCATGGCAATAGCCAACGGCCTGACCATGCCCACCTACAACGCGTCGGTCTCCAACCTTGCAAGGGATGACGAGCAGGGCGAGGTCATGGGGATGAGCCAGTCCGTGGCGTCACTTGCGATGGCAATACCGCCCCTGATTGCGGGAATAATCGTGCAGTGGGGAGTGGAAGTTCCCACCCTTGTTGCCGGCGCGCTCGCGTTCCTCTCGTGGCTGACCTATATCTTCTTTGTCAAGTAGGCTGCTGCAAATGCGCACGCAGTCACGAATAATTGCGGATTAAGAGCGGGTCTCTGCATAAAAATACTAGGTGACCTAGTACAACCTATGCAAGACATTTCAATTTCGTCGCAGGAACTTTCGGGCTTCCTTTCAAAGGTACTTGCAAAGGCAGGAGTGCCAAAAAAAACCCGCGCGCCCCTGGTGGCCGGCATCGTCGAGACTTCGCTGCGGGGAGTGGACTCGCACGGCGTGCGGCTTGTGCCGATGTACCTGCAGGACTTTGAAAGCAACAAGGTCAACGCGACACCCAAATTTACGTTCACAAAGACCGGAGCTTCAAGCGGAGTGCTTGACGCGGACCACGGACCCGGAATTACTGCGGGAACATTCGCAATGGAAAAGGCGGTTGCGCTTGCAAGGAAAACAGGGATGGGCGCGGTTTGCGTGAAAAATTCCACGCACTTTGCAGCAGCGTCAATCTACGGCCTGATTGCGGCACGCAAAGGCATGGTCGGACTCGTGCTTTCGCAGACCGACCCGCTTGTGATACCGTACGGCGGAAGAAGGGCGTTCCTTGGCACGAACCCGATTTGCTTCACCGCGCCTTGCAAGGATGGAGAGCCGTTCTGCTTTGACATGGCGACAAGCATAGTCGCACGCAACACTGTCAGGAGTTACGGCGAGCGCGGCAAGATGCTCGAACCGGGCTGGGCGGTTGACGCGGAAGGAAAGCCGACCACCGACCCTGCCAAGGCGGTTGCGTTCCTGCCGTTCGGCGGCCACAAAGGCTACGGGCTTGCGCTGGTTGTGGAGATTCTCTGCGCCTGCCTGTGCGGGATGCCGTTCGGCCCGAACGTGAAGAATAGAAAGCAAGAGGACGCGAACACCCCTTGGGGCTACGGACAGTTCTTTTTGGCAATAGACCCGGAACGGTTTGCTGGCAGCGTAAGCTTCCAGGAGAACCTGACGTCATTGCTTGAAGACTTGCGAAACGAGCCTGCGGCGGACGGGGTTGAGAAGGTGCGCGTGGCAGGCGACATCCAGAACGACACGTTCCGCAAGCGCGCAAAGGAAGGCATACCGCTTTCGCAGGCCGACGTGGAAAACCTTCATGCGATGGCGAAAAAATACAAAGTCCGCAGTCCTGTGTGAGCGCAAGCGCGCTTCTTTTAAGAAAGAACGGCGAAAATAATAGCGTGCGCGCAAGCGCAATGGTGCCGTAACCGACACAGATGGAAAAACTCAAGGCAGCATCTTACTCGATATACGTAAACGTCGCGCTGACTGCGGCAAAGCTCGCAGTTGGAATCGTAACCGGCAGCATCGGCATCTTCGCCGAGTTCCTGCACTCGCTCTTTGACTTGATAGCATCCGGCTTTGCCTACATCGGCATCTACAAAGCATCCCAGCCCGCGGACTCCACGCACCCCTATGGCCACGAGAAATTCGAGAACCTCTCATCGCTTCTGCAGACCATACTCATACTCATAACAGCGTTGTGGGTGGCATACGAGGCAGTAATGAGGCTTTACAACCCCCAGCCAGTCGAGTCATCTGAACTTGGCATAATCGTCATGGCCGCAGCGCTTGCAGCGGACTGGTTCATTGCAAAGTTCCTCCACGACGTCAGCAAGAAAGAAGGAAGTGTTGCCCTTGAGGCGGACGCGTACCACTTCACAAGCGACCTTTGGAGCACGAGCGCAGTAATATTCGGATTGCTGTGCGCAAACCTGGGCTTCCCGCAGGGCGACTCGATTGCAGCACTCATAGTCGCATTGTTCATGCTCAGGCTCTCATACAACCTCGGGATGAAGGCATTGGGCGTACTTTTGGACAAGGGTGCAACTGACGGCGAGATTGAAAAAATCGTTGAAATACTTGCAAAGGAGCCGCAGGTAAAGGGCTACCACAAGCTCCGCACGCGCCACATGGGCTCGCGCCTCGTTATAGACATGCACATACTTGTTGACGACAAGCTTTCCTTAAGCAAGGCCCACGCCATCGCACACAAAGTGGAAGGCAGGATTACCCAGCAAGCCCCCGGAGTAAAGGATGTGACAATCCACGTCGAGCCTTTTGAGGAAGAGGCGGGAAAGAAAGAATGAGAAAAACAGACTGATTTTTCGCTCTTCCGCCTAAATCATGAACCCGTAGGCGTCCTCAATCATCCCGATTCCGCCTTGCATTGCCTTTTTCTTGTACACAAAGTCGGTGCATTCGACAAGATACTCGTCGTAGTGGAACTCGCCGCGGCCCTTGAGCACGAACGGCTTGAACGCGTAGGTCTTCAGGTAAGCTGCGAACCCGTCGCCTTCCAAAAGCCACCGGTCTCCTTCGAGCTTCCGAAAACGCGAACCTGAAAGGCTGTAGGTCTTCCCAGAAGAAAGCCTGTAGATGGCCGTGCTGACCACGCGGTATTGAACGGACTCAACCCCGAGCCTTGCCACGAATACGTCCAGCACGGACTTGTCCGGAAACACCACGCGCATCCAGTTCCAGGGGATGAAAGGCGCGACTACTATGACTTTCTGCACGTAGCCAACCCCCTTGAAGGCCTTGCCGCCTATAGTGCCCTTGGCGTCAAGGTACATATTGAGCAGGCCGACGCCGAGGTCCTTTGCGGTGCACGGGTGCGCCTCATAGACAATTCCCTGCCGTGGCTTTGTAAAATGAAGGCGCGTCTTTTTGTCAACAACTAAATCATACGAAGGATACTTTCCTGAGAATGTGAACGCCTCGGTCTTGAGCATGCCCTTGGAGCTTTCAAGTGGCACGGTCTTGTCAAGGAAGACTTTCTTCTTGTTGGAATAGAACCACCCGACTGCCGCGACGTCCCTGCCGCTTGTCTTGTGGCGGTTCACGGTCGCCTTGGCGTCCGAGCACCCGAACGTGAGAACAAGCTGCGCCTTGTCGCCCTGCGTGGAGACCACGTCGATGAACCAGTATTCTTTCCCGCCGGGGATGAGCTGCTCTCGCGCGAAGAAGAAATCGTCCAGGCCGCCGAAGTCCTGCGCCTTGAGCATCTTGGCAAAAGTCCTTGCTATGTGCGAAGTCTGTGCGATGCCGGAGCGAATCATGCGCTGGGGCGCCTTGGCAATCCTTGTTGTGCTTGCGATGCCGGAACGCAGCATCCTCTGCGGCGCTTTCGAAAAGTCCTTGCCGAATGCGTTCGCATTCTTCAGCTCGGACTCAAGCCGGAGCACGATGTCGTTTGACTTCATCAAAATCACTGAACGCATAATGATTAGGACGAATTTAAACGATTACGACAAAACACGAAAGGACAAACCGGCCGCGATAAACAAACCTTACGACACTAGGCCGATTTTATTAGCCCGATTTTTTTGAGCCTCGATTTGATTGCACCTTTCATTCTCTGGTGCTTTTCTGCAACAAGTTTCAACGGCATCTTCTGGCCGAACTCCTTCCGTAGCTGCTCGTCCTCTTGGGGAAGCCACGGCTCGTAGGCATTTAGGCACTCGCTGCGTGCGTTGTGATAGCTCGACGAGGATTTTTGCGTTGTGGTTTGAGGAAATGAAAAATCAGGGTCAGCTCGTGCATTTTCATCTTGTGCACAAACATTTTTTGCTTCTCCAGCTCGCACACCCGTATTTCGTGGTTTGCCATCTCGTGCCTCTTTTTCTTGAGCTTCTTCAACGCCCCTTTCCAAATCTGCAGCAGACTCTTCCTCCTCTAGCCCCTGGCTTTCAAGAAAGCTAGTAACTTTGGGGTCAACAATGACGTCGCTTTCAGTGATGGCGCGGACAAGGCGAATCCCCTGGAGGGTCCTTGCCCGGCTGAGCGCAACGTAGGTGTGGCCGTGGACAAATGGGCTTCCTTGTGAAAAGTCAATCACTGTTTTTGGGAGCGTCTGCCCCTGGCACTTGTGGATAGTAAGCGCCCAGGCGAGTTTCAACGGCAACTGGGTAAACTTTCCCCGCACTATCTTCCCGATTTCGCCAGTGGTTGCATTGTAGGCATACTCGTTGTCTTCCCACGTTTCAGGGGAAACGGTCACGGTCTCTCCGGATTGCTTGGTGACTTCGACATAATCTTCAGAAAGTGCGGTTACGCGGCCCAAATCGCCATTGACCCAGCGGCGGGCAAGGTCGTTTTTTACGAACATGACTTTGGCATCAAGCTTAAGGCCCAACTCAAGGCCGGCAGGGCAACGCTCCTCTTTCCGCATTTGAAACGAGCCGGTGCGGTCAGCGTAAAAAGTTTCCTCCTTCCCGGAAAGCAAAGCCAGCCGCTGCCTGTTCGCACGGTCAGCCGGCTCGTTTTTAGTTGTCAACGTGGTGGTCTCATCATCGGCATCTTCCTGCAGGATAACGCGGGTGTTGATTATTTGTAACGCGTTTTGAAGGTCTTTTCTCGTGCGGATTTTGTTAAGCAGGCAGATGAACTCCGGGTCGGAGTGCCGGTAGTACCGAGTCAGCAGCACGTTTTGAATTTCGAGTTCGCGGTAGACCGGAGTTTCGAATACGTAATTCTGCGCCTTTTTCAAGCCAGCTTGTTCTTCGAAGCTGTTGATTGGCGGTATTTGGTAGTAGTCGCCGACTAAGATTAATTTCACCCCGCCAAACGGCTTGCGGTTGTTCCGGACTCTTCTTAGGCGGCGGTCGATTTCCTCAAAATCACTCGCGCGAACCATCGAAACCTCGTCGATGATGAGGATATCGAGCTTGGCGTAAAGCTCTTTTGGCTGCGAGTCTATTTTCGAAGTGTCTGCAGGATGGTTAAAATCAATGCAAAAAAACGAGTGGAGCGTCTGGCCTTCCGCATTCAATGCCGCAAGGCCGGTAAACGCGGTAACGACGATATTCAAACGCCTGCAGTAACGCTGTGCGAACTGTTTGACAAGCGTAGTCTTGCCGCTGCCTGCCTTGCCGGTGAGAAAGAGGCTTGACGGGCTTTTAGCAGCCATTAGTTCGAAAAGGTCCTTCCGGGATAGGCGCTTTTGAGAGGGAACTGTTTTGCCGATGAAGTCATGGCGAGATGGATTGCTGCCCGCGCCTTTTGGAAAAACGATTCGGGCGCCTTTGCCTTTTGCACGCCCATCGGCGAATCGAACAAAAACCATGAAACCTAGTCTCCTATTGCGAACCGAGAAAGTAATCCGAAAGAATTCTCGGTTACGCAAGAAGCAAAACGTGGCCGGTTTGTCCTATTACTTTCGCGTTTTGCTGTAAATCAAAGCGTCAAAGGGAGTTCTTTAATTGACCGCGAGTGGAATTCCGGTAAAAGACTCGCTGGGTTCTAAAAAATTGATATGCGGCTGCCGGGAATCGAACCCGGGCCTGGAGCTTGGGAAGCTCCCATCATAGCCACTTGACGACAGCCGCGTAACTACGATAATACTTCGGCAAGTTACCTTTTTACTGTTGAGTCCATTGGGAATACCTAATAAGGTTTTTGTGGTTGGAAAAGCCGACCTCGCGGGCGTACCGATGCACTTCCGCCTGCGTCTGAATCCGTATCGCGTTCCCACCGGATGTTGACGGGTGAAAACCAAGGCGCTTGACCCCGTCCTCGAATAGCTTGAGAAGCGACGTGTTGAGGCTCTTGAATTCAATCAGAAGACGCATATCATGTCTGCTTTTCCTGAACACTCCGCCATCAGTGTCAACAAGCCCGCGCACAAAACATCGGGTAAGCACGTCGTTTTCCATGAAAACGCGGGGAATGCGTATGGTCTGCAACTTTCTTGCGCCAAGCGGAATCCCCTGTTCTGCGAGAAATGCTGCAAGCTCGGTTGAATGGACAAACACGCAGATGCAAGAACCTTTTCCCCTTACGGATTTAGACGGCGTCTTTCCAAAAAGTTTCTCCACAAGAGAACAGACGTAGTCTGCATACTCGTTTTCGCAGCGGTTGTTGAGCGTTATTACGACGGTTTTTCTTGCGATGTGCCCGTCTCCGAGCAGAATCCCGGCAAACTCCGCAAAATCCGGAGAATTGACTATGCTAGGACGTATCTTTTCCATCCTCTTAAGCCCTTGCGAGTGCAAGCTGACCTCAATCCCCTTGAGTTGACCCCAATTCGGATTCAATTGCTCAATAATGGATGCCGTGTATTCCGCCCGCCGGCTTCTTGGGAGCATACTGACTAGCCGCAAGAAATGCGGTTCGGAAATCGTCGTAAACTCACGACCCCAAGCGGTGCTCAAAGCATTAATGGATACACCCAACTCCTTTGAAAACTCCGACCAAGTAAACCCGCGACAAGCTTTTACTGTTCGGATAAGCTTGGCCAGGCGTCCGGGCTTTAAGCGTATACGGCGGCTACGGCAGTCCCTTATCACGCGAAAAGAATGGGGCATAAAAGACGAAATGCGGAACGGGATATAAGCGGCAGGCGACCTGCTTTCCGGTGATTGCCAAAAAAAGCACTGCGAACTGAACCATTAAAGCGTTATTTCACCACTATTATTCGAAGTTGATACTTATGACTAACTCAGTGATTGGCGTCTTTTCGCCAAACGAACAAACCAGGCAGCACATCGCGGGGCTCCTTGGAAAGAAGGGCTCGGGCGACGACATCAGCCTCTACAACACAAACTTCGGCGGCAAGCTCGTCACTACTGTTGAACCGACGCTTTACCCCAAAAAAGTCGAGGCACTTGCATTCTGCGCATATATGGCGGACTACTGCGTAGTGCACGCCGACGCGCTCACTCCCGAACTTGGCGAAATCATCGTCACACTAGACCTGCTTGGAAAGGACAAAGGCTGCCTTGTTGGCGACAATGTCGACTGGGCGATGTTCTGCAAGGGAACTGCGCTTGAAAAGTACGAGCGGGCTGAATCTGACGAGGATGCAAAGCAGAAGGCGCTTGCGTTTGAGCCTGAAAAGAAGGACGCAACAGACCTGGTCGCAATCATCGACCACGCTTTCGAAGTCAAGGGAGTGGGCTCGGTTGCGCTCGGCGTAATCAAGAAAGGAATACTCAAAGTCCACGACAAGCTTCAGGCATTCCCGTCTGACAATTTCCTTGAGGTGCGCAGCATCCAGATGCAGGACAAGAACTTCGACGAGGCCGGGCAATCCGACCGCGTTGGCATCGCATTCAAGGGAATGAAATCGGACGACTTGGGAAGGGGAATGGTGCTTTCAAAGTCGTGCCAGACTGCAATCACGGTCACTGCCGAGCTTGAGGTCGCGCGCTTCTGCAAAAAGCCAATTGAGAACGGCGAAGTCATGCACTTCTGCTGCGGCATGCAGATGGTCCCAGGAAAAATAGCATCCGAAGGCCCGATTTCTGCTGGAAAGAAAATGAAGGTCACTGCCACGTTTGACAGGAAGATGGCACTGCCAAAGGGAGAGACAATCCTTGCCTGCAGGCTGAACGAGAAGGGCCTGAGGGTAGTGGGAAGGATGCCGGCTTAGGACTCGCCACACCCAAATGGACTAGTAATAGTATCTGATATCTAGCGGGCGCAGCGGAAGCCATAGTATTGATATCCTGTGCGTGATGGTGCACTGACGGTAGTTAATGCCCACACCCCCGCATTAGTCAGCCAACCCCAATTGCCGCCACGGGCTAACCCGTGAAGCGTAGAAGAATATGCTGAACCGTACGCATAACCGGGGTTCAGTGAAATCTTGCCAATACCATTCGCCGAATCCCAGGACGAAACGGGCGGACGGGAATAATTCAACGAATTGAAGGTGTTGATTGCAGTATATTCCACCTGGCCGGAAACCTGGGTGGTGGGAAACGTATCTGGCATCTGGCCACCGGTAATCCCTGCTGAATCGTCGCCATTGGAACCGGTTCCGGTCTTATTTTCGAATACGCTGACATCCGTCCACTCCCAGACGTTGCCACTGAAATGCCAGACGGATTGGCCATTACTCAAAACCAGTTCTGCAGTTGAGTTGCCGATGCCCACATCGGGGTCGTTCCCATCGTAAGAAACGCTTGAATTAAACCCGACGTTGCCTAGCTTAAGCGAGCCCACGCTGACCGTGCTTGAATTCCAGTTCGCCGCGACGCTGGCGACATTATTGGCAACGACCATCCACTCACGGTCGCGGATTAGGTGGTATCCTGCACCCAACGCGGAGCAATTGCTTACAGAATCAATTTGGCTTATGGAACGCCAAATAGTACCACTTGTTTGTGAAACGGCCACGCCATTGCTATTCCTAGCTTCAAAGGTCATGATGCAAAAATCATTTACTAGTAGCGAGGCGTTACCTGGGACTTTGGTCCAATTCTCATCACAGGTACGGACAGAGCACGAAGACACTATTGGTTTGTCACCTTTCAGGACTAGGTTTGTTATGCTTGAACCACTCACCGAATACGCAAAATGCACGTCGGAAATTTCCGTGCTTGCTTTCCCTGCACAATCAACCACAGCAGCGGTTCCCGAAACCGCCCCTTGGGCGGCAACGTAGGCGACCTCACCCGGGCCAATCATCAACGAACAAGTCATTGACGGTTCCGAAAAATTGTCGTTGGGCCGCGAGCAGTATGCTGGGCCGTAATAGTCGCCGGAGTAATACGGGTAGATCGGCAGGTTTGTACTTCCAACGCTGATGCCGTCCAAACGCAACGTGGACGAACCCACATTCTTCAAACCAAGGACAAGGTTTGCGTCCACAACCTTGGAAGAAACAACATTGATTGGCGACAAGGAAGACCAGTACGCCTGCGACTGCTGCTGCTTCATCGAAGACTGTGAGGAAGTTGAAGCGGACGTTGCGCTTACTACGACAAGCGAAACAAGGAGAACCGCGCCCAAAATCACTAGGTATTCGGTCGCACCTTGACCCTTACCAGAATTGTGAAAACAAAACTGCAATCGCTCTAAAGCCATAAGACAGAGATAACTGTGGCCACAATTAAAACTTGCCTTGCCCGTCAGGTTTCCTATTCTTCGCAGATGCAGCCTTCGAGGTACTCGACCAGCACATGCTGGATGAGCACCTGCGCCTCCTGCACCAGGTACTGCTCGTTGGAGGGTATGCGTATGCACGCGTCGCAGTGGGGGACGAGCCCGCCGCCGGTTGAGCCGGTGAGGCCGATTACGTGCATCTCCTTCTGGCGCGCCGACTGCACCGCGGCAAGCAGGTTCGGCGAGTTG
>Ga0074195_1002196_pt1 | contig 22911 bp, 21 predicted proteins | sample EPASupsiteHSE623_FD_64525 | JGI IMG/M metagenome (GOLD analysis project Ga0074195, IMG submission 64525) | Bioremediated contaminated groundwater from EPA Superfund site, New Mexico - Sample HSE6-23 | ecosystem: Environmental > Aquatic > Deep subsurface > Groundwater > Contaminated ...
AATTGTGCGAAGTGTAACAAGGGGATTGAAACCTCATATGCCCCAGAGAGACCAGAGATAGTATATTGCGAGGGGTGTTATCAATCAGAGGTGGTGTAGTTTATAAGGTTTGTAAAGTTGAAAGTTCGTAAAGTATGGTAGGATAAGCACAATTTTTGCCACTGGGCATTTTGTTTCTAACGGGGTAAAATCAGAGATATATGGACATAGAGTTAGACAAAGAAGTTGTCTATTTTGCAAAGACCGACTTTAGAAATTCAAAGCGTCTTTTTGGTATAAAACGGAGTGATCGCCGACAACATATGTATGTAGTGGGAAAGACGGGTACCGGAAAAACCACATTACTTCACAATATGATGGTGCAGGACATCACGAATGGGGAGGGGGTGTGTGTTATTGATCCTCATGGAGAATTTGTTGAAACGCTTTTGCAAAAAGTTCCCAAACATCGTGCAGATGATGTTATTTATTTCAATCCTTCGGATCCTGATTCATTTATTGGATTCAATGTGCTTGAGTTGCCGGACCCACAATATAAACATCTTGTTGCGTCAGGGCTTATGGGAATTTTTACGAAGATTTGGTCAAACGTCTGGTCGGCGAGAATGGAATATATTTTGAACAATGCAATTTTGGCACTTCTCGATACGCCGGGCACATCGCTTCTTGGGGTAACACGTTTACTTGTCGACAAAGAATATCGTCAGAAAATTATTTCGAATGTGAAAGATCCTGTGGTGAAAGCATTTTGGATCCACGAATTCGAGGAATGGCGAGATCAATTTCGAAATGAGGCAATTGCGCCTATTCAAAACAAAGTAGGACAATTTCTTTCAACTTCGTTGGTGCGCAATATTGTTGGGCAATCAAAAAGCACAATTGATATTTTTGATTTGATGAATACGGGAAAGATTTTTCTTGTGAACCTCTCAAAGGGAAGGATCGGAGAGGATAATTCCGCACTTCTCGGAGGAATGCTCATCACAAAAATGCAGTTGGCGGCAATGGAACGTGTACGTATTCCTGAAGATGAGCGTGTTGACTTCTTTCTCTATGTCGACGAGTTTCAAAATTTTGCGACGGATTCATTCGCGAATATTCTCTCTGAAGCGCGTAAATATCGTTTAAACCTTACACTCGCGCATCAATATATTGGTCAACTTACCACTGATACGTCCACAATTGTACGAGATGCAGTATTTGGAAACGTTGGAACAATGATCGCATTTCGTGTTGGTGCGGGGGATGCAGAGTTTTTGGAAAAAGAATTTACCCCGGAATTTGAGATCCAGGATATGGTTAATCTTCCAAACCGTCGTATTTATTTGAAACTTATGGTTGATGGGGTAACGAGTAGACCATTTTCTGCGGGTACACTTCCTCCACTTGGTGTACTTGTGGATTCTGCGTCGGCTACTGATATTATTGAGGCATCCCGGAGAAAATATGCCCGTCCTCGCGCAATTGTTGAGCGGGAAATCAATGAGTGGAGTGGTGTTTCTGATCAAGCAACAGAAGCACGTGCGGTATTCTGTTCACTATGCGGAAAAGAAACGAAGGTGCCGTTTGAACCAGAAGAAGGAAGGCCGGTGTATTGTCAGGATTGTCTGAAGAAGATTAAATCTGGTGAAGCACGTCCCGTATCACTTCCTCAATCAAATCCGCAAAGGAGTTTACAACAAAAGAGTAGGAAAGCACTTGCGGCACTTGGAATCGAGTTTGATGACAGTGGAGGAGAGGAAATATTTGGAGGAGAGGAAAAAAACGGAAAAGAGCAAAAGGGATCTTTCACTGATCAGGAGCGAAAACTCTTTAGACCGGCGGCAAATACATATGGACAGCAACGCGCTGATGTGCCAGCACAACGACCCTCATCTCGCTTACAAACTCCATCACAACCAAAACCATTTCAATCGCCTCAACCATCTCGACCACCTCGTGTAGAAAAAGAACCGGAACCAAAAAAAGAAGAACCAACGATACGATTAAGTGACGTAGTTGCGCGAGGAACCATAAAACCAAAAGAAACGGTGCAACCAAAAGAAGGTGGTGATGTTTCGGGACTTCGTGATGCACTTCAAGAAGCACTCAAAAAATTAAATAAAGATGAATAAAAAAACCCCGATATAAGTCGGGGGATTTTTTGGTGTAGCTATTTTGATTTATCGACGCGCTCAACATAATCACCTGTCTGTGTATTTACGCGGATAATATCTCCTTCATTTACAAAGAGGGGAACACTTACTTTTGCACCAGTTTCAACGGTTGCAAGTTTTGTGCCTCCTTGTGCCGTATTCCCTTTAATTGCGGGAGGAGCTTCAGTCACTTTAAATTCCATTTTTACCGGAAGTTCAATATCAATCACTTTTTCTCCAAATTTAAACGCCTTGATTTCCGTGTTTTGTTTTAGATATTGACCGCCACTTCCCAATACATCATCGGGGAGGGTAAATCGATTTTTCGGATTGCCGACTTCATGAAACCAATACCCATCTTTGTTGTGATAGATAAAGTTTGCCAAAAGTGTCTCGATTTCAATCTCATAAAAATCTTCATTTTGATGGGCGGTATAATCCTGACTTTTCCCTGTAATGAGGTTTTTTATCTTTAATTGTACTACTGGTTTTCTCTGTTGCATGCGAATAAACGCATATTCCATCACTTTATACGGGCTTGGATCGTCATTTTTGGTAAATACCACGCCGACTTTGAGTTCGATATATTCAAGTTTTGACATAAGAATAGAAATAAAATCTCAAAAATCAAATCTCAAAGTTGAAATTCGAAATTTATAATTTAAAATTGACATTGGTATTTTATTTGATTTTTTTGAAAAAGGCAAGAAATAAAAGAAAAGGCGCCGATTAGATCGGCGCTCAATATTAATTTTACTGTGGTAACATACCGCCACCAAAGATAGATTTAAAAATTGTGGACAAAACAATTTTTATACCTTTCGAGGCGAGTATCACTACCCATATTAGTAAAAAAGCACTTAATAGTCCGGGCCACAAGAGTAATGTAGGTATATAGAAGAAGTTACTAACACTATCTACTTCTTCTTTTTTTTTTCAAACTAAAATCAAAAAACATGTTTGTTTTTGGATATTTTTTGCAATCTGCATTCATTGCCGAAAATATTGCCGCTCCAGCGTTGAAATAGATTGTTAAGAAAACAATTCCTAACAAAACAAGTATATACAATGGCACATAGATCATCATGACGACGTCTCCTTTGATTATTGATAATTATTGAATTACTGTTATAATTTTAGCACGTTTTATTGCGTATGTCAATCTCTACAAAAAAGAGGGTATTTGTAGGAATGAGCGGGGGAGTTGATAGCTCCGTTGCTGCGTTTTTATTGAAAAAAGAGGGATATGATGTGACGGGGGTGTATATTAATGGATTCAATGTGGATGGGTGTTCCGAGCTAGATGCCGAAGATGCTCGCCGCGTCGCCGATCATCTTGGGATTCCATTTTATGTCATTGATGCCCGCGAAGATTATTTTGAATATGTGGTGCAGTACATGATCAAGGGATATAAAAAGGGACTGACACCGAATCCTGATGTGATGTGCAATAAAGAAATAAAGTTCGGAATATTTTTGGACAAGGCATTGAAACTCGGCGCGAATTATATAGCCACTGGCCATTATGTGAGACTAGGGAGTGGCAAAGAGCAAAGAGCAAATGGAAAAGAAAAAAAACCTGCGATTTGCCATGGGCTATTTGCCGCGCGGGACGCGCAGAAGGACCAATCGTATTTTTTGTGGACACTTACCCAAGAGCAGTTAAAACATTGCCTATTTCCAATTGGAGAATATACAAAACCGGAAATTAGGGAAATCGCAAAGAAAGCAAAATTACCGACTGCAGAAAAAAAAGACTCGCAGGGGATTTGTTTTTTGGGAAAAGTAAAATTGCCGGAATTTTTAAAAGAATATATAACACCAAAAATAGGGGATGTATTGGATACCGAGGGAAATAAAATTGGTGAACACGAGGGGGCACAGTTTTATACCATTGGGCAGAGACATCTTAATATAATTCAAAAATCAAATCTCAAATCTCAAAAGGGAATAACAAATCGGAAGCCGTATTATGTTGCAGAAAAAGATGTAAAGAAAAATATACTCATTGCCGCGGAAGGGGAGAATCATCCAGCGCTCTTCAAAAAGGAGATTGAATTAACTGATGTCCACTTCATTAGCACAGAAATTATATCTCTAATTCGCGCGAATAGGCGAATAGATATACTTGTGCGGGTTCGTTATCGTCAACCGCTTTTTAAGGCGACACTTATGAGGACAGGAAGAAAATGGAGGGTGTTATTTGAAGATCCGCAAAAATTTGTTGCGCCTGGGCAATCTGCAGTTTTCTATTCGATTGATGTAGATAAAAAAGGAAATCATGAAATGCTAGGCGGTGGGATAATACTGTAGTAAAATTCTTATATCTAATCACTAATTTCTAATGAATTCCGAGGTTAAACAGTGTCAAAACCCGCCCGAACGTACCCCGTCAAAACGATTATGTCGGGCAAGTATTCGGTACGGGCGGGTTGTAAAATAAACTTATGGATAGAGAACAAAAAATATGCCAAAACTGTCATCAGGAGTTTTGGATTGAACCCGAGGATTTTGGTTTTTATGAGAAGATGGGAGTGCCGGCACCCAAACTATGTCCCGAGTGTAGACTTATCAGAAGAATGTTGTGGAGAAATGAAAGGTCTCTTTATACACGAAAATGTGATTTATGTGGGAGTTCTATGATAAGCACATATCCGGAATTAACTCCTTATACTGTTTATTGTTGGGATTGTTATCACTTGGACAAATGGGATCCAAAAATATATGCAATGGAATATGATTTTTCCCGTCCCTTTTTTGATCAGTTTGATGAGTTGATGAAGAAAGTTCCGAAGTCGAATATTTATTCCGATAATTTGGGAGTGAATAGCGAGTATATAAACTTTGCAGGGTTCAATAAGGATTGTTATCTCATTTTTAATAGCGGACACAATGAAAATTCAATGTATTCGCGCGGAATTGCGGAGTCCAGAGAAACAGTGGATGGATATTTTTGTAACAATGTTGAAAAGGTATATGAAGGAGTAAACGTAAATAAATCAAATGGGGTTGTATATGGTCAAAATTCTACCAATGATATTGATTCGTGGTTTATGCTCAATACATCTGGATGTCAAAATTGTTTTGGGTGTGTGAATATACGCAACGGCTCTCATCAGTTTTTCAATCAACAACTTTCCAAAGAAGAATATCAGGAAAAAGTAAGCGGAGTGAAGGGGAATTATAAAGAGACACAAAGGATGATAGAAGAGTTCAAGCGCCACGCATCTTCATTTCCACTGCGGGAGAACACAAATATAAAAACAGTTGATTCAACCGGTAATTATCTTTTTGAGTGTAAGAACGTAAAAGGTTGTTTTGAGTCCTTTGATTGCGAAGACTGTAAATATTGTCACTTTTTGAAACACACAAAAGATACTTATGATGCACTTGGGTTTGGATATGGATCGGAACTTTTGCTCAACACAGTCGGTGTAGGAAGGGAATCGCAGAGGGTTATCGGCTCAATTCAGGTTTCAAGCTCTCAGAATATTTTCTATTGTGTTTCTGTGCGGACATCAAAGGAATGCTTTGGATGTGAGGGTTTAAAAAATGGAGAATATTCAATTTTAAATAAGCAGTACCCCCCAGAAGAATATAAAAAAATAAAACAACATATTATCGATGAACTTATGGAAAATGGGGAATACGGACTTTTCTTTCCTCCAGAACTTTCTCCCTTCGCCTATAACGAAACGATTGCGCAAGAAAATTTTCCACTCACAAAACAAGATGCAGAAAATAGAGGATATGGGTGGAGAGATGAGATTCAAAAGACCACAGGAAAAGAAACATTATTATCAGAAAATATTCCTGATCACATTAAGGATGTTTCTGATTCTATTACGAATGAAATATTAAAATGTGTAGAATGTTCCAGGAATTACAGGATCATCCCCCCCGAACTCTCGTTTTATAGAAAGATGCAAATTTCGGTGCCACGCAAATGTTTTAATTGCAGACACGCCGATCGTGTATGGCGTCGTGGCCCGATGAAATTATTTGATCGTGCTTGCACACATTGTGGAAAGGATATAAAAACCCCTCTTTCAGACGATAGGGCAAAAATTATTTATTGTGTCGAGTGTTATCAGGCGGAGGTGGTGTAAAAAGAATATGAATTCAAAAACTCCACAATTTGATAAAGCGCTTGATGAGATCTTAAATTCACTTATTCCACATGAGCGGACGTGTCGAAAATGTAATGCGGTATTCAAAATAGAGGAGGAAGATATTAATTTCTTCCATATGCTTCGTGTGCCTCCACCGACTTTATGTCCGCAGTGTCGGCAAAAAAGACGGCTTGGACACTTAATGCGCGTGCCAAAATTTTATAAAAAAAAATGCAGTGCACCTGGACACGTTGAGGAAGTAATCAGTGTATTTCCACCAGACTCGCCACATAAGATTTATGATTTTTCTTATTATCATTCGGATGCATGGGATGGAACACAATACACAATAGATTACGATTCAACTCTTTCATTTTCCTCTCAATTTAAGGACTTCTTTTTTTCAATTCCACATCTTTGCCTTGAACGTGACCCACAGGGAATAAATTGTGATTATTCTCTGGGAGGGAAGCACTCAAAGAATGTATATTATGCCGGGATGGGATATGAGATGGAAAATTGTTCTTATTGTTTTGACACGCGCCACTCAAAAGACATTATTGATTCTGGACTTATAAGAAACTCAGAATTTTGTTATTGGTGTGTCAGTTCCTCGCGTTGCAGTAGATGTATTTTTGCCATTAATTGCGAAAATTGTATTGATTCCTCATTTATATATGACTGCAAGAATTGTTCATATTGTTTTCTTTCTTCAAATTTGAGAAATAAATCGTATGTATTTCATAATAAACAACTCACAAAAGAGGAATATGAAAAAAAGATGCAGGAAGTTAATACGGGAAACCGTGATGTGTTTAATTCATGTGAGCAACAATTTGACGAAGTTATTTCACATGCACTCCAGAGAAGTGTACACAATGTCAATGCAATAAATTCAATTGGTGATAATCTCTTTGAAACAAAGAATTGTTCTTTCGTGTTCCGAATCGATCGGTGTGAAAACCTTCGTTTTTCTGCGAACCACGAGCAGGTGAGAGATTCACTTGATACAATAAATTCCATTACCTCCGAAAGACTTTATGAGACAGCGGTAATTCTTGGTGGGAACGCAAAATTTTGCATGTATCTCCGCGATTGCTCTTTTATGGAATACTGTATTGAATGCTACCATTGTAGTAACTGTTTTGGATGTATTGGATTAAAAAATAAAAAATTTCATATTTTCAATAAGCCATATTCCGAGGAAGAATATTGGAAAAGAGTGGATGAAATAAAAACCCCAATGCTTGCACGGGGGGAGTATGGAGAGTTTTTTGATCTCTCATTCGGATTTATGCCCTATCAATCAAGCACGGGGCAGTATTATTTCTCTCTTACCGAAGAAGAGGCAAAAAAAGAAAATATTCCTTGGTATCCAGAACCGGAGGCGAATATTCCTCAGGGCATGAGGATAAGGGATCCATACACTGAAGTGCCTGCAAATATAGAAGATGTAACGGACGATATTTTGAAAGATGGGATTTTATGCGAAACGAGTGGGCGACCATTCCGAATTATCGAGAGTGAATTACAGTTTTATAAACAGATGCATATTCCGATTCCAACAAAGAGTCCGTGGGAGAGAATGATTGCACGAAAAAAATATGAGCACCCACTTGCTCTTTGTGATTTTTCTTGTCCAAAGTGCGGTGAAAAATCATTCTCAATATACACCCCAGAAGAACAAAAAAAACTTACTATTCTGTGTGAGAGGTGTTATTTGAGAGAAGTTGTTTGAGTTGAAAGTTTATAAAGTCCATAAAGTTTTTAAAGTATGAAAGAAGAACGAATGTGCCAAAACTGCAAAGAGGAATTCATCGTTGAGGATGAGGATTTTGATTTTTATAAAAAAATTGATGTGCCACCTCCGACATTTTGTCCCAATTGTCGGTTGCAGCGGAGAATATCATTTTTCAATTTGATGACACTCTATAAGAGTGTGTGTGGATTATGTGGAGAAAATATTATCTCTCGTTTTCCTCCAGAGTCTCCTCACACTGTGTATTGTCCAAAATGTTGGTGGTCTGATGAATGGAGTCCGTTGGATTATGGAAAGGATTATGATTTTTCCCGCCCATTTTTTGAGCAGGTGCACGAGTTATGGAAAAGTGTTCCGTTATTGAGTCTTTCGGTGAATAAAGATATCGTGGGAAATTCTCCATATACCAATCATATGCAGTTTTCAAAGGACTGTTATTTTGTTTTTGTAGGAAATGGAGACGAAGATTGCGCATATGGATTTTATGTTCTTAATAGTAGATTTATTTTTGATTCGGGTCCCGTGATGAATTCAGAGTTTTGTTATGACTCGATGCACGTATACAAATGCAATCGATGTGTTGGTGCACGGAGTCAAGTAATAGAATCTATTGATTGTGTTTTTCTTCGTGATTGTGTAAATTGCCAGAATTGTTTTGCCTCGGCAAATCTCCGAGGAAAAAAATATTATATTTTTAACAAACCATATTCAAAAGAAGATTATTTTAAAGAGATAGAGAAGTGGAATTTAGGGTCATATAAGACATATAAAGAGGTACAGAAGCTAGCGGAAGAACATTGGAAGACGCTTTCCCCAAAGCCAAATATGGATGAATTTACTACGGATTGTACCGGGAGTCACATATTTCAGGCAAAAAATTGTAAGGAATGTTTTGAGGTGACGGGTGCGGAAAATTGTAAGTTTCTATTTGCAGTACATGGCCCAGTAAAGGATTCATATGACATTTCCCGCTGGGGAGAAAATCAGGAGTTGTGTTATGAGTGTGGTACTGTTGGAGATAATGCTTCACGAGTCTTTTTTTCTGAAGAAAATGGTCACGATGCTTCTTTTTTGGAATATTGTAAATTAACAACGAGTGGTTCACATCAATTTGGATGTGTTTCAATGAGGAAATTTGATTATTGTATTTTAAACAAAAAATATTCCAAGGAAGAATATGAGAAACTTCGGGCGAGTATTATTGATCAAATGAATACACTTCCTTATGTAGATAAGGGTGGAAGAGAATATCGATATGGTGAGTTTTTCCCCATTGAGTGTAGTCCATTCCCATATAATACGACGGTAGCTCAATATTTTTTTCCATTATCGAAAGATGAAATAAACAAAGAGGGATATGTCTGGGGTGATATAATACGCGGGGAACACACCATAACAAAAAAAGCGGGCGACCTCCCGGATCACATAAAAGATGCAGATGACTCACTTGTAGATGAGGTAATAGGTTGTTCTATTTGTGATCGTGGGTTTAGGGTTATATCAGCAGAACTCGAATTTTTGAGAAAAATGAATCTTCCGCTCCCGCGCGCGTGTCCGCAATGTCGCATTGGAGATAAGTTTCAGCAGTGGGTAAAAAATCTTCGTGTTATTCCGAGGGTGTGTGACAAATGTGGTGACGAATTTACTACGAACTATACAAAAGAAGAGGCGCCACTTATTTTATGTAAGGAATGTTATAAGGCAGAGGTACTCTAAGTAGAAAGTTTATAAAGTCTATAAGGTTTTTAAAGTATGGGCTCTCATTTAAAACTCGAAATTCAAAATTAGAAATTTACTTCTTATGCTTCTCCCAGAGAAATTTTTCTTTGGATCATGTTTTTTCCTTTTAGGGGTGTTGTGTGCGAGTATTTCATTTGGAATTTTTACCCTCGTTATTACGGGTGCAATAGCGCTTTTTTCTCTATTCCTATTTTTTAGCTTAAAGAAAAAAACATATCTTTCATTGTTTTTTCTCCTGTTTCTTCTTCCAATTGGTTCGTTTTACTACACCTTTCGCAGTGAATTTATGTTGAAGGTTTCACCCAATTCCATAATTGATGCCGATGCAGTGGTGGTACAAGATGTTCGTGTTCTCGAGAATTCACAAGAAGCAGTCGTAGATATATTGGATAATAAAGAAAATAGGATTGGACGCGTGTTATTACGTCTCAGAAAATTTCCAGAGATACATTATGGAGACGTTTTGCGTATAAAAGGAAAAGCCGAATATCCAAGCGAAAAAGGATATGCCGGATATCTCGAAAAAGATGGGATTTCAGGAATTATCGCATTTCCCGATGTTATTTTTCTTGGAGAGAATAAGGGGTCAAAAATATTGGAAATCCTTTTTGATATAAAAAATTTCGCGATTCATTCATTCGAAAAAGTATTGCCGCCAAAAGAAAGTGCGTTTCTTTCCGGGGTGATATTGGGGGATACAAGTGGGTTTTCGAAAGAATTCAAAACTGCAATGTCGCAAAGTGGCACCTCACACCTTGTTGCGCTTTCCGGATACAACATCACCATTCTCGTTTCCGCAATTATGATTATATGTGGAAAGTTTTTTTCGCGTCGTGCTGCACGATGGATTGCGGGGGTGTGTATATTTGGTTTTGTGGTTATGACCGGAGGACAGGCATCGGTGGTCCGCGCCGCAATTATGGGGTGCGTGCTTCTTTTTGTTGGTGCACGGAAAACAAAAGATCCGCGAAATCTTCTTGTGTGCACGGCCCTTGGTATGGTGCTATGGAATCCAAAAATACTTACTTTTGATGTTGGATTTCAACTTTCATTTTTTGCACTTCTAGGAATTGTGTATCTTCGCCCCGCACTTCAAAAGCTGTTTCGTTTTTCAAATGATTCGGGGGTGTTTTTATGGAGAGAAAACTTTCTTTCGACTATTGCGGCACAATGTGCGGTGCTTCCTATTCTCATTTCATCATTTGGCGGAGTTTCTGCGACTTCACTTATCGCAAATATTTGTATTTTAGGTCTTATTCCTGTCACGATGGGCCTCGGGTTTTCTGTTATTTTCTCAAGTATTTTTTCTTTTTATATTTCTCTCGTTTTTGGGTGGATTACATGGATATTTTTAAGGTTTGAGATCGGAATCATTGAATTTTTTGCCGGAATTGCGCAACCACTTACCGTATCAATACATATATATACCGCCGTTGCATATTATTTGGTCATTCTATTTTTCATATGGCGTATGAATAAAAGAGGGCTATCTCCCCAAGATACTCAAGGATAGAATATATATATGGATGAAGCCAAAACACCAATTGAGAGGATAATTGAATTATTGCGACCGAAAAAACGAAAACACATTATTACCACACTTCTTATTGGATGTGTATTGTTTAATATTATTTGGATTACAAATTTCTTCTCGATGAAGAATGGGGTTGGTGCTGTATATTTCTTGAATGTTGGGCAGGGCGACAGCGAACTTGTGGTGTTTCCGAGTGGGGTGAAACTGTTGATTGATGGTGGTCCGCCGAATGGAAAAGTGGAACAGGAAATTTCGCGAATTATCGGTTCGTTTGATAGATATATTGATCTGGTGCTTTTAAGTCATCCGCAAACAGATCACTTTGGTGGGCTCGTCCGTTTATTCCAGGATTATCGTGTTGGCGCATTTCTTACAAATGGAGACGTGTCGCGGGATGATGCATATACGTCCCTTATGGATAATTTAAAAAAACAGGATTCAAAAGAGATTGTGGTATCTACGGGAGATATTATACGGCAAAGTGATGTTTTCTTTCGTGTGTTGTCGCCAACCGCTATTGATAAAAAAAATATAAAAAAGGAAGATCCAAACGATCGGGCAATTATAGGAAAGCTCTCAATGGATGGGGGAGATGTATTATTTACTGGTGATATAGGGAAAAATGTTGAAAATATAGTTTCGTCACTTTTTGGAAAAATAGATGTGTTAAAAGTTGCCCATCACGGATCAAAGAATTCATCGGGTGAAAGTTTTATTTCTATCGTGCAGCCTAAAATCGCGGTGATTGAAGTGGGAAAAAATTCATATGGTCATCCATCTTCCGAGGTAATCCAGCGTCTTTTACGTGAAGGGGCATCAATATTTCGAACTGATATTGATGGGACAATAAAAATTATTTTTGAAAACGGGTCGGCCCGTGTTTCTGCTCTTCCAAATATGTAAAATTTCGCAAAATCTGTGTTTGGCGATACAATAGACATATGGAGAAATTAGCTCAGTTGTTTTCTGCCCATTTCCTAAGAGACAAGACCCTCCGTGTTCTTTTTATTATTGGATTATTTCTTTTTATGATGGGTTTTATATTGGTACTTCTTAGGGTAAACGTCTTGAGTCTTCCGGTAATCCTTCATTTCGATGCGATGAGCGGGGTGGATAAATTTGGGGATCAATCTTCAGTATGGGGGGTGTGGGGACTTGGATTTGTGCTTTTTCTTATTAATTCTGTTTTGGGAGAAATATTTTTCTTGCGTGAACGAGCCCTCTCATTTGTGTGTTTTGGCGCGAACTTGTTTCTTGGTATTTTGTTTCTTATTATCCTTTCGGTTATTATTACGGTGAATTAGTTTATGATTACTACCATCTTACTCATTGTTATTGCAGTTATATTTATCGGGGGATTTGTATTTCTCGGTGTGCTTATTTCAAAACAAAAAAAAGGAGGAACGAATGATCAAGCATTTGTGCTTATACAAAACCAGATGAATGAATTAAATCGTACACTTGATAATAAGGTGGGGGAATCGACGCGGGCGATCGAGCGGCAGTTTAGTGAAAGTGCAAAAATTATTCGCGACGTAACAGAGAGGCTTACAAAACTCGATGAGACAAATCGGCAGGTGATGAGTTTCACCGATCAACTTCAGTCATTACAGGACGTATTAAAAAATCCAAAACAAAGAGGAATTCTTGGTGAGTATTATCTAGAGACACTTTTGAAAAATGTGCTTCCGCCGGGGAGTTATCAAATGCAGTATCCGTTCAAAGATGGGACTATTGTTGATGCGGTGGTGTTCGTGAAAGATAAAATTATTCCCATTGATTCAAAGTTTTCGCTCGAAAACTATAATCGGCTTGCCGAAGAGCGCGATCAAACGGAACGTGAGCGGTTGGAAAAATCATTTAAGACGGATTTAAAGAACCGCATTGATGAGACGGCAAAGTATGTAAAACCAAACGAAGGAACGATGGATTTTGCATTTATGTTTATTCCGCACGAAGCGATTTATTATGATCTACTTGTTGCACAAGTGGGCGCGGTGAAAGTAAATACGCGTGATTTGATTGAATACGCATTTAAGGAGAGGCACGTGATTATTGTTTCGCCGACGTCATTTCTCGCATATTTACAAACCGTGCTCCAGGGACTCAAGGCGCTTCAAATAGAAGAATCGGCAAAAGAAATACGAAAGCGTGTAGAGGATTTAGGGAAACATCTTGGAAGTTATGAATCATATATGAAAAAACTTGGGGGGCACTTGGGAACGACCGTAAGTATGTATAACAACGCATATAAGGAATTTGGGAAAATTGATAAAGACATATTGCGGATTAGTGGAGAAGCGGCGGGGATTACCGCAGAAACAATTGAGGGACCAAAGGAAGAAGAAGATTTATAATATAAGGATATAAATCTACAAAATCTATGTCTCCTAGGGAGCTAGAAAAACTCTTAAAAGCGGTAGGGAATAGACGACGAATTGCTATTTTACAGTATCTTAAAAAACACCACGAGGCGTCGGTGGGGGAATTGGCGGGGAAGATACATTTATCATTTAAATCAACATCGAAACACCTCGCGGTACTTTTATCGGTGGGCATTGTTGAAAATAATCAAAGAGGCGGTTGGGCGATATATACTATTACAGAAGAACAACCACCTGTTATAAGGAGTGTCCTTTCTTTGTTATAATTTTTTTTGCATTTTTGTTATTTTCCTCATTTACCCATTCGTACGAATGGGTAAATGAGGAAAAAGAAAAGGAGAATATGGATAGGGGGGAGAGGGTGATGATATGCCCTTTATGAATATTATGAGAAATATCACAAAACAGAAGAAAAATGTATTGGTTGGAATAATAAAAAATAAAAGAGATCTTCGTATTCTCCTGAAGGATGGGTGGTATAGAGTTCCTTTGGCTCATATGCCGAAGCGTAGGTTTTTATATTTGGCATTTTATCAACCGACCTCGTTTGGGAAAAATGGAAAACGTATTGAGTATTATGCGCGTGTAGGGAGAAAGATGATTGTGAAAAGAATTGATCTACTTCCAAAGGAGGGAAATCATCCGCGGGCGCAAGAAAAATATGTAAGAATCGAATGTAGAGACATAAAAAAACTTCCACGGGTCATTAAAAATATTATGCCTCGTCGTGTATCTTTTGGATTTACAACAATACACACATTACTTTCGGCAAGGAATATACTTGAACTTTATGGAGTGCCCCAAACAGAAGAGATAATGAAAAGGGAATTACAACGCGCACATATAAAAGCTGTGAGGGAATTTCCTGTTTCGGTAGGTGGAAAACGATATCGTATTGATTTCGCTGTTTTTTGCGAGAGAGGGGGTATTGCAATTGAGTGTGATAATGACAAGGCTCATAGAAACAAAACACAAAAAAATAAGGATAAGATAAGGGATTCTATTCTTCGTTGTCATGGGTGGAGAGTGATTCGCCTTAAAGAAAAAGATATTATAGAACATTTAGATGAGTGTATGGTCCATATTAAGAAGTGGACTTGACAGGAAAAATGTATGTGCTATAATGCTTTTGTTGAATGTAGTGTAGGTTTCTTATCTTCACCGCGACGGTTCGCCGAGGCGGAGAAATGTAAGGAATCCCTCTAATTCCTCCTCCGATGTAAAAGTCGGAGGGGGTTTTTATTTACGCATATTTTCAAACCTGCTACTCTATATATGTGCGGTTCGGACCTCCTAGGCGGCTATGGACGCGCACTCGTTCAACATTTAATAAAAAATTGGAGGTTACCGCCATAGCCGCTCAGGATGCCTGAGCGGCTTCAAAAAAGACTATATGCCGGGTAGTAGAAATTTGATTTCTTGATTATGTTCATATATATGTACATACTTCAAAGTAGAAGGCACAAAGAGTTGTATGTTGGTGTAACTCATGATTTGAGAAAAAGACTTAATGAACATAATCAAGGTAAGAATTTTTCCACCAAACCATTTATTCCTTGGGAAGTCATTCACTACGAAGCATATAAAAATAATAGTGATGCATTGAGGAGAGAAAAATATTTAAAAACAAGTCAAGGTGCGCGATTACTAAAAAGGATGTTAAAAGAATATTTTTATTTACAAAAAGAGGAAAAATAATATCAAATTTTCACTACCCGGTATGTTTTCATTTTTATCGAATATAGGAGAGAAAAAAATAATAAAGCGTCTCGAAGATATCGCGTCGCTTGTTTTGACGTTTGAAGAAGAATTAAAAAATATTTCTTCGGAAGAATTAAAAAACAAAACAGATGGATTAAAAGAACGATTACAATCGGGAGAATTGGATGAACATATCCTCCCGGAAGCGTTTGCACTTGTGCGAGAGGCGAGTCGGCGAACATTACAGAAACGCCACTTTGATGTGCAGATTATGGGAGGAGTAATCCTTCATGAAGGAAAAATTGCCGAGATGAGAACTGGAGAAGGAAAAACACTTGTCGCAACACTTCCCGCATATTTGAATGCGCTTTCCGAAAAAGGCGTGCATATTGTTACGGTCAATGATTATTTGGCAAAACGTGACACGGTGTGGATGGGACAAATTCATCATGCACTTGGACTTTCAGTTTCGTGTATTGTGCATGATGGGGCATATATGTACGATCCGAAATATGAAATAGACCCGGCGGAAGATGCAAATCGGGATATCACTGGGGGATTTAAGATTGATGAAAAATTTCTTCGCCCGATTTCGCGAAAAGATGCATATCTCGCGGATATTACGTATGGCACCAATCATGAGTTTGGATTTGATTATCTTCGCGATAACTTAGTGATGAGAACTGAAGATAGGGTACAGCGTCCGTATTATTACGCAATTATCGACGAAGTGGACAGTATTTTAATCGATGAGGCACGAACTCCACTTATTATTGCGTCGCCCGATCAGGCATCGAGCGAATATTATAAAATGTTTGCACGTGTCGCAGAGCGACTCGAAAAAGATGAAGATTATATTGTTGATGAAAAATTCAGATCTGTGAATGCGACCGAAGAAGGAATTGAAAAAGTAGAAAAAATAATTGGGGTTTCAAATATATTTGATCCAGAACACTCACGTCTTGTGCACTTTTTCCAGGAAAGTTTGCGCGCAAAATCTCTCTTTTTCCGCGATCGCGATTACGTTGTGCGGGATGGAGAAATAATCATTGTTGATGAATTTACGGGACGCATGCTCCAGGGGAGGAGATATTCTGGGGGATTACATCAGGCAATTGAAGCGAAAGAGAATGTTCTAGTGAAAGAAGAGAATAGAACGTACGCACAAATTACAATTCAAAACTATTTCAGGCTTTATAAGAAAATTTCCGGGATGACGGGAACAGCTCAAACTTCTGCGGAGGAATTTCATACCGTATATGGACTCGATGTAGTAAGTATCCCGACGAACAAACCAATGATTCGTGAAGATTTAGAAGATAGAATTTATAAAACAAAAGAAGCAAAATATCGGGCGATTGCTGAAGAAGTAAAAGAACGGCATAAAAAGGGACAACCCGTACTTTTAGGGACCACCTCAATCAGCAATAACGAAACACTTTCTTCATATTTATCATCTGCAGGAGTTCCACATGAAACGTTGAACGCAAAAAATAATGAACGCGAAGGATCAATTATTGCACAGGCAGGAAGATTCGGTGCGGTAACTGTTGCAACAAATATGGCAGGACGTGGCGTTGATATTATTCTTGGCGGAAATCCTCCGGTTTCGGAAGAAATGGAAAAAGTGAAAGCACTTGGTGGACTTCATGTGATTGGTACCGAACGACACGATGCACGACGCATTGATAACCAACTTCGAGGACGAGCAGGGAGACAAGGGGATCATGGGTCATCACAGTTCTTCCTTTCGTTGGAGGATGATTTAGTGCGCATTTTTGGAGGTGAACGAATTTCGCGTCTTATGGCGACGCTTAACTTTCCCGAGGACATACCAATCGAGACAAAGATGATTTCGAAAGCGGTAAACCAAGCACAACAAAAAGTGGAGGGGGCAAATTTTGATATGCGGAAACATCTCCTTGAATTCGATGATGTATTGAATAAACAACGGAGTGCAATTTACACAAAACGAAATGCATATCTTGAAATGGGAGAGAAAAATGAAATACGAAACATCGTGTGGGATATTCTTTCGAAGTTCCACATCAATGCGCGTGAGGAAATGATACGTGAGGCGGAATATAATCCTTCGGAATCACTTGATCAAAAGTTAAATGAACTTGATGAAAAATTGAAAAAAGTTCCGGAAACACTTGAACCAGAACGTGGGCTTATTATTGGACAACACCTTGTGCGTATTATGGATACGTTGTGGGTAGAGCACTTGGAGAATCTCGAAGGACTTCGTGATTCGGTAAATATTCGCGCATATGCTCAACACGAACCGCTTGTTGAATATCGACGAGAAGCGCATATATTATTCCAAGCCCTCAATAAGAATTTTGAAGCACTTGTATGGAATACGATTTTCCCGATTTTTGATTTTGATTTGAAACAGATAAAAATTGAAGAACCAAAAGCAAAACAACCCGTACATAAAGATATAAAAGATATAGGGAGAAATGACCCGTGTTGGTGCGGAGTGAAAAAGAGTGACGGAACCCCAGTTAAATACAAACATTGTCATGGAAAATAGCATGGAAAAAATGAAAAGCAAGCGGAGTCCCGCCAAAGACTTGGTGACGGCGGACGGAAGCGGGAAGAAGTTAAGCGATGCCATGGACAATAAGATAACAATTCGCTAAGTATTATATCAATAGGAAATATTATGAAATTATTACTGACATCGAGTGGAATAACCAATAAATCAATTGCGAAAACTTTATTTGATTTAGTCGGCAAAAAACCAGAAGATACTTCATTGGTCTTCGTCCCTACGGCATCAAATATTGAGACAGAAGATAAGGGCTGGTTGATAAATGATTTCAATAATGTCAAAAATCAAAATTTCAAATCAGTATTCATAACTGATATTGCTACTGTCCCTGAAAATATCTGGAAACCTCAAATGGAAGCAGCCGACATCCTGCTTTTTGGAGGAGGAAATACTTATTACCTTATGGAGTGGATTAATAAGTCTGAGCTGGCGAAGATTTTACCAGAGTTTCTTAAGACCAAAGTGTATGTGGGCATCAGTGCGGGAAGTATGGTAACTAATCCCGATTTAGATATCAGGTTGGACAAGATGATATATGAGGACGACGTTGAGGGAGAATCAATGGCGGGACTTAATTTTGTTGATTTCTATTTCCTACCTCACCTTAATTCACCACACTTTTCCAGGCGCATGGAAAAGAACATCAGGAAAGCCACAAAGAAATATACCAGAAAAATATACGCCCTCGATGACCAGTCTGCTTTAAAAGTCGTTGATGGAAAGATCGATGTGGTAAGCGAGGGGAAATGGCTTGTTGTTAACGAATGATAAATTTCCCATCAATATCGCATATTAAAAAATATTATGAAAAATAAAGTAATAGATGGGTTTATAAAGAAAAATAAGGATATTGTTATTGATTTGGAGGATGTAGAATATCTCATTAACGATACGTCACTAGAGGCAATTGAAAAAGGAGATAAGAATATTCCCCTGATTCAACTTTTTGACGGACAAGTTTATTTTATTAATCTTAAAGAGATAGAAGATTCTCTTTTTCGGAAAGGCGCAATTGATTATCTTGATAAAAAGTCATAAAAACAAAATCAAGGGTGTCATGAAAAGTAAAATACCAAAATCGCTAAAAAAAGCCGGATATGAAATATACTGCGATGCGGAAAAATTGGGATTGCTCAACATTCCTGTTGTGAATTTTGAGATTGGAAATCTAATATGGAATTTCAACCTTCCTTTGTGGGGAAAAGACGGTGAAAGTTGGAATTTGACCCCGTGGGATGTTATCAATAAAATTCCCGGAAGTGCCAGTCAGCGGAAACGGGTAGAAAATGTTGACATGACCTACCCCATATTGGTTATCGAGAAAAACGGTAAGTGGCTCATCATAGATGGCGTACATCGATTGGTAAGAGCATATTTAGATGGTCAAAAAATGATATCGGCAAAAATAATAACACAAGATTTGGTTGATAAATATCCGTGGAAGATTGATTCAAAAAACATCAATATATCCCACAAGAACGATTGATTTATTATAAAAAATGAACATTACTATAAAGGAAAATCACGAGCCGCTTGTAGATATAAAGAAATATTGTCCTGGAGTTGTGGTGCGGATTGGGAAAGAGCGGATGAAAGTTGAAAAAACCGCGTATCTCCGAAAAAAAGTTGCCGAGATGCTTCAAAATGCGCAAAAAAGTTTGCCTAGGGGCATGAATTTTATTATCAATGACGCATGGCGCCCCGCATATGTGCAGGCAAAGATTTATTTTGGATTTATTGAGCGGTTTAAAAAAATGCATCCGAAATGGCCAGAAAAGAAAATTATAAAAGAGGTGGAGAAATATGTTGCGAATTGGAAGGGTGTGGCTTCATCTGGGCATATGAGCGGGGGAGCAGTGGATATTCGATTAGTGGATAAGCACAAACACAAAATTCCAATGAAAAAGAGGGGGTTAACCTATCAGCAAAATGCACTTTCGGATCAAAAATTATTGCCGGCATATATCCGCAAAAACAGGGAAATTATGTTTTCCGCACTTCGGGGAGCGGGGCTTTCAAATTATCCAAAAGAGTATTGGCACTGGTCATACGGCGATTATCAGTGGGCAAGGCGGAATGGAAAAAGAACGGCATTATACGGTACAATTTTAGATGTAAACCCCGTTAGAAGCTCGCGGGGGACATTAAGCCATGTGTTTACTAAAACCAAACCGCATTCATTCTCACAGCAAGTTGTGGGACGTTTTGCTTCTAACGGGGTAAAAGGATTATACTCAAAAAAAATGTGTCCTTGCGGACAAAACAAAAAGTTTATAGTTTGTCACGGAAAATAATCTTATAATAAAAATATGAAAGGAAGTAGAGAATTTTTAACTTCAAACGGGGAGCCGGAAAACGTAGAATTTGTAAAAAAAATTGAGAACATTTATCTCAATAAATACGAAAAAGAGCAAAGTGATGAACTAAAGGAATTATTAAATTCCGTTGATTTTTCTGTGCTAGAGGATGAATTTAATATTATTGCTGAAAAAAGTGGAATAGATAAAAATAAGCTTAATTTTATTGGTAAGGAAAAAGTTTTTGATTTCAAAAAAGATTCACGCGATGGATTAGAATTTGGACGCATCGGAAGATATGATCCTGGTGCAAATTGTATTGCAGTGGATATTAATGGGTTAAATCTTTTGGCAAGAAATTTCAATTTTGATAAACAAAAATTATTTTTATATCTCATGTGCCATGAAGAAACACACGCAACAGGAAAAACAAGATGTGTTGGATTTAATGAATTTAAAGAAGAGAAAGAAGATTCAATGTCGGTAAGAACTGGATACTCTGAATATATTACGATAAAAGATGAATATGAAAAAGTTTATCATACAGAAATTCTTTCCCCGTTTAATGAAGGAATTACCGAAAAAATAGGTCGCGAGGTACTGGATTCTTATTTTCAAAAAACTGGAATATTGGGGGATGATTTCAAAAAAAAGTTGGAAAGAGAATATGGGAGTAGTAATTTATATGGATATGAGGTTTCTTTTGTTGATACATTCATAAAGAGAATAAGTGCTGATACGGGTGTATCGGAAATGGATGTGTGGAATGCTTTTAAACGTGGATTTTACAATGGGGAGGATCTATTGGGCGATCTTGAATTACGTGAGTTTTGGAAGGAAATATTTGGTGAGGAATTTATAAGAGATTTCACTAATAGCAAGGAAGGAAGACATCTTTTTGCGATTGAAGAGAGGATAAAAAACTGGAGAGATGTTACTCAGAAAAATATATTTTCGAAATTTATTGCGAAGTTTTTAAGTAAAAAAGATGAAAAATAGGCTGATATTGTTTGTATTTTTTATTCTTATTTTTGGAATAGTTTTTTATTGGCAATTTTTGAGTGCGCCGGGGAGTGGGGAGAGTGAACGCTTCATTGTCCCACTTAATACTGAAACCCAAGCGGTGGCAGAAAAATTGAAAAATGAAGGGTTTATACGGAGTACGTTCGGTTTTAATATTACATTTCTTTTGCGAGGAAACGTTTCCATTGAGTCCGGAGGATATAAAGTTTCAAAAGGAATGAATGTATGGGAAATTATTTCCATGATAAAAAGTGGCCCATATATGAAGTGGGTCACAATTCCCGAAGGACTTCGGAAAGAGGAGATCGCTTATATTTTAGGAGATAGACTTGAATGGAGTAAAATCCAAAAAGATGAATGGATTGAAAAAGACACCACAAAAAATACAGATTTTTTCGAGGGAGTATATTTTCCCGACACGTATTTAATTCCTAAGGATGAAATTCCAGAAAAAGTTGCAGAGCGAATGCAAAATAAATTTCAAGAAAAATTTGCCGAGTTTGCGAAAGAAGCGACAAAGCAAAATATAAAATGGACAACACTTTTAAAAATTGCATCAATTGTGCAGCGTGAAGCGGCAGGGAAGAACGATATGCCACTTATCGCGGGAATTTTATGGAACCGACTACTTCAAGATGTGAAACTGGAAGTTGATGCAACAGTGCAGTATATTCGCGGAAATACAGAAAAAGGTTGGTGGGCGCCGATAAAAATCGTGGATAAGCAGATTGATTCGAAATATAATACATACAAATATAAGGGGTTGCCGCCACATCCAATTTCAAATCCAGGAATAACCGCAATCCGTGCAGTGCTTTTTCCCGAAGAAACGAAATGTTTATTTTATCTCCACGACAATAGCGGGCAAATTCATTGCGCTACGACGTATGATGAGCACAAGGAGAATATAGAGAAGTATCTACGATAAGGTTGACGTTTTTGGGTAGAAGAAGTATAAAGAATACCTGCACTAATTTAATAACAATAAATAAAGGAGAGACCATTATGGCAAAGAAATGTCGCTGTGATGATGGACAAAAAAAGTTGAAAAAGAACGTACAGATTACTTCGAATGTTGTGGCTGAGAACCACAGAACTATTCGTCTCACAAAAGCTTTCAACAAATATTTTTTTCAAAATAGAGTGAATTTTGCATTCAAATATTAAATAAAGGAGGTATTTGTGGCAAGGAAGGCAGAGGTGGTACGAATAGTTTTAGAAAAAGGTAGGGTGATAGAGGTGAAAAAAACCGAAACTCACGCCACTATTGTTTTGAAAGATGGAGGAAATACTAAATCAAAAATCTTTCCTGCAAAACACGGCACGACTGTTGAAATAAGTGAAAATAAGGGAAATGTCTCTGTGACACTCCGACCGTTAAGAGGAAAGTTAAAGATGGAAATGATGAATTTTTAAATAAAATAAAAACCCCACAATATAGGGGTTTTTTGTTTTTTGAGGTATAATTGAATATATGGTTGATGTACTTACTATTGGCACCGCGACACAAGATGTGTTTTTGCGGAGCAACTTCTTTAAAGTCCTTCGGGATCCTGAGCATCTGGAAAAAATGGGATTTAAAACCGGTGAAGCCGAATGTTTTGCATTTGGGGCGAAACTTGAAGTTCAGAGGCCGATTTTCACATCGGGTGGGGGTGCTCATAAT
>Ga0074195_1002197_pt1 | contig 22910 bp, 21 predicted proteins | sample EPASupsiteHSE623_FD_64525 | JGI IMG/M metagenome (GOLD analysis project Ga0074195, IMG submission 64525) | Bioremediated contaminated groundwater from EPA Superfund site, New Mexico - Sample HSE6-23 | ecosystem: Environmental > Aquatic > Deep subsurface > Groundwater > Contaminated ...
GCCGTAAGCCCCCAATTCTTTCTCGAAGCCGGCGTTCTTGTCGGTAAGCAGCACCGCGCAGAGCTCCTCGCCGAGCTGATCCGCCAGCTTCCTGGCGACGGACAGCAATTCGAAGGTCACCGGCCTGATCTTCCAGGGATGCCTGCCCTTGGCCGTCTCATGGCCCGGGGCCTTTGCCGCGGCGCCGGCGCCGTCATGGCTCTCCATCAGCTCGACGAAGACCCAGACTCCCTTGTAGCCGCCGAGGTCCCGCGCGGAAGCCTCCTCGCGGGTTATCTCTATCGCCTGCACGGGGCAGACCTGCACGCAGGCCCCGCACAGGGTGCAGGCCTCGTTTATAACGGCCTTCTTGTCTATCATCTGTACGGCGGCGAAGGGGCAGACCGGCACGCACTTGTTGCAGCCTATGCATTTTTTGGAAACATTTATCATGGCTTACTCCTCTATGAAATGCTCTTTGCGCAGTATGTCCAGGATCTTTTCCACGGCCTCCTGCGAGCTGCCGTGCGTCATGGCGGCTTTCTCCCGCTGCGGCGGCGGATAGATCTTCGACACCTGGGTCGGCGAGCCTTTCAGGCCGAGGTACTGCGGCTCGGCGCCGATCTCGGCCGCGGACCAGACCTGGAACGGCTTTTTCAGGGAAGCGTGGATCTCCGGGAAGGACGGATACTGCGAGACATATTCCTTCGGCATGATCATGGTGAACAGCGCCGGCGCCCGGACCTCCACCGTCTCGTAGCCGCCGTCTATCAGTTTTTTGGCTATTATCTTTTTTCCGTCCAGGTCCAGCTTGACGCAGAAGGTCACCTGCGGAATGCCGAGCTGCTGGGCCACGCCGGGCCCGGTCTGGGCGGTATCCCCGTCTATGGCCTGCATGCCGGCAAGGATCATGTCCACCTTGCCCAGTTTCTTCACGGCCCTGGAAATGGCGTAGGAGGTGGCCCAGGTGTCCGAGCCCGCGAAAGCCATGTCGGAAAGCAGCACGCCGTCGTCGGCCCCCAATGCCAGCCCCATCTGCACCACGCTCTTGGCCTGCGGAGGGCCCATGGAGATCACGGTCACGCGAATGCCGGGATGAGCCTTCTTAAGCTCCATCGCCGTCTGCAGCGCGAAATGGTCGTAAGGGTTTATGATGCTGGGCACCCCGGCCCGGATCAAAGTGCCGGTCTCCATGTTGATCTTGACTTCAGTGGTGTCCGGAACCTGCTTCACGCATACCGCTATGTGCATAGCTGTCTCCTTGAAATTATCTGGCCTTAAATGTCTGCTTAAGCTTCACGGCCACAAGATCCATGTCTTCCATCATGCCTTTCTGCGCGGCCTGTACTTCGTCCATATTTACACCGGCCGACAGGGCCGCCGAGCCCTCGCCGGAACCCAGCACCAGAGCCAGGCCCTCGGAGGCCGTCCGGAGCGCCGCTTCCCTGGCGAAAACGCGGGACATGGCCTGCCAGCCCTGCGTGTCGAAACGGACCGATTCGCTGTATTTGTCCTTCGCTGCCGTCTTAGCGAACACGCAGGAAAGTTCGGCCGCGGCTATGAGCCGGCCCAACGAAAAGGTGACGGATTGATGGCGGGTCAATTTCTGCGCCCGGCATTCCTCCATGACCGCCGCCAGCGCCCTGAGGGCCAGAGCGGACGCTTTGGCGCCCACGGCGGGGTTCCGGCCGTGAAGCTCGTCCATCTTATCCGCCATGTCCGAGTAGTAACAGCCCCTGGTCTTCAGATGCTCCTGCCAGCGGCCGCGGTAAATGGTCATCTCCAGCACCTCGCTGGTGCCCTCGTAAATGCAGGTGATCTTGATGTCGCGCTTTATCTTCTCCACCGGAAAATCGCGGGTGTACCCGTAGCCGCCGAAGGCCTGTATGGCGTCGTCGGCCGCCCGGTTGCCGGATTCGGTGGCGGAATATTTCGCTATCGCGCCCTCGGTCTGCAGGCCGTGCTCGCCCGAGTCCAGGCGGTTGGCGGTCTCCTCGATATAGGCACGGGCGGCTTCCAGCCTGACGGCGTGCGGAACTATGAGCTTATGCGTATAACCCTGCTTGTCGGACAACGGCCCCCCGGCCTGTATCCGCTGCTGGCTGTAGCGCACGGCCTGCTCCACGGCCTCCCAGCCCGCGCCCAGTCCGAAGGCGGCCACCATCACGCGGGTATAGCCGAACACGGCCTGCGCCTGCAGCAAGCCGCGGCCTTCCACTTCCCCGATAAGATTCTCCTTCGGCACGAATACGCCGTCCAGCGACAAGGCGGCGGTATTTGACAGCCTTATGCCGTGCTTGTCCTCGTGCTTGCCGGGAGCGAAACCCTCCATGTTCCTCTCCACCAGGAACCAGCAGGGCCCGCCCGGGGCCAGCGCCAGCACGGTATAGAGATCGGCCACTCCGCCGTTGGAGATCCATTGCTTGTTGCCGGTGATGCGGTAGCCGACAAGCTGCCCGTTCTTTATAACATGCTCCGCCCGCGTGCGCAGATTTACCAGGTCGGAACCGGCGTCCGGTTCGGTGGCGGCATAGGCCACCATCAGATTCTCTTTCGCTATGCGCTCCAGCCATTTCTTTTTCTGGTCCTCGGTGCCGCCCACATTGAGGGGATCGGTGCCCAGGAAAGTGGCGAACACGGCCGTGGCTATGCCCAGGTCGATATGCGCGAGCGCCTCGCAGATGCGGTAGATGTCGTAGGTGCCGCCGGAGACGCCGCCGTATTCGGAGGGGACCATCAGGAGATGCACGCCCAGCTTGGAATGGTCGTACATGTCCTTCAGGATCTTTTCAGGGAATTCGTTCGCCTGGTCCTTCTCCCTTATAAGGTCGTAGGGGATGTTCTTTTTGGCGTAGTCCCTGAGACTGTCAAGCATCAGGTTCCTTGATATGGCGTCCATGCTAGGCATCGTTCAGCTCCTGTATTATCTCCGGGGGATTCAGACTTTCGCGGGTTCCGTCATCGCTAAGAAACCCCGGGTCTCGTCCACCATCTTCTGCGCCGCAGCCTTGTCGTCCATGGACCCGGCGTTGAGGAACACATTCTCGGCCGCGCATTTGACGGCCGCCTCCAGCAGATACTTTGCGCTCTTGTAGTCGGATATCACATGGGGCATTACTCCCTGGCATCCGTTCAGTTCCCCCAGGGCGTCGGCCGCGGTCCTGGCGGTTTTAAGAGGAACTTCCATGCTGTAACGGATAGCCTTCTGCATGGCGGTCTTCCTCGCCGGGTCTTCCTTGGGGATCTTAAGCGCCTTCATATAGCCGTCGTAGGCCAGGGAATCTTCGGCCGCGCAGTTCTGCAGTTCGCGCCGCAGGGCGGCCAGCCGGCCGTTCGTCCCGATAAGGCCGGGCCTGCGGGCCTCGTCCAGTTTCTTACTGCGCAGCGAGATGCCTATGGCCATCTGGCCCAGGGCACAGCCCATGGCGCCGCTCACCCCGGCCGCGCTGCCGCCGCCGGGAGTGGGGTCGGTGTTGGCCAGCGCGTCCACCAGCAGGTTGGCGCCGGCCTGCCAGCCGCCGAGCAGCTTGAGCAGCTTGGTCTCAAGCACCTGCGCCTCGGGGTTAAAGTCCTTGACATTCAGGGACTCCACGGCGTATCTGATCAAAGCTTCCTGAGTGGTCAGACCGATGAGTTCGGTGTTCACTATGCGGATATTCCTTGGCTTTATCTCCTTCTCTATCTCATCCAGCGCCCGTTTGAGGGAGGTTGTATTGTAATCGGTCAGCACGGTGGACATCTGCACCTGCTTTTTGGAGTCCAGAAAGATCTCCTTGGCGCGCAGGCACGGCAGGCCGCCGCCGGAGGCGCGGATCTTTTTAGCCAGCCCCTTGGCGAATTCCATATCCGTGGTGTCCAGGTTCACATTGAAATTCACTATCTGCCTGCGGGCGCCCACGGCGACGGCGCCGGCGGTGGGATGGATCCTGTCCGGGCCGAAGTCGGGGGTGCGGGCGGGGTTTTTGCCTATCTCCTCCCTGAGGCCCTCGAACTGCCCCTTCCTGACCTTGGCCAGGTCGCGGCGCTCCTCCGATCTCGCGGCCAGGTCGTAGAGATAAACCGGTATGCCCAGCTCGCGTCCTATGCGGGCGCCCAGCTCGGAGGCGAGCCGCACGCAGTCCTCCACGGGGGTATCCATGATAGGGATGAACGGGGCCACATCCAGGGCGCCCATGCGGGGGTGTTCGCCCTTGTGCTGAGTGAGGTCTATCAGCTCGGCCGCCTTTTTCGCGGTCTGGAACATGCCCTCGGCGGCGGTTTCCACCGGGGCGATAAAGGTAAGGACCGTGCGGTTGTGGTCGGCGTCCTTCTCCACATCAAGGACCATGACCCCCGGCACGGAGGCCGCGGCTTTGACTATGGCGTCTATTTTGGCGGTATCACGCCCTTCGCTGAAATTCGGCACGCATTCCACGAATTTTCCCATAAAACCTCCGGAGGCGCCGGACCATAACGGTGCGGCCTTATATTTATGAATTATACTAATTAAATCAAGACCGGTTAATACCGCCTTTCGGAGCCGGAAAAGGAAAACCCGCTTTCGCGGGTTTCCCATAATCCGGCCGAACGGCAAAACTATTGAAAAGCGTGCAGGACCGAAACCATAGGGACCAGATTGTTGGCTATATCGGCGTCGAAATGATCGCCCTTGACGGAAAAGATGTGATGCCAGCGCAGTTCCAGCCCTAATTGCCAGGGTCCGCGCAAAGGCAGCAGCGCGCCAAAACCGGTGTTGAGCCCCACGCTGGAACCGGAATCCGAACCGTGATCCGCGCCGGCCGCGCTGAACCGCGGCTGCGTCCAATGATAGATCCCGGCGCCCAGAGTGCCGTAATATGTTCTCTTCCCCGACTGATGCACCGCGCGCAAAAAGGGGGTCAGATGGAAGATCCGCAGCATAATGGCCGAGACATCCCTGTTCTTATGGCCGAAGCTATACCCTGTTTCCGCGCCATAACTCACCACATCGTCCACCTTCCTGCCGGCCGACAGAGCCAGGGCCGGCCCAGCCTTAAAACCGGAACTACCGTCGCCCCAATGCCCGCCGAACGGCACGGCCGCCCCGGCCCCCATCGAATAATAGTTCCTGGAATAATACGGCAGCTCCTGCGCCCACCCCGTCCCCGCCAAAGCGCCAAAAACCACCAAACATAAAAATATTTTCTTCATCACAATACCCCTTCCTCTTCTTCGGGCGGGCGTAGTTCCCTATTTATGGAGCGGGCGCCGGCGGGGTTATGCCGGTGAACGACTTCAGGTTCCCGGGCAAGGCCTGCGCATTTGCCATATATCCACATATTGGAGCGGGCGCCGAAGGGACTGGCGAAGAGGGCCTTCACGGAGGCCGACCTGGTCATACAGGAGGCCGAGTGGGAGAGGGCGAGCGCTACGAGACCCGTGCCCGAAGCGCCAGTCCCTTCGGCGCCCGCGAACCCCTCCCCTATCTCGGCGAATACCCTATCCCCGCCTTCACCGACGGGATGTCGTACACTCCCGCCGGCGAAATATGCCGCCCGCCCTTCATCGTACTCCCCTTTATCAGCAGCGGCGTGTCCAGATCTATAAAATCGAACCCGCCCAGCCCGGCGGCGAACTGCGCCGCGCACATGGAGGCCAGTTCCGTCTCCAGCATCTCGCCCATCATCAGTTTTATCCCGGCCGCCCTGGCCAGCGACCACACCTCGCGGGCGCGCAGCATGCCCAGTTTGGCCAGCTTGATATTTATGGCGGTCACCTGCCTCTTCTTTATCAGGCTCACCGCGTCGGCCACGGAATAAGCGCTCTCGTCGGCGCACACCGGCACCTTGAGTTTCCTGGAAAGATAGCCCAGTCCTTTATGGTCCAGCTTCGCCACCGGCTGCTCTATCACACCGGGAACTATCCCCTTCTTCGCGAGAGCGGCCACGAACCGCTCGGCCGTTCTCGCCGTGTAGGCCCCGTTGAAATCAAGATACAGCTCCGCCTTCGGAGCGGCCTTCCTGACGGCGGCTATCCGGCGGAAATCCAGCTCCATGTCGGAGCCGGTTTTGATCTTGAAAATGGAAAAACCGCGCGAGCGCATGCGGACCGTGAACTCCCGCGCCTGCTCTTCGGTGCCTATAACCACGGTTATATCGGTCCTGGGTCTGGAGGGGCTGCGCCCGTATAGGCGCCAGAGCGGCATCTTCAGGGAACGGGAAAGCGCGTCGAGGACCGCCATGCCCGCGGCGGCCAAGGCGCAGCGGTTGGTTTCCAGACGCTCTTCCAGTCCGCAAAGCAGGGTGAAATAATCGGCGACATCGCGGCCTTCCAGCCAGGCGGCGGTCTTCCTCATGTTCGCCAGGGTCTGTTTCATCGTCTCCCCGGTGATATGCGGAGCTATGGCCGCTTCGCCCCAGCCCCAGACCCCTTCTTTCGTTTTAAGCCCGATGCAGACATTCTCAAGGCGCTTGTGGCTGCCGCTGGAGATCGTGAACGGCTGGAACAGTTCGGCGGTCAATTCGCGCACTACGGTTTTAGTTATGATCGTTTCTTTCATATCCCGCTCTCTCCTTCTCCGGCTTCGCCGGTTTTTTCCCTGCCCAGCAGCATAAGCACCACCACTATCATGAAGATCAGTATGCTCTGGGTCAGCAGCAGCCAGGTGCCTACCGAGGTCACGGTGCGGCGCATGGTCCAGGCTCCGAGCCCCAGACAGACATTCAGCAGCACGATGAACCTGACGGTGTTCTCCACGCTCAGGCCCAGCCGCAGCAGTCTGTGGTGGAAATGGTCCCTGCCGGTATATTCAAGCCAGGCCCTCAGGCTCCTCACGCTGCCGTTCCGCACCCGCGATACCGTTGTATAGATGAGGTCGAAGACAGGTATGCCCAGTATCAGCAGCGGAGTGGAGATGGCCGCGGCGGGATCGCCGGTGGCCCAGCCGCCGTAAAGCGCGAGGCACCCGAGTATGAACCCGATAAAAGTGGAACCGGAATCCCCCAGAAAGGCCTTCGCCGGCCGCCAGTTGGTTATCAGGAATCCGGCGCAGGCCCCGGCCAGCGCCGCGGACATGAAGGAAAGCGGGAACTGGCTGGACCGCCAGCCCAGACCGAGGAAAAGCATGGCGCAGACCACGCCCATGCTGGAGGCCAGGCCGTCTATGCCGTCCATAAAGTTGAAAGCGTTGGTTATCCCGACCAGCCAGACGGTGGAAAGCAGCAGCGAAACCGCGTAACCGAAAGGGAGTTTGAGCGGGAAACTCAGATGCAGGCCGAAGAAGGTGACAGTCAGCGCGGCGGCGGTCTGCCAGAACAGGCGGGTAAGCGGAGAGAGCTGGCGGCAATCCTCCGCCAGGCCCAGAAAGAAGATCATGCTGCCGCCCAGCAGCACGCCCCAGATCTCCAGGGTGAACTGCTGATTCCTGAGAACGGTCAGAGTAAAAGCGGCGTAAACGGCCAGGCCGCCTATGCGCGGGACCGGATGATCGTGCACCTTCCGGGGGGAAGGCCTGTCAACCGCGTTCAGACGCCACGCCAGCCAGGCGGCTATAGGCGAAAGCACCAGGCAGGCCAGAAAAGCTATAAGGAACAAATAGAACCAGCGCAACCCCTCCACCCAGGTCCAGGCGGAGAAACCGCCGGCGGGAAGGAAAGCGATGAGTGCGGCCAGGCTCAAAAATGATGCGAATTTGCCTCTCGCCATAGCGGCAGCGCCTTTGATCCAGTTCAAATCCCGGCCGCCTGACAGGCGGATCCTACTTGAGAAGCATGTCCAGCAGCAGCCTCTGCGGGGCGAAACCTTCAGCGTATTTAACGCGGTCCTGGTAGCCCCTGAAGACGGCCGTGCTCCTGGCCGTTTCGATGATGGAAAGGTCCTTCACCCTGGTCTTATAAACCTGCGAGCGGTGGCATTTAAGCAGCCTGACCTTGTCCGAGATCACGGAGCCGATGTCGGAGAAGACGGTCGGCACAAAATTAAGCGTGGTCGGCACCTCGTAAAAGACCAGGTTCCTGGCGTAGCGGGCGGCGGTCACCGCCGCTTTCGACACATTCCGGTGGTCCTGATGGGTATCGTCGTGATAGTTCACGAACACCAGGTCCGGCTTCGTTTTTTCAAGGGCGCGCTCCAGGACCTGTATGAGCTCGCGCCCGACCCTGACCTCGGTGTCGCCGAAGCCGCCCCAGAGCAGGCCGGCCCCCAGCAGCCTGGCCGACCGTTCCTGTTCGGACTTCCTGATCCCGGTGTCGCCGCCCACTTCGCCGCCGGTCACCACGAACAGGCTCAATTTGTGCCCCTTCTTCGCCAGCTTGCAGAAAAAACCGCCGCAGCCGAACTCAAGATCGTCCGGGTGCGCGCCTATGCCTAGTATGTTCATAGTTATTTCGCGCTCTCTATCGCCTCGGCCACGGTGTCCGGGCCGATGAGCTTCAGGTTCTTCGAGAACGCGGTGAGCAGGCTCATATTGGCTATATTGTTTATCCAGCGGGGAATGCCGCCGGAGCGCTCGTAAAGGGTGTCCAGGGCGGCGTCCTCGAAGATCTTATCGGACAGGCCCGAGATGTTCAGGCGGTGCGCCACATATTTTTTCGTTTCCTCGAAGTCCAGCGGGGAGAGGCTGCAGCCCAGGACGATGCGCTGGCTCAGCTGCTTATTGGACTCCAGCCTGCCCTTGAGTTCCGGCTGGCCGCTGAGAATGAGGGTGAGCAGGAACCGCGTTTCCGTCTGAAAATTCATCAGCAGGCGCAGCTCCTCGAACACGGACGCGTCGTCTATGAGCTGCGCCTCGTCTATGGCCACCACCACATGCTTGCCGTCCTGGTAAGTATCGCGCAGGAACTTCTCTATCCCCATCAGCACATCTTCCTTGCGCGACGGCACATTGTAGCCGGTAAAATTATGAAGGATCATCTTCAGCAGGCCCAGGTCGTCCAGGCGGGGATTGTTCACGGAGGAGAAGATATAGCCCTTTTTCCTAAACTCCCGCTCAAGCTCCCGCAGGATCAGGGTCTTGCCGGTGCCGTACGCGCCGGTGAGCGTGGCGCAGGATTTCTTTTCCTCTATCACATAGGAAAGCCTGGAGAAAGCCTCGTTATGCTTCTCGGATTCGAAAAAGAACTCGGTGTCGGGGGTATTCTCGAAAGGCAGCTTTTTGAGGCCCCAGTATTTCTCGTACATGGCGTTATGACATTTAAATATAAAACGCGGGACAAAGCAAGCGCGGTCAGTTCAGATTTTTTCTTATATACGCGGCGCGCTCGGCGTCCCGCTCATCCGGGCCGAGAGGCCTGCCGGCCATGGCTTCCAGGTGGGCCGGCTGCATCAGAAGGGCGAACTGGTTCAGCGTTCCGAAATCTGTGCGGATGGAATAGCCCATGGCCGCGCCCATGCGCACCAGCGAGAGATTCTGCATGAATTCCCCGTAAGAGACGGAGCGCGCGTTCTTCAGAAGCCCGTAGGCCCGGAAGACGCCGTCCTCGGTCTTGAGCCTGACCCCTGGAATTACCAGTTCCTCCCGCGCCGAAATCTCCAGCCGTATAAGGTTGGCTATGGTCCTGTCGAGATCGGCGCAGAATTCCTCCTCGCTGCGGCCCAGGCAGGTGGCGTTGGAGATCTGGTAGAAATCCCCCAGCACGCAGGTCCCTTCGCCGTATATACCCCTGGCCGTCACGCCCAGGCGCGACAGGCTCTCCAGCAGTCCGGGCATCCGCCCTGCGCGGGAGAGCGCCGGCAGATGCACCAGGCAAGACACGCGCATACCGGTGCCCACATTGGTGGGGCAGGCCGTGAGAAAACCGAATTTAGCGTTGAAGGCGTAAGGCAGAAGCCGGCCCAGTTCCGCGTCCAGCCTGTTCACGGCGCCTAACGCCGCGTCTATGGAGAACCCGGAGGCTATGCTCTGCAGACGCAGATGATCCTCCTCATTCACCATCACGGCGAGGTCTTCGTCGTTGCTTACCGCCACGGCGCCGGCCCGCTCCGAGGAGGCGAGATTATGCGAGATATGGTGGCGCTCCACCAGGAATTTCTTTTCCAGCGGAGAGAGGGCGTCCGTCTTCAGGTAATGGCCCCGGGCGAAGAGCCGCGTGGCTTTGGCGGTTTCCAGCGCCGTCTCCCGGATCCCGCGCAGCGCCGCGGCCGGCGCGCTATGCGGGAAGGCGGCCCCGGCCAGGTTGCGCGCCAGCCTAACGCGCGTGGAAAAAATTATATCGGGCCACTTTCCCTTCGGATTGGCCCAGGTTACATGCGCCCGGAAAGCGCCTATGACCTTACCCATTGGCCCCTCCCAGTTCCTTTATGCGGTCGCGCAGGCGCGCGGCGGCCTCGAAATCCTCCCTTGCCACCGCTTTTTTCAGCGCCTCCCTCAGTCCCGCGGCGGATTCGCGCGGACGCGCGGCCGGGGTTTTACCGGTCACGGCGTATTGCTTCCCGGTATGCGCGCAGGAACCGTGTATCCGCGTCAAAAGCTCGGTCAGCTGCGGCGCGAACTCGGCGTAGCATCCCGGACAGCCGAGAAGGCCGCTTTCCTTGAATTCGTGATAGGCCTGCCCGCAGGTCCGGCAGCGCAGCGTCCTTTTTTCACGGGGCAGAAATTCCTTGAAATAGCCGCCGAAATGCCCCGGCATGCCGGAGAGATTCAGCGGTTCCGCGTCTAATCCGGAGAAAGTTACGCCTTTCTCTTCGGCGCAATGCCCGCAGAGATGAATCCCGGTCACTTTGTTATTGACCGCGGCTTTCAGGAAGATAACGGCGTCGTTCTTGCCGCAGGATTGGCAAAGCATAGCTATCTTGTTTCCACCAGTTTCCCCCCGGACAGGTGGAAGACCCTGTCCGCGTAAGCGGCGGCTTCCTCATTATGGGTGACCATCAGTACGGCGGCGCCGGAGGAATTGACCTTCTTCAAGTCCTCCAGGACTATCCTGGCGTTGTGCCTGTCCAGGTTGCCTGTCGGCTCGTCGGCTATAAGCAGCCCGGGCTTGTTCCGCAGCGCGCGCAGGATGGCGGCGCGCTGTTTTTCGCCGCCGGAAATATCCATAGGGAACTTGTGGGCTATTCCCTCCAGGCCCAGGCGCCTGAGCAGCGAAAGCGCCGCGGCCGGATCCCCCCTGCCGTTTATCCTGGCCGGCATATCGATGTTCTCAAGCACAGTAAATTCCGGGAGCAGGGAGTCGAACTGGAACACGAAACCCACGCGGCCGCGGCGCAGTTCCGCCTTCTCCGTTTCCGACATCGGCTCCAGTCTTTTGCCGAAGAGCGTTATGGAACCGCTGTAGCAGTCGTCAAGCAGGCCGATGAGGTTAAGAAAAGTGGATTTGCCGGAACCCGAGGGGCCGAGCATGGCCACGAATTCCCCGGCCTTTATCCAGAAATTGACCTCCTCCAGCACAAGGGACTGTTCGTGTCCCTGCGTATAAGCCTTGCTCAGGCCGGAAACTTCGACGATCTTGGTCATAAATTCGGATGCGTGGAAGTGTGGCAATTTGGAAGCGTAGAAACCACACCTCGATTCTTCCACGCATCCACGCTTCTATCCATAGCGTATCGCGTCCACAGGGCTTATTCTGGAAGCCTTGAGCGCCGGATAAATGGTACTGAGCATGCACAGCGCGTACGATACCGCGGCCGTCCTGGCCAGGTCCCAGAGTCTTATCTCCACCGGCACCCTGGAAATGTAGTAGATGTCGGCTGGCAGTTCAAGCACCGGGTATACCGCGATAAAAACCGAGATCCCCGTGCCGGCGAGCAGGCCCAGGGTTATTCCGCTCAACGCGATAAGATTGCCCTCCCAGAAAAAGACGCGGCGGACGAAACCCGGGCCCGCGCCCATGGACCGGAGCACGCCTATATCCCGCAATTTCTCTACGCTGAGCATCAGCAGGTTCGACGCGATATTGAAAGTGGCCACCAGGATTATCAGGGCGAGCACCAGGGACATCACAAATTTTTCCAGCTTCAGCGCCGCGAACAGGGTCCGGTTCATATCGGCGTAGGTCTTCACCGAATAGCCGAAGCCGAGCCGCTCCCTGAGAAGCCTGGCGCCCTCGCCCGCCTTTTCCATGTCCTTCAGCCTTATACCGGCGCCGTTGATCCCGCCGGCCAGCCCGAAAAAGTCCGAGGCGTCGCGCAGGCGGCAATAAGCCATGGAGTTGTCGAATTCGAAGTAGCCGGTGCGGATGAGCCCCGCCACGCGGAATTTTTTCATCTTCGGCATGATGCCCACGGAAGACGCGGATTTCGGGGAAACCAGAATAACCTCGTCGCCCGTCCAGGCGCCGAGGCTTTTCGCCAGCTCCTCGCCCAGCAGCACGGGGGGCGGCGCGCCCGGCGCGGCGGAGGAAAGCGCCTCCCAGCTGCCGCCGATCAGCGAGCTTTTAAGATTGTTGATCCCGGCCTCCGCGTCCGGTTCCAGGCCCTTCATCACCACGCCGGCCGACCTGTCGTCGAAGGTCAGGATGCCCTGGCCCAGCGCGAAAGGCGCGAAGGCGGCAACTCCGGGCTGACGCCCCAGCGCGGCGTTGAACGCCGGCAGGGCGTCGGCCCGCACCACGCCGTAAACGCTGATATGGGCCTGCGCGTCCATGATCTTTTTTTTGATGTCGGACTGGAAACCGTTCATTATGGAGAGCGTCACGATAAGCGCGGCCACGCCCAGCGCCACCCCGGCTATGCCGATGATGGTGGTGACCATGGAAAAAAGCCCTTTCCTTTTGGCTTTAAGATACCGGCAGGCGATGAAGAGTTCGGCGGACATAAAATCAAGAGAGTAAAATGTAAAGAGCGAAGCGTGAAGGGTTTCGGAAGGAAAACGATAATCAGACCGCGACTGCGCCGGTTTACCCTTTACGCTTTACTCTTCACGGCTTTGCTCGGACGGTTTCAGCAGCGGAAAAAGGATCACTTCCCGGATGGAAGGCTTGCCGGAGAGCAGCATTGTCAGGCGGTCTATGCCTATTCCTATGCCGCCCATAGGAGGCATGCCGTATTCCATGGCGTCGATGAAGCCCTCTCCTAGAACATCGGCTTCGCCGTTGTTCTCCTCGGCTTTCTGGCGGAGCTGCTCCAGCAGACGGCTCTTCTGGTCCTCGGGGTCGTTAAGCTCGGAATAGGCGTTGGCCACTTCCTCGTAGCCGGCGAAAAATTCGAACCGTTCGACTATGGATTCGTCCCCGTCCTTGCATTTGGCCAGCGGCGTGATGGCCGTTGGATAATCCATGACGAAGGTCGGCTGTTCCAGGTCCTTCTGGATCTTCTCGTCGAAGATCCGCTCGAAGATCTTCGCCGAGGGGGTGTCGGCCCCGTGCTCTATGCGCAATTTCGCGGCCAGCCTGCACAGGCCCTGGCGGTTGAACCCCTTCCCCTGCAGGACCTCGTGTATATCCTCTCCGGTCTTTTCCTTCCAGGTGTCCGGCAGGGAAATGCGCCTGAACGGAGGTTTGATATTGACCTTCAGGCCGTTGTAATCCACGGTGTCGGAGCCCATAAAAGCGGCGCACTCCGAAAAAACCCGCTCCACCAGTTCGGCCATGCCGTTATAATCCGAATAGGCCTTGTAAGCCTCCAAGGTGGTGAATTCGGGATTGTGCCGCGTATCTATGCCCTCGTTCCGGAAGATTCGGCCTATTTCGTAAACGCCGTCGTAGCCGCCTATGACCAGCTTCTTGAGCGGCAGCTCGGTGGCTATGCGCATGTACAGTTCGCTCTTGTACATGTTGTGAAAAGTTATGAACGGCCGGGCCGAGGCCCCGCCGGCCTGGGAGCAGAGCACCGGCGTCTCCACTTCAAGGTAGCCGTCCGAATCCAGGATCCTGCGTATGGAGGAGATTATGCGCGCCCGGCGGATAAAAATACCGCGGGTCTCCTCGTTGGAGATAAGGTCCAGATAGCGCTCGCGATAGCGGGTCTCGGGATCGGTAAGCCCGTGCCATTTTTCCGGCAGCGGTCTGACGGCCTTCGACAGGATGGTGATCTTCTCCGCGTTTATGGTGAGCTCGTTGGTATGCGTCAGGAAAAGCTTTCCCTCCACGCCCAGGAAATCGCCCACGCTGTTGTTCTTTCTGAAAGTATCGTAGGCCTCTTCCCCGACCGCGTCCTTTTTCACATAGATCTGGATCTTGCCGGTGCCGTCCTTTATGTGGCCGAAGGTGGCCTTGCCCATGACGCGCATGAGCATAAGCCGTCCGGCGCAGACGACATGAGTGTCGGCCGGCAGGGCGCGCGCCGCCTCTATCTTATGGGTAACGGCGAAACGGTGCGGAAAAGGGTCTATGCCCTTCTCCCTGAGGCTCCGGATCTTGGCGTAGTTGTTGTTTACGATATCGGTCAAAGCTGTCTGGCTCACGCTATTCTCCTCAGGGCTCTACGCCTGCCTGCTTTTAGAAGCCAGGGCGTCCTTTACGATCTTCACCAGGTTCTTGGGTTCGAACGGTTTCTCGACAAAGGCGAAGATGTTGGAGGAAAGCTCGAAAAGATCCTTCATCTGGCCTTTGGCCGTCAATATGACTATCGGGATCTTGTTGAGGCCTTCTATTTCCTGCAGTTTGGACTGGAAAGTGTAGCCGTCCATCTCGGGCATCATTATGTCCAGGATTATGGCGTCCGGGGCGGAGGCGGCGCCGCCGGGGCCCGTAAGGATGTTGTAGGCCTCAAGCCCGTTATAAGCCTCCATAACCTGGAACTGCTCCCTTTCCATCAGCACTTTTATCAGGTATACGACATCCTTCTCGTCATCCACAACCATTACTTTGGCCATATTCGTCTCCTGCCCGCAAATCCAGGTCGCCGGGCGCAGCGCGGGAGCCCGGATTCTGGAGATTCTACAAGTTCTGAGAAGGCAAGACAAGGAGCGGGAGCGGGGATTTCCAAAGCGGGCTTCAAAAAAGTAGAATGGTGGCGGTGGAAATTTTCAGACTGTCTTCCAGGGGACTACAATGCCGATAGAAAAAACTCTCATTTTGATAAAGCCGGACGGCATGCAGCGCCGTCTTGCCGGCCTCGCCATTGACAGGCTAGATAACGCCGGTTTCGAATTGATAGGCGCAAAAGTGGTGTCAGTCACGGACGAACTGGCCCATGAGCATTACGCCCTGCTGAAAGGGCAGTCCTATTTCGAAAAAGCCGTAAAATTCATCCGCGGCGATTATCACAATGTCTCCAACCGCCGGGTGCTGGCCCTCGCCTACAGGGGAGAGAACGCCATCAAAGGCGTGCGCGCCGTGGTCGGAGCGACCAGCCCCGAAGAATCCCTGCCGGGCACGATCCGCAGCGCCTTCGGCCGCATAAACAGCAAGGAAGGCTACTACGAAAATGTAGTGCACGCCTCCGGCAACGCCATGGAAGCCGGACGCGAGCTGAAGATCTGGTTCAAGCCGGGGGACTTGGTGGAGTAACCCCGCACTTTTTCCCCGGAAACCGGGGCCAAAGTGCGGGGCAAGCGCCGAGGCCGGAAACGCCATAGCTATGAAGTTCAGATTTCTACTTTCCCTCCTGTGCGTTTTTTTCACCAGTGCGGCGGCGGCCGCCGCGCCGCGCCTTGAGGAACGGATCTCGCTGACTACCGACGACGGCTGGGAGCTGAACGCATTGCATCTTGCGGCCGCCGGCGACGCCCCCACCGTGGTGCTCATACACAGCCAGAAAAAAGACTCCTCCGAGTGGAAACTGTGGTTCGACTATCTGAAGCGCTACGGCTACGGCTACCTGGCCATGGACCTGCGCGGCCACGGCAACAGTTTCCTGACCCCGGACGGGTCCACGACTTCGTACAAGGCCTTCTCCACCGGCGGCCCCAATAACGAGTTCAACAAGATGATACGGGATGTGGAGGCGGCCATCGCCTACCTGTCCACCAACGGCGTCACCGGCGACAAAATAATCCTGGCCGGCTCCATCCTGGGGGCCAATCTGGCTATTAAAGCCGCCGCCATACACCCGGAAATAGCCATGACCGCGGCTTTTTCCCCCGTGCTGAACATCAACGATGTCCTCACCGTTAATCCCCTGCGCGCCTACGGGAAAAGACCGCTGCTGCTTGTGGCGGGAGCCAACCGCGCCAGACAGTATAAAGAGGTACAGCTCCTTAACGATATAGCCAAACAGTCCTGCGGCCGGGAAAATGTGACGGTCATGGTAGAGGCCGAAGGCTTCGGCGCGGCCGAGATAGTGAAGAAACACAATATCCGCAGATTCCTGGAATGGTTCAGAAATCCCAGGCTGCCGTTCGTGGTCGAACGGTCCACCGGGCCCGCGGAAACGGAAGAGATCTTCGGAGAGGAGCAGTCTCAGGGACCTGAACAGTCCGGGGACGACACGGCCGTGGATACCGAAGGAGAACCGGTCTATGAATGACAAATTCAGGAAATACGCCAAACTGCCCACAGAGCAGAACAATCCCCGCACCGGCGATCTTGACCGCATACCGCTCCGCCGGGTGCTGGAAAAGCTCAACCACGAGGACAGCCTGATACACAAAGCCGCGGGAATGGCGATCCCGAAGATAGAAAAAGCCGCGCGGCTGATATCGAAGGTCTATCTCTCCGGCGGAAGCGTATTTTTCATAGGCGCCGGCACCAGCGGACGCCTCGGCGTTCTTGAAGCCGCCGAACTCCCACCCACCTACGGGGTGGAACCGGAGCGGTTCCAGGCTTTGATGGCGGGCGGACAGTCCGCCGTCTTCCATTCCAAAGAAGGCGCGGAGGATGTTTTCGAGGACGGCTACAGGGAAATAAAGCGCCTCGTAAAACCAGGCGACGCCGTGATAGGCATAGCGGCCAGCGGCGTGACCCCCTATGTCAAGGGCGGACTCGCCGCCGGCAAAAAGAACGGGGCCGGGACCATCCTGATAACCTGCAACCCCGAAGAACGCGCGCCGGAAGCCGGGATAATAGTGGCGCTGGCCGTCGGTCCGGAGCCTATCTCGGGCTCCACCCGCATGAAATCCGGTACGGCGACCAAGCTGGCCCTGAACATGCTTACCACTTCGGCCATGATAATAAGCGGAAAAGTTTATAAGAACTGGATGGTGGATGTGAAAACCACCTCGCAGAAGCTGGTGCTGCGGGCCGAGCGGATAACCTCTTTCCTGGGCGGGGTTGACCAGGCGGAGGCCCGCCGCCTGCTGGATCTCACCGGCAACGATGTGAAGACCGCCATAGTGATGGCCCGCCTAGGCGCCGGCTGCGACAAAGCCCGCCTGCTCATAAGGAAGCACAAAGGCTTCCTGAAACCTATCCTCGGCTGACGGGCCGCCGCTTCCTTTCCAACCCGCTTTGTCAGAAAGAAAGGAGACGGCGTCCCCCCGCAACTATGCAACCGTTTGCCGGAGATGCGCGTATGACCTATATGACCAGAATGCGCTTTCTCCCGCTTTTGCTCGCGCTGCCTTGCGCGGCCGCGGCACTTGATCCTGAACCGCTGACCTTCGAAAAAGCCTCGGAAATGCTCCTGCGGAACAATCCCAAAGCCGCGGCGGCGGCCCGCGCCGCGGACGCCGCCAGGGAGCGCGTAGCTTACGGTAAAGGCGGGCTTTTCCCGAAATTATCCGCGAACGCCGATTACAACCGCCTCGGCACCGAACCGCTGCCCTCGCAGGAATCCTATTCCTACGGCCTCTCCGCCTCCCAGCCTCTGTTCTCTCCGGCCCTGACGGCCGCCATCCGCTCCGCTAAAGCCTCATATTCCGCGGCCGGGGCGGAATACGACAGGGTAAGATCCGGACTGCTGCTGGAACTCAGAACGGTCTTCGCCGATCTGTATAAAGCGGCTGAAACGATCAAACTCTCGGAAAAGACCCTCCGGCGCAGGGCGGAAAACGCCGAAATGATCCGCGTTAAATACGAGGCCGGACGCGAGAACAAGGCCGCTTTGCTGGAGACCCGCGCCGCTTTAACCACGGCGAAATGGCAGCATGAGAACTATAAAAAGGACCTGCGTCTCCTGGAGCGGAAGCTGAACGCGCTGCTGGGCCGATCGCCCCTTGAAAGCGGCCCGATCGTTCCCCTGCCGGAGCCCCCTCAGCCGCCGGAAACGATGGACGGTTTTTCCGAAGCGCTGGCCCGTCATCCGTCCCTGCGGTCGGCCGCCGCGGACCTGGATAAAGCGGCCGCCGCCGTGGATAATTCCGTAAGCGGCATGCTGCCGGACGCTTCGGCGAACGGCAGATATTCGTGGAACGGCTCGGACTGGCCCGAGAAGGATAAAAGCTGGTCCGCCGGAGTGGCGCTTTCGCTGCCTGTTTTCAACGGGGGCCGGCTGAGGTCCGATCTCGCCGCTTCAAAAGCCGAAAAAGCCCGCGCCGAGGCCTCGCTAAGGAACATCCGCGAAGAAACGGCGCTCGCCGCGGAGAACGCCTTCCTGTCCTGGCGCCAGGCCTGGCTTTACATAGCCGTGGCCGGCGACTCGCTCGAAGCCGCTGGCGCCAGGGCCTGGCTGCTGCGCCGGCAGTATCTCGCCGGCCAGGCTTCGTACTTCGAATGGCGCGCCGTGGAGGACCAGCTGGTCGCCGCCGAGAACCAGGCGCTGGCGGCGCGGCGGGATCTTGCGGCCTCGTACGCGGAGTTCAATAACGCATTGGGGAAATAAAAATGAAAAAGAGTTTTTTTCACACCAAAAAATTCGTCTTCGGGATAGCGGTCCTGGCCCTGATAGGCGGAAGCTTCGCGGCCTATAAAAGGCATAAAACCAAAAAGGTCATGCAGAAGCTGGCCGAACTGTCTCCCGTGGAGGCGGTCCGCGGACCTTTCGTCACCAAGACCCAGGCCCTGGGCACGGTGGAGCCGGAGAACCGCGTGCTGATAACTCCGTCGGTGAACGGCCGCGCCGAAGAGATCCTGTTCCGCGAGGGCGATATAGTGCGGAAAGGAAAGACCCTGGCCTGGATAAGCTCCAGCGAGCGCACCGCGCTGCTGGATTCCCTGAAGACGAAAGAGTCATCGCCCGAAGACAGAAAAATGGTGGAGGAGGCGTACAACCTCACTCCCGTGGTCGCTCCCATCGACGGCATGATAGTGAAGCGCGCCGTGGAACCGGGCCAGTCGGTGAACACCGGGAAGGAAATAGCCGTGATCTCCGACCGGCTCATCATCAAGACCCTGGTGGACGAGACCGATATAGGCGGGGTTCGCGAAGGCCAGGAAGCCGAATTCCACCTTGACGCCTTTCCGAAGGACGGCTATTCCGGCAAAGTCCTGTCCATCGCCCGAGAATCTATCCTGAAAGAAGGCGTGACCGTATACGAGGTGAAGATCCTCCCCGCGAAGCGCATCGGAGTGCTGCGTTCCGGCATGACGGCGGATGTGCGCGTGATAACGGGATTGAAGCCGGAAGTTCTTTTCCTGCCGAGAAAAGCCGTGACCTACAAGGATGGCGGCGCCTTCGTAACGATCAAAAGCAGCGGAGCGGTCAGCGACAAAAAAGTGGAGGTCGGCGCGACCAATGAAAAGTCCGTGGAGGTGCTGTCCGGCCTGAGCGAAAAGGACACGGTGTATTACTCCACCGGCATAGCCAGGGAAAGGAATCACACGGTCCATCTGGAATAAATGGAAAATCTGATCGACATCCGCGGCGTATCCAAGACCTATTACACGGGGGCTTTCCGGGTGGACGCCCTGAAAGAGGTGTCGTTGACCATAAAGGCCGGCGAGATGGTGGCTTTGGCCGGACCGTCCGGCTCCGGAAAATCCACTTTGCTGCATATCATGGGTTTTCTGGACAAAGCGGACTCCGGTGAGTATTATTTCGCCGGACACCCCACCGCGAAACTGGGCGAAGGACGGCTGGCGGCCATACGCAGCCGCATGGTGGGGTTCATTTTCCAGTCCTTCCATCTTTTGAAAAGAACCACCGCCAGGGACAATGTGCTGCTGCCGATGGTCTACAGCGGCCTGGGCGCGAAACCGGAAAAAGCCCTGGACTGTTTGCGCCTGGTGGGGCTTTCCGACAGAGTCAGGCACAAATCCAACGAACTGTCCGGCGGACAATGCCAGCGCGTGGCCATAGCCCGCTCCCTGGTGAACGACCCGCTTATAATCCTGGCCGACGAACCCACGGGCAACCTGGACGCCGCCTCCAGAGAGGAAGTGATGCGGGTGATAGAGGAGCTGAACGGCCGCGGACTTACCGTGGTCATAGTCACCCACGACGAAGAGGTCTGCGCCAGGGCCCGGCGCGTGGTGCGGATGAAGGACGGGGAAATAATTTCGGACGAAACCCGTTCCGCCCCCGCCGGCGCCGGCGCGGCGTCCGCTCCGCTGAAACTGCCCGGAGCCAGGCTGGGATTTACCCCCTCCGAACTGCTTGAGCAGGTAAAAGTGGCTTTCAAGGCCATCTGGAGCCATAAAACGCGAAGCGCGCTTACCGTTCTCGGCATCTTCATAGGCGTGGGAGCGATAATCGCGCTCATGACCTTAAGCGAAGGCTTCATGAAAAGCCTGTTGAGCGGCGCCACCGAGGAGGACGCCAGAACGCTTATAGTCACTCCCCGGCGGGAACGCCTCAAGAGCGCACGCCGCCTGACCTATTCCGATGTGGAAACCATAAGGGCGCGCGTTCCGCTGGCGGAAAAAATAACGCCAAAGATCCACGGCAGCGCTCCGGCCTCCCTCGGCGACGCGCATCTGGAGGCCGATATAGGCTCCAGGGAAGGCTACACGCGGGAAGAACAGAAGAACAGAAAGAATTTCTTCGACAACCGGGAGCTTGAAGGCAGATTCTTCACCCCCGAGGAAAACCTGGGCCGGGCCCGGGTCGCGGTGATAAACCGCACCATGGCGGATAAACTTTTCGGGAAAGGCGAACCGGCCCTGAACGGCGAGATCCGCATCAAGGGAATGAGCTTCACCGTAATAGGCGTGGCCGAGGACGAAAAAGCCGAGCAGATCTTCGGCGGCCGCCCGACCGCCTATGTCCCGCTCAATACCGCTTCGAAGCGCGTATTCGGCCGCAGCAGGCCGGATTATATCGAGGTGATGGCCCCTTCCCCGGCGGCCGTGCAGGAAGCCAGACGGCAGATCATCACGACCCTGCGCGCGGCTCACTCCCTGCGCGAGGAACAGGACGATGATTTCGAGGTGATCTCATTCGAGACCCAGGTGCAGATGTTCAAACAGACCATGGGCAAGATCTCCCTGGGCGTTTACGCCATAGCCGGCATCTCGCTGCTGGTCGGCGGCATAGGCATAATGAACATAATGCTGGTGAGCGTCACCGAGCGCACGCGCGAAATAGGCCTGAGAAAAGCCCTGGGGGCGAAAAATTCCGACATAATGAGCCAGTTCCTCATAGAGGCCGTGGTTTTATGCCTGATCGGCGGCCTTCTGGGCATAGGCTTCGGCCTGGGAATAGCCTGGCTGATGTATCTGGTGATAAAGGTGCCGCCGGCCCTTAATACCGGCGCGGTATTGTTCGCTTTTTCGTTCTCCAGTCTTATCGGGATAGGCTTCGGCTTCTGGCCGGCCATGCGCGCCGCCATGCTGGACCCGATAGAGGCGCTGAGATACGAATAGGGAACTACGAGGTTTGGAAGATTAGCCGAAGAAACGACGAAGGATAGATGGTTGGAGGGTTGGATGTGTAGTTTTGTGATCTGAGCCGTTGCCAACCTTCTACCCCTCCATCCCTCTAACCCTCAACCACTCGAACCCTCGCCGTTTCCGCTTTACGCTTCACGCATTACTCTTTACTTCCTACAATATACCGGTCATGAAATCCGGCCTGATACCGCTGCTTTTCTTTTTGTCGCTCCTGCCGGCGGCCCTTCTCGCGGCGGCGGAAATTGAAAAGAACGGTAAAAAAACTTCGTTCGAGTTCGAGCTGGACCCCTATTATGTCAGCGTCGGGATGTACAACAGCCTCACCGGCAAACCGATACCGCATCTGGGCTCGGCCAGCGAACTGGACATCTACAGGGATCTGGTAAAGAACTTCTACAAGCCGCGCACTTTGGTGCTTGAGGCCAGCGTGAACGCGCTGCCGTACGCCGGAGCGCTGATACGCAGGCATCAGCCGGATATTTACCATCACGCCAGGATCTCGGACAACCTTAACGCCGTGGAAGCTCTGACCGCCGGCTTCGAGGACCCCTGGGCGCTGTCGGCGTTCTTCGGCAATGTGGTGACCTTCGACTCCGTCAACAAGTCATATAAAGGCAAGCGCACCGGCTATTCCGGCCTGCTGGCCAACGCCGGGAACATGCATATCAAGAACAATCTGCTTTTCAGGGATAAATGGATAGAGCTGGAAGGGAAGCTGAAAGGCGAGCAGTACCTGGCCGACCGCACGCTGCGCTGGAGTTTCCGCGGAGGACTTAAAGCCCACGAGAACGGATATATCGCGGATTCTTTCTATTTCGGCTTCCGGCGCAGCCGCACCGATTTCGCCACGACCGGCAGTTTCTGGCTGCACAACAGCGGCTTCGAATATGTGGCCGACTTTTCGCAGAAGAAATTCGAGCCTCTGCGCCACTTCTTTCTGCTTGAGAAAAAGTTCCCGGTCGGCAAACGCAGCGTGTTTTCGCTCGGCGCCGGCTTCGTCTGGACGGCGAACCGAAAATATTCCGGCCCCCTGGCCGACAAGGACTCCGGCCACAATTCCTTCCAGCTGCTGCTCCGCCCCAACCTGGAATTCTGAGCGGCGATGCCGCAAAAAAACCCGGCCGCGCGTTTCGCTCCGCGCGGCCGGATCTTCAAAACTCTTCTCTCCGTCAACCGCAGCAGCCGCCGCCGCCGCTGCCGCCGCCGCCGGCGCCCTGCTGCATCATGGACATGGCGCCCGTGGCGGTGCTGGTGGCCTTGTATACCCCGTCCTTAAAAGACTTTTCGATGTTTTTCAGGGTTTCGTCCGTCTTTGCATCCGTATCGCCGCCTTTGCCGGTATCCTTGCCTGTGCCCGTATCCTTGCCTGTGCCCGTATCCTTGCCTCCGGTGTTAGCATCCTCGGTGCTGTCCTGCTCCACCTGTTTCCCAAGAGTCAGGCCGGACTGG
>Ga0074195_1002198_pt1 | contig 22903 bp, 29 predicted proteins | sample EPASupsiteHSE623_FD_64525 | JGI IMG/M metagenome (GOLD analysis project Ga0074195, IMG submission 64525) | Bioremediated contaminated groundwater from EPA Superfund site, New Mexico - Sample HSE6-23 | ecosystem: Environmental > Aquatic > Deep subsurface > Groundwater > Contaminated ...
AATTAATCCTTTATCTAAGCTTATTCAACTTACTGCTAGAATAATAATTCACAATCTGAGGAAACAGAATTATTATTCAAGGTTAAAGAGTTAATTTAGACGCAAAGTCCCGCATAGAGAAATCTTTATAAACTATCTAATTCTGAGAAAAATATCTGCGAGTTAACGCGCATAGCAGAGAAAAAATTTTTCTCTGTTTAATAAAATGAAATCAAATACTAAAATAGAAAAACAAATGCAAAGAAAGGGAAATCCTACAACAGTAGAGACTATCTTAGTTGCTAAAAAAAATAAAAATTGGGTTGAAATTGCAAGTATACTTTCTGGTCCAAGAAGAAAAAGAGCAAACTTAAATTTAGAAGAAATTGATAAGCAAGTAAAAGACGGAGAAAAAATAATTATTCCTGGAAAAATATTATCCTCTGGAAAAGTTAGTAAAAAAATAAAATTATCTGCTTTAAATTTTTCAGAAAAAGCAATAGAAAAACTTAAAGAACATAAAATAGAATTTAATTATATACTTAATGAAATTAAATCAAATCCTGATGCAAAGGGAATTAGAATATTAAGATGAAAATAATTGATGGAAAAGATGGAGTACTTGGAAGAATTGCTAGTTATGCTGCTAAAGAATTACTTCAGGGAGAAGAAATTGCATTAGTTAATTGTGATAAAATAATTATTACTGGAGCTAGATTATTTACTGAAGAAGAATTTATTAAAAAAAGAAGCAGAGTAGGAAGAATGCAAAGAGGACCAAGACATATTAGAACAAGTGAAAAAATAGTAAAAAGAACAGTTAGAGGTATGCTTCCAAATTATAGAGAGGGTAGAGGAAGAGAAGCTTGGAAAAGAATAAAATGTTATTCTGGAATTCCAAAAGAATTTGAGGGTAAAAAAATGATTGAGATGAAAGCAGAAATAAAAAATAAATTTGCTAGAGTAAAAGAATTTGCTCATTAAAATGGAAAACTTAAAAATAATTACTTCAGGAAAAAGAAAATCTGCAATAGCAAGAGCAATTATTACTAATGGCAGTGGAAATATATTTTTAAATAAAAAAAGTTATAAAACTCTTTCAATATTTGATAGATTAAGAATAGAAGAGCCATTAAAAATAGCAGAAGCAATAATTGGAAAACTAAACTTTGATGCAAACATTGTTGTTCGTGGTGGAGGAGAAAAAGGACAAATAGAAGCATCTAGACTTGCATTAGCTAAAGGAATTATTGAATTTACTAAATCAAAAGAACTAAAAGAAGCTTATTCAACATATGATAGAAATTTGCTTGTTGCAGATGTAAGAAGAAAAGAAACTTACAAACCAGGAGATTCAAAAGCAAGAGCAAAGAGACAAACATCCTATAGATAAAGAAAGAAAATTATTTTTCTAAATAATATGTTGGCTTTTGTTCATAAAGACGGCGATAATAAATACAGCGTTTTTTTATGCATCTTTTAGCTTTTATTCTGCCTAATATTCCTTGATGAGCAGGGAAAACACAAAAGTCTAGATATTTTTTCTCATCACTATCTCTTAAAAGCATTATTAGATGAATGTCATTTAATTTGGTCTCTAATTTTGAATGGCCATTTCTATGTTTACTATTAAAACCATTTCCATTTTTATGCTTAGACATTTAAAAAAATAATAAAGAGAGTATAAAAATTAAATTGTTCTAGAAAATATAACTAATTTTTCTTGATTCCTAATTTTTCAAGCTTATTCTGAACATGATTAAACAAAGTAGAAGAAATAATTGGAGTATGAGAGCTATTATGTATTTGTCCATTAAATCTAATCTTTCCTATATAAGCAAAGTTTCTTAAAATTTTTTTTAAACCATTAACAGAAAGTTTATGTTTTGATGAAAGCTCTCTCAAACTTATTTTAGAGCCAGAAAATTCTTCAAATATTTCTCTAATTTCATCATAATTTTGTGCTGGCACTAATTTTTTATCTATAATCTTATAACCAAATGGTGCTCGAGACATTATCTCTCCTTTAGATGCTTTTTGTATCATTCCTTGTTTTTGATTTAATCCTTTTGGTTTGAAAAAGTTTCTAAAAGATTGCAGAGAATCAGAAGAAGTTTTTTCTGAAATATATTTATCAAATTCTGGTTTATTATCTGGAGCAAAACAATTGCAAATATCACATAAAAAATTTTGAAATTTGAGAGAGTTATTTTCAGAGGAATATCCACATTTAACACATGATTTTGAGTCTGTCATTTTAAGCTAAGTCTATTGGGCTTTTTATCTTTTTAATTTCTTCTGTAGAGACATGAGTGTATATTTGAGTGGTTGATAAATCGGCGTGCCCGAGTAAAGTCTGAATATATCTAATATCTATTTTATTTTCTAAAAGGTGTGTAGCAAAAGAGTGTCTTAAAGTATGGGGATGAACTTCTTTTTGAATTCCTGCTTTTTTTGCTGCTTTTTGAACAATTTTTTGTATATTTCTTGTAGAGAGAGGACCTTTTAATCCAGTAAAAAGATAATCTTGTTTTAGTTCTTTTTGCTCTTGAGCTGTTTTAAACAGCTGTTTAAACAAGTTGTCTGGAATGTTAAAGATTCTATCTTTTTTTCCTTTTCCTTGTCTAATATTTCCAATTTTATTATCAAAATCAAAATGAGATATTTTTAAGTTTACTAATTCTGAGACACGCATTCCACAAGCATATAATAAACTAATCATAAGTTTAGATTTTTTATTTAAAATAGAGTTAAGTAATTTTTTTACCTCTTCTCTTGTTAAAACAGAGGGTATTCTTTTTTCTTTTTTTGGGCGCTTTAGATTAAGAGTTATATCTTTTCTAAGTATGTTTAAATAAGCGTATTTAATTGCAGATAAAAAAACAATAACTGAGCTTGAACTGGATTTATCTAATCTAGTTATCATAAATTTTTTCAAATCTTCTTCAGAAATTTGTTCTGGATTTTTATTAGTAAACTCGAGGAATTCTTTATTTGCATTAAAATAATTTCTAAGTGTATGCTCTGAATTTTTAGCAATTTTTAATTCTATTTGTAATTTATCTAAGAAATCCTCTTTTTCCATAGATTAGATTGTACGAACTCGTTTAAATATTTAACTTTATGAAAAAGTTTTGAGTAAACCCTGAAACTTAACATTGTTAGTTATATAAGAATAATAAATTGCTACTCCTATCGTCGTAGATTGGGTATTAATTGTTAATAAAAAACGCGAGTTTATCGAGCCTATTTTGTGTGAGGATATAAAGTTATTAACTTGACTTAACAAAAAAGATAGTATTATAAATAAAAAAGAATTAAAACAAATATGAAGAGTTTAAAAGGGAGTGAAACTGAAAAAAATCTTTTAAAAGCATTTGCTGGTGAAAGCCAGGCAAGAAATAGATATACTTTTTTTTCTTCTAAAGCAAAAAAACAAGGTTATGAACAAATATCTGCAATATTCTTAGAGACAGCAGATAATGAAAAAGAGCATGCCAAAGTTTTTTTTGAGTATTTGCAGGGAGGAATGGTAGAGATAAATGCATCTTATCCTGCAGGAATTATAGGAGAGACAAAAGAGAATCTATTAGAGGCCGCTAATGGAGAAAAAATGGAATGGAGTTTGTTATATCCTAATTTTGAAAAAACAGCTAAAGAAGAGGGGTTTCCTGAAATAGCTGAATCATTTAAACAAATTGCAGAAGTAGAAGAACAACATGAAAAAAGATATAGAAAACTACTAGAAAATATAAATGAACACAAAGTGTTTAAGAGAGATAAAAATATGAAATGGCATTGTAGAAATTGTGGATATATTCATGAAGGAAAAACAGCTCCTGAAAAATGCCCTGCTTGTAAACATCCTCAAGCATATTATGAATTAATTGATGACAATTATTAAGGGTTAAAGAAAACCCCTTTGAAATTTGGAAGGTTTATTTTAATTTGACTGTTGTGTATGGTCTTCCATTAACTTTGTTTTTAGGATGTTCGGTAATTATAACTTTTTCAAAAAATTCAAGTTCTTTAATTTGGACATTCAGAGTTAAATTATTGGTATTTACTTTTCTTTCTAATTTTTTAAGAGATAATTCTTTTTGTGTTTTTAGGATACCTAAAATCTTCTTTTTTATCTCTAAAGCAGTTCTTCTGGACATGCTACTAATAAATAGCAAGATTTAAATAATATATGACACTAATTAGTGATATGCTATTTTATAGCAAATTGTTTAATACAAGAGAGAAGGAGGTTAAAAAATGAATAAAAAAATTTTAAGTTTAAGTGTTTTGATTTTATTAGGAGTTCTAGCTATTTCAGTTGTTAGTGCTGGATGGTGGACTGGATGGGCAACTTCAGGTAGTGGTTCTTTTTATGCAGGAAATATGTATCCTATAAAACTTGATTCTGGAAGTTATATGGTTGTGTTTGAAAAAACTTCAACAACTGCTTTAGGAGATGTTTCTATTTACAAAGCAATTGGAACAAATAAAGCAGGAGATTTAATTCAAAGAGTTCAAGTAAAGAAAGGAGAAACTAAATCTCTTACAAATCTTCCTTTGCAAATTAAGTTTGTATCTACAAGTGGAAGTAAAAGTAGATTAAAATTTTATTTTACTTTAAGTGATGTGAAATGTGCAAGTGGAGAGGTTTGGGCTGATGGATTTTGTAGAAAAATTTACACTTTTGATCAAAATCAAGAAAATTGTGATGCATTTAAAGTTTCTTATCTTAATAGTGAAAGTTATTATATGAGAGCGAGAATTGCATATGACTCAACAGATTCGAGAAATGAAGTAACTTTTCAATACAAAGATAAAAATGGTTATTGGACAGATGTTAAATACGATGCTATATCAGGTAATAGAGTAACTATTGGGAATGTTGAATTTACTATAGCAGATATTCTTTTTGATCATTCAACAATAAGAAAAGTTCAAATATATTCCAATTTAGATAGTGTCTCTTTTGATAATATGTGTTTGGCTAGATCTGAGATTCCAAATCCTTCAACTGCAGTAACTTATCAAGGTGTGTTGGAGATGTTGAATAATTGTAAGATGATTGAATCAAGTACTAGTGGGCAACAAAATTGTAATAGTGTTTGCTCTTTATATGCATCTAATTTAATTTGTGCATTGGGAGGATTATATTATTGGAACATTCCTGCTAGTCAGTGGATAGGAGTAAATGTTAAATGCAATGCTAACTATAATGTAAACAATGCCCTTTCACAAGATGGAGTTAAACTTGAGTGTCTCTGTTGCTCAGCTCCTTAAATAATTTAATTTTTATTTTTTCTATTTCTTTTCTTTTTTTAATACATCTAACTGAAAGTGTAAGAAACCTCTAGGAGAAATTAGAAATTTTTCCAACTGCGAAAATATTATAAACTTCTATCTTGTTAATTTTTTATGTTAATAAAAACACATTTAGCAATAACTATTCTGGGTATTCTTTTGATTTTGCCTAATTTATCAAGTAAACTTGTTTTTGTTATTGTTGCTCTTTTAGCAACATATATTCCTGATATTGATTCTCGTTATTCTAGTCTAGGGCAGAGAAGATTTGCTAGAATTTTGCAATTCTTTTCTAAACATAGAGGAATTATTCATAGTTTTAGCTTTTTATTATTCTTAACCCTCTTATTAGTCTTGTTTTTTCCAAAGATTGCTTTAGGATTTTTCTTAGGATATGGATTGCATTTGTTTGCAGATAGTTTTACTATTGAAGGAATAGTTCCGTTTTATCCTATTAAAGCAGTTTCAAGAGGAAGAATCGCTACTGGAGGAGTTATTGAAAAAGGAGTGTTTATTTCTTTTGTTCTTATTGATTCTGCTTTGTTTTTGAATTACTTATTAAATATTGTTTAAAGCATATCTAAGAGTGAAACAATCTTTATAAATAGAGCTAGAGTGAGAATTTTATGGCTGTTAAAAAAGATGAAGAAGAGATTATAGAAGAGGGTTCTGAAGAAGTTGTTAAAAAACCTAAATCTGATAAAGAACCTCAATTAACTGATTTGCCTGGAATTGGGCCTGCTGTTGCTGCAAAATTAGAAAGTGCAGGAGTTTATGATTTAATGTCTTTGGCAGTTATGAGTCCTGCTGTTTTAGGAGATACTGCCGGTGTTAGTGCAGGTGTTGCTAGAAAAGCAATTCAGGCAGCTAGAAATTTATTAGAATTAGGATTTAGTGATGGAGTTGAATATGCTGCTAAAAGAGCTAATACTGGTTATATTACTACTGGAAGTAAAGCTGTTAATGATCTTCTTGGGGGAAGAGGTATTGAGAGTAGAGCTATAACAGAGGCGTTTGGTGCTTATGGAAGTGGAAAAACTCAGTTAGGTTTGACTTTATCTGTGAATGTTCAGCTTCCAGCTGAAAAAGGAGGATTAGGAAGTAAATGTGTTTTTATTGATACTGAAGGAACTTTTAGACCTGCTAGAGTAAAACAAATTGCAGAATCAATGGGAGCAAATCCGGAAAAAGTTTTGAAAAACATTTTAGTTGCAAGAGCATTTAATTCAGATCATCAGATGCTTCTTTTAGAAAAAGTAGGAGAGATGATAAAAAATGGAGAGCCAATAAAATTAGTTATTGTTGATTCTTTAACAGCTCATTTTAGAGCAGAATATGCTGGAAGAGGGCAATTAGCAGATAGACAACAGAAATTAAACAGGTATATGCATGATTTAATGAAACTAGCTGAATCACATAATCTTGCAGTGTATGTTACTAATCAAGTTATGGCAAATCCTGCTCAAATGTTTGGAGATCCAACAACAGCAATTGGAGGAAATATAGTGGGACACGCTTCTACTTATAGAATGTATTTAAGAAGAGGAAAAAAAGGTAGTAGAGTTGCTAAATTAATTGATTCACCAAATCTTCCAGATAATGAAACTATATTCTGGGTTGGAAATGCTGGAGTTAATGACGAGGAACAGGAATGAATGATGAAGAAAGATATAGAATAGGAGAATTAGTTTTTTATTATGAATCTGGAAATAAAAATTTAGTAAGAATTCTAGCGAACTTATGTGATGATAAATATTTAAGATATAAACTGGAAATTTTGGGAACTTCTGGTTCTTCTCTGCCAGTTAGAAATACTAATGATGACAAATTTGAATGTGAAAAACCAAGACATCCTGATCCTGGATGTGACTTATGGCAATTAAAGAATGATTAATTATTCAACTAGTTCATTTTTCTTAAACCATAAACTAATTTCTCTATTTGCACTTTCTACACTATCAGAACAATGAACAACATTTTCAAATACATTTGTTTTTGAATGAATTCTCCCATATTTTCCTCTAATAGATATTGGGTCTGCTTTTTCTGGATTTGTTGAACCTGCTATTTCTCTTATTTTTTTAATTGCATTTTCTCCTTTGTAGACTAAAGCAAATACTCTATCTGTATGAAATTTTCCTTGAATGTATTCTAAAACACTTTCATAAATTTCTAAACCTTTTTTCTCTCCATGCTCTTTTATTTTTTCTTCTTTTAGCTTATCATAATGCTTTTCTGCTAAGTCTCTTGTTACTTTTACAATTTTTGCACCGATAATTTTTAGTTTTGTTTCTGATAGCATTGAGATTATATTTCCTGTTAAACTTTTCATTAGTCCGTCGGGTTTTATTAAAACTAAAGTTTTTTCTTCCATGTTTTAGTTGTAAATTTTTGAGTTTATAAGTTTTTTGAGTAATGTTTTGTTTAATGATTTTTTAAGAAACTAAAAAAAAAACATTTATAAACCCTATTTTACTAGAGTAAATTATCAGGGTGATTAAGGGTGAAAAATAAAGAGGTTAGTAATTTGAAGAAATTTCTTCCAGTAATTGTAATCTTATTATCAGTAATAGTTTTAGTTATTGCTGCTAATGGCGGCGGTCCTAAAGTTGAGACAAGTGAAAAACTAACAACTTTTTATGCTGTTGAGGATGTATATGCTACATTAAATATCACTATTAATAATAGTGCTACTACTTATGGTCCACTTTTAAATATAACTCAAATAAATATCACTCTTCCTTCTAATATTACAATTAATTCAGATGCTTCACAGGTAAACAATAGTCTAACTGATGTTGATCAGCGTAAGAATCATACTTATTTAAAGACAGGAAATACTTTAAGTTGGTATAATTTTACTGATGGATTTATAACTGGTGGACAAAATGTTTCATTTTGGTTTAATTTTAGTGCAGCTACTCCTGGAACTTATAAATTCCAAGTTTGGATAGTTAATGCTTCAAGAGCATCAGGTGATGCTGGAAATGCTTTAGCTCATCAGCAAAATATAACTGTAATTGTAAATGATACAACTAAACCAGAGATTTATCCTGCAAATATCACTAGTTCAGTAGTAAGTTGCGGTAATTATTCTGGTGTTGTTGAATTAAATGTATCTGTATATGATAATGCAAGAACAAAAACAATAAACTTTACAATTATTAATGCTACTGGTTCTGTTAATGCAAGTTATAATGCTAGTGTTTTAGGATATTCTTGGAATGCTTCATTAAATACTAGTGAGTTCCCAGATGGATTGTATAATATTACTATTTGGGCAAACGATACTTCCGGAAATATAAATGATAGTGCAGTTATTAAAAATGTAATATTTGATAATACTGTACCTGTAATAACTTTAACGGCTTCAACTAGAACTTCTAGTTCAACATCCTTTTTAGTAGGTATTTCTGGAGCATTAGGAGGAATAGATAGTGCTTGTACTGTTAATAGAGGAACTGCAAGCGTTAGTGGGTCAGGTGGAAGTCAGACAGTTACTGAAACAGGATTAGAATGTGGAGTTAATAATTCTTATATTGTAACTTGTGTAGATAAATCAGGACTTACAGGAACATCTGCTAGTTTTTCATCTGGAACAACAAAATGTGGAGGAAGTTCTCCTTCTGGTGGAAGTGGAGGTTCTTCAACTACTGCTAGTTGGACAAATACTTTTAAAGTAGATGAAACTCAATTTGCAGAGGGTGTTACAAATTCATTAGCTGTAAAAGCTAAAATGGATTTTAGTGTTGGCTCTGCAACACATCATGTTGGTGTTAAGTCTATTCAAGATAATAAAGTTACAATTGAAATAGCAAGTAATCCTATTATTGTTACATTAGCAATAGGAGAGGAAACAAAAGCAGATGTAAATGAAGATGGTGTTTATGATGTTTATGTTAAGTTAAATGCTATTACTAATGGAAAAGCAGATGTTACTATAAAATCAATATCTGAAGAAGTTCCTGTAACAGCAACTCCTGAAACAGCGAGTGGAGATGATACTAGTACTGGAGAGGGAACTACTGAAACAACTAGTGGTGGAATGAGTACTATTGGAATAATTATAATTGTATTATTAGTTATTGCTGGTTTAATTGGAGCCGGAGTAGCTGTTAAAAACAAAAGTAGTAAGAAACGTTATTCTTATTTGAATTATTAATTATTCTTTAATATAAATTTGATCGAGGAAGTTGGTAATGTGTAGAGAACTCTGCTAGATTATAATTATTACAGATAGTTATACTTAACTTACTTGCATATGTTATTGAGACAAACATATTTTTACATAAAACTATTTAATCTCATTATTTTTTATTTAAACATGAATAAAGATTGGATGATTGCGGATTTGCATATACACTCAAGATTTTCAAGGGCTTGTAGCAAAGATATTAATTTTGAAAATCTTGTTAAATGGGCTAGAATTAAAGGTATAGGATTATTAGGAACAGGAGATTTTAGTCACCCTATTTGGATTGAAGAAATTAAACAAAAACTAGTTGGAAATGGAAAAGGAATTTATTTTTTTGAGAGTTTTCCGTTTATTATTACTGGAGAGATTTCTCTTATTTATACTCAAGAAAGAGGAAGAAAAGTTCATTTAGTTTTATTAATTCCTTCAATTGAGATTGCTGAAAAAATTAATTCTTATTTAGATAAAAAAGGAAGAAGAGATTATGATGGACGCCCTATTTTCAAAATTTCTTGTGAGCAGTTTGTTAAAGATATGAAAGAGATAAATAAAGATATCGAGGTAATTCCTGCACATATTTGGACTCCTTATTTTGGAGTATTTGGGAGTATGTCTGGTTTTAATTCGCTTAAGGAAGCATTTGGGAGCCAATTAGACAATGTTAATGCAATTGAGACAGGAATATCTTCTGATCCAATAATGAACTGGAAAATAAAGGAATTGGAAAGCAAATCTATTATTAGTTTTTCAGATTCTCATAGTTTTTGGCCATTTAGATTAGGAAGAGAGGCAACTATCTTTCATAAAGTTGATTCTTATAATGATTTAATTAAACAAATTAAAGAAAATAGTTTTGTTGGAACTATTGAAACAGATCCTGCTTATGGAAAATATCACTGGGATGGACATTCTGCTTGTGGTTTTTCTTGTGATTTTAAAAAATCATTAGAATTAAAAAGAATTTGTCCTAAATGCAATAAATCTTTAGTTATTGGAGTAGAAAATAGAGTTAATGAACTTTCAAATACTACTGGAAGAGATTATCCATTTAAAAAAATGTTTTATAATGTTCTTCCTTTGCATGAGATAATTTCTCTTTTTATTGGAACAAGTCTACAAAGCAAAAAAGTTTGGGATATTTATAATTCTTTAATTTCTCTTTTTAAAAATGAATTTGATATTCTATTAGAGATTAGTAAAGAAGAGTTAATGAATAAAAATATAGACAATAAATTAATAAATTTAATTATAAAAAATAGAAATGGGAATATTAAAGTTAATCCCGGATTTGATGGACAATATGGTGTTGCGATTTTAGATGAGGAAAAGCAAGCAACTTTAGTTTAATTTGGATGAATATCTTCTTCATCTCTTATTTTTATAAATTTGTAATGCGCATCTTTTGTTTTATTTTTACATTTTATGCAGTTTTCTTTTATAGAATAAGATTTACATGAAGAACACTTTTTTAATTTCATTTTAAACTAAATTCCATTTTTGACTTTTTTGCTTCTTTTTCTATACTCTCAATTATTTGTCTTAGTTTACTGTCTGCTTTTTTTGCATCCTCTGATTCTATTTGCAATACATATCTTCCTGCAGCAAGATATTTTATTTCTACTCCTTTTATTGTTTCGAAGATATTTTTTATTAGCTCTAATCCGTTGGGTTTAGTTGTTGTTAGATTTATTTCTTTTTTAACAATAATTGTTTTTATTTTTTGTTTAGAGATTATTTCTAATATTTTTTCTGATTCAGTTTTTCCAATTAATTTCTCTAAAACTTTTGGATTTAGTCTTGCTTCTTCTATAAAATCATAAACTTTTTCAGTAGTTTCAATCTCTTCTATTATTTTTTTTGCTTTTTCCTCTCCAACAACACTTCTAAAAATACTAGAATAACTTTTTTCTTGATTATATCTTTCTCTTAATTCTTTTTGCTCTTTTTGAGTCACTCTTCTAAATGATAGTTCTATCTGATTTTTCCCTAGTTTTAGAACTTTGCATATTATTTGTTTTTTAGGAACAACATAATCTCTTATATTTCTAATTCTTCCTGGAGCTATTTCAGAAAAAATTATACTTCCTTCTCCATCTCCTTGAATTTTTACAAAAACTGTAGTTCCAATTATCCTATCTACAGTGCACATTATTATGTCTCCTACTTCTAAATTTGCCATACTTAAACAAAGAGAATAGTATTTTAAAGGTTGTGATTAACTATTTTTATTGTTTCTATTTCTAAATGTTTTTTCAAATCAGTTAAAAATTCTTGTTCTTGATCTCTGTTAATTAAACAACCTGCTGCGAATTCATGGCCTCCGACTTCTCCCTGAAATTTTTCAGTGATAATTGAGAGTATTTCTCTTACATTTCTTCCTTCTTTTCCCACATTTCTTGCAGAAACTTTTATTTTTGTAGAATCATAATGAGCTAAAGTGATTATTGCTGTTCCTTCTTCATATATTTTAGAATTGGATAAAATGCTAGTAACTGTTCCTACAATTGTTTCTTTGATTTGATCTTTTGCATTTATTATTATAAAATTTTTACCATTTATTTTTTCACTTTCTGAAATAAATTTTAATGCTGAGACTATATATTGTTTATACTTTACATGTATTGCTTCTGCTCTTTTTTTAATAGAAGGTATTTCCATGCAAAATTGTAATGCTGCATTTGTATCTCCTAATCTAGAACAGGCATTTATTTTTGCACTTATTTCTCTTGCATCTTCTAGTTTATTAAAAAATTTAATTAGATAAATATCTCCTATAATCTCATTATTCTTTGCTTTTGGATTTCTTAAAATTATTGCAGTTACTAATCTTTCCATTTCCTCTTCTGTTAGTTCTAATAAACTAGGATATCCATTTTCTTTAGGATTTAATCCTGCCTCTCTTAATAATTCTAAAACTCCTTTAATGTCTCCTGTAACTCCCGGAATATAGGGGCTAGAGGAGTATTCTAATGCTCTATTTAATGGTCTTGTGGATGGATAAATTAATGCTCCTCTTTTTCTTTTTATTTCACTATCATTTAAAATTCCATTATTTATCTTATCTATTTCTTTTTCTAGTGTATCTCCAATCATGCCTAAAATAGCTAGTTTTGCTAGTTCTTTATATTTGGGATTTATTTCCTTGCAAAATAAATAAGTTAATCCAGAAGCACTTATCTTTTGTTTATTGCTTATTTCTGGATTAATTAAATGAACATTTTCTGGAATGTTTTGGATTATTTGATGATGATCAATTATAAAAATGTCAGGTATTCCCGAATTTGCAATATGATTTAAACTTCCAGAACCCAAATCTAAGAAGAGAATTAATTTGTCTTTAGGGAGGGAGTAGATGAACTCTCTTTCTAAATTTTTTAATATTTTTATTGAAAACTTTTTATCTATTTCTTTTAGTGTTTTTATCATTATTGCAGCAGAGGTTATACCGTCTGTATCAAAATGACTTACAATAAAAACTTCTTTTTCTTTTATTTTTTCTAGAAATAACTTAACCTTTTCTCGAATTTCTATATTAATTGTATTTCCCTCTTTTTCCATTTTAGTCCTCTAGAAAATTGTAATTATTCTACTTGATGATATTCCTTAAGTTTTCTTAATTGTGCAAAAATTCTATCTTTATCTCTTGTTGCTCTTTTATCTTGTTTCATTTTTCCAATATGAGTTTTTATTTTTTCTAATTTTTCAGAAATATTTTTTATGTCTGGAATAACATAAGATTTGTGTTTTTTTAATATTCTAGAAATCTTAGTATACTCTTTTGGATGTATATTGGATTTTCTTAAATTTTCTCCTATTTTTTCAGCAGTCAATCCTTGTTTAGCTAATTCTAAGACTTTGTTTTCATATTCTTCTGAGCTTAATTTTTTTGGTTTTTCAACTGGTTTTTCTTCTACTTTTACTTCTTGTACTTTTTCTGATTTTTTTGGCATATCATTAGTTCGTAATTATGTTTTTTAAAGCTTGCTATGGGGTTTCTTTTTATAAAAAAGAAACTACCTTGGTAGAAAAATATACCTAACAAATCTCATGATTTGTGAATTAGAATCATTTTTATTTGCCTCCTATGAATGATTCCCCCTAAGCCAGGGGTTTCTTTTTATAAAAGGGGTTTTTCTTTTAGAAAAAGAAAAACTACCATGGTAAAGAAAACTAAACTTGGGTAGAAAAATATATCTGACAAATATGTTTAATTTATGATAACTATTTATATTAACATTAACCTAGCGGAGTTCTTAGGAGATAATAATTGCTTCTTTAAGAAGATAAGTATCACCTCTTTTTTTGGGTAGTTTATCTTAAAGGTAAAATAAGAAATTATTTAAACTGATTTTTCCTTTTTAAATCATGGCTGAAACTATAGGTATTTTAAGCCTAAAAGGTGGTGTGGGTAAGACTTCGAGTGTTGTTTCACTAGGAGCTGCTCTAGCTAATTTTGGGAAAAGAGTTTTATTAGTAGATGGAAATTTCTCTGCTCCTAATTTAGGAATGCATTTAAATTTATTAAATCCTGAAAAGCATATAACTAGTGTTTTAGAAGGAGCAATTCATCCTAAAGATGCTATTTATAATTTAGATGATTTTGATGTTCTTCCTGCAAATGTTAATGCTCCTGTTGCAAAAAATCCATTAAAATTAAGAGATAAATTAAAAAGTCTAGAGAGTGTTTATGATTATGTTCTTATTGATTCTTCTCCTTCTTTAAATGAAGAGACTTTAGCAGTAATGCTTGCTTCTGATAGACTTTTTGTTGTAACTACTCCTGATTACCCGACTTTAAGTATGACTCTAAAAGCAATTAAAATGGCAAAGAAAAGAGGAACAGAAATCCAGGGAATTATTTTAAATAAAGTTTATAATAGAAATTTTGAGCTTACTTTAGAGGATATTGAAAATACAGCAGAGATACCCATTTTAGCAGTTATTCCTCATGATTTGAATATTCCTGCTGCACAATCTCAATTTGTTCCTTTTTTAGATTATAAACCAAATTCAGAAGGAAGTGATGAGTACAATAGACTTGCTGCAACACTTGTTGGAGAGAAATATTCTCCTATAAAACTAAAGACTTTTGTAAGATGGTTGATTCCTAAGAAACAAGACATTAATAGGACTATTTTTTACAAGAGAGTATTTGATGATGAAAATTAGGTAGTTTTATAAATAATTCTTAGATTGTTGTATTAAAGTTAGTCATAAAGCCCTATCGTCCAGTGGTCAAGGATACAGGCCTTTGAAAAGCGAAGTCTTTGGACTTCCCATTTTCTCCTTCAGGAAAAAGAAGAAAGCCTGGGACCTCGGTTCGAATCCGAGTAGGGCTATGGGCTATTATAAAGAAGAAAATGAAAAGAAAATCTTTAATTGTTCTTTCTTCAGAAGAGTTTGCTGGAAAATTTTCTGTGCCTAATAATCCTGCTCTAGCAAGAGTAGAAACAATGAGTCCTAAAGAGTTAGATGAAGTTATGAGAGAGCCAGGACAAGAAGCAGGGAGAATAGAATTAAGAGAGCTGGAGAAATTTTATCAAGGGCTTTATAGATTATAAATTATTTTTTATATCTAAATTTTTATAAATACAATTTCGTGATGTTTTTTATGGTAGATTATATTCTTACTCAAAGGAAAACTGCAAGGGGAGTTAGAATTCATAAAAATATTTGTCTTAAACTTCTTTTTTTTAAAAAGGGAAGAGAGTATAGTAAAAATGTTGAAAGACAAATGTTAAATTTAGCAGAAGATGTTTTGAAATCTCCTGCTGTTAAAAAAGTTAAGGTTTATTTTGATCCAGATAGTCTTTATTATTTTGCAGATGGATATAATTCACAAGGGTATTTAGTTAGAAATAGGCGTTAATGTTCTTTATATCTTCCGCGTTTTTCAACTGCTTTTAATCTTTCTAAAACTTTTTCAGATTCTGTTTTGTTGACTGAAATGTATCCAGATTCAATTGCTTTCCAGAGTTTTTCCCAGTTTGTAAAATGCTTTGCTTCTAGAGCTTGTTTTAAAACATGCAAATCCACTGCCTTGTCTTCGTATTTTCCATTTTGATATCCTAAACCAAAGTCTATGAAGAAGAGGGAGAAGGGGGAAGAGGGTAATGTGGAAGAACTCTGATGAGTTTGGTGTGAGTTGCTAGTTGGGTTATGATGAAGATTATTAGAATAAATCATATTACTTGTTGTTAAGTCGCCATGGATTAAATTCTCTTTATGAAGTTTTGAAATTGATTCCCCTATTTTTTCACAAATCTCTAATTGTTGGTTGAGGGAGAAATTATCTAAATGTTGAGAGAGTCTTTTTCCTTTAATAAAAGGCATAATAATTTCGTATTGATTTTTTGATTCTTCTGAATTAGTTAAGGGCATAGGGCAGGAAATTATTTTTGATGCTTTAATTAAGAGTTTAGTTTCTGAACGAGTTCTTAATTTTCTAATTTTTTCATCAAGTTCTTTGATTCTATAAGATTTTGGAATTCTTTGTTTAATAACTTGATTTTTAGATTTATCTAATAAGATTGTTGCTTCTGCTCCCTGGGAGAGGATTTGTGTTGACATATAACTACTTAATAAACAGACTATAAAAATTTAATTCAAAGAGCTTTTGTTTGAAGAGAGCTTCTTTTATAAGATTCTGCAAAGCTTGAAACATTACTTAAAAAGGATATTCTTTTTGTTTCATCACTATCTATAAAAGTTATAAATTCTAATTTATTTTGTATGGGACTTTTATTTGCGAAATCTTCAACAATATGGTTACTGCTTAATACTAATCTTCCTGATACTTCTCTTAAATTATGGTTTATTTGAGGATATGCTTTATAATAAAGTTCTGAACATACTATTGAATTATCTGTTAAAAAATCAAAATTAAAATCATAAGGTTTTCCAAATTGTTTTGCAGAGTAGATTATTGCTCTTAGTTTTTCTTCTTTAGATACTTTTGGCCTTATTACTCCTAAATAATCGCATGCAAGACTTTTTTCTAAGGTGAATGATATTATTCCTTCACTTTCAGCTTCTATTGTTCTATAATTATTATCTTTTAATTCCTCATAAAGTTCAGGTAAATTCTCTTGAATATATTCTGAAACAGATTTTCCTTGAGTAATATTGCTTGTTTTTATTGTTTCATTAAAGTATTTGTTTAATTCGTCTAGATTACTGATGTAAATTGCAGTATGTTTCCAAAATCCAGGTAATCCAGCATTACTTAAATACCAGTTTCTTCTTTGAATTAAAACATCTCCTGGTTCTAAAGTTTTCTTTAATTCTTGAATTTCTTGATTAGTTATTAATGGGATTGTTCTTAGAGGTATTTTAGTATCTCCTATTGTTTCTGCAACTTCTTTTTGTACAGGAAACCATGGAATAAAAACTTTATTTTCAAAATAAGACATTGCTCCGCCTAATCTATATTGAATATCTGTTGTTACAAATGGCAATAGTCTTAGGTAATTTTCTGATGCTTTATTATTAAGTTCTGAAATTTCTTTTTGAGTGATTATTTTTAAGTATACTCTTCCTGCATTTGTTTGAAGAATATTTGAAGGGTCAGCTACTTTTTTTTTAATTATTAAATAAGAATTTTCTGGTAAGTTAAGTTCAATATTTTTTTCATTTAAAAGAGTATCAACAAACTCTATTTTTTCAGTTACATTTAAAATATTCAAAGAAGAAGAATAAATTGCAACAAAGGGAGAATATGCTAAAATGAAACTTTTTTCATTTAATTCTTTATTTTTTATATAACTTATTTGGTAGAAGTATTTATTATCTTGAATAATTTTATCTAATACAGAGAAATATTGGATATATTCTGCCCATAAAATTAAGATTTGATTTCTTTTTTCTATACTTGCAGTAGCAAGATTTATTTCAGATATTTCATTTAGGAGCTTATTTTCTGATTCATGAAGTTTTTCTATGTAATTTTCTGCTAAAGGAATTTCTGAATTTAATTTTTCTTCTAATAAAATTTTATCTGTTTTTAGTATTTCAAAATTGTTTGCGGGGAATATAGACAAAATTGCCCATAAAATTATAATTGAAAGTAAAGAATAAAATATCTTAGATTTATGCTTTTGAATAAAGGTTCCTTGTTTTTTTGAGTGAAGACTTAATAAAAATGGAATCCATCCAAGTATATAAAAAAATAAGGCAATTATCCTGTGATAAGGATAAAAAAATCTCATCATAAATACTGTAATTGCAATTATACTTGGAATAAAGCTTAAAACAATTAAAATCAATCTCTTTTTAGTGTTCATAATGAAGTTATGGAAGAATTATTTAAAAGTCTTTGGTTAGAATTATCTAAACTTAATTTTTCTAAAATAAGAAACTATTTAAATAACTTTTCTTTAGAATAATTATCTTTTAAGAGAGGTATAAAATGAAAAAAAATGAGTGGATAGCAGTTATTGTTGTGATGTTTGTTGTTGCTCTAGCTGTTTCTTTTTTAACAATTAATTTAATAACTGGAGGAGTAATAAGAGTAGCTGAAGCGCAAAAAGGAATAAGTATATATTCCAAGGTAGAAATTGATTCTAAACTTGCAAATATTTATACTAAAACTGAAGTTGATAAAAAAGTTAGCTCAGGTGGAGTAACTTCTGTAACAACTCCTACTAGTGTAGATAGTTATTCGCGTGCTGAAGTTGATTCTAAACTTGCAAATATCTATACTAAAACAGATGTAGACACTAGAATTAATGTGCTTCATTCAAGTCAAGCAGAAATTAGTGGAATTAAACTACTTGCTGGGCATGTTTATACTGCTTATCCTTATAATTTAGAATTAGGTCAAGATAATGGATTTGGAAGAGTTACTATTGCAGGAGAATTTGTTACAAAACCAATAGCTCCTTCAGGTGGACAAGAATTATTTTATGTTTGTTCTGGTGCAGATGGACAGATATATCAAAGTAGTAGTGCGTGTAGATAGAATTAGTTTAAATTTGTAGATCTTTCTTTCATAAAATCAAGAAAATTAATATTATTTAGGGATTCCTATGTTTTGTTGCTGTTCTGTAAATAACATATCTCCTAGTATCAAACTTAAATGTTGCTCCAATCACTATCGGTGGCTCTTTGTCTTCAGATTCTTTTATATCCCTTATACTTTCAACTACTATGTTATTTGCTCCGTCAGGAATATTAATTTCATTTTTATAAACTCCTTGCATAATTGGAGAGAGTGAAATAGTTTCACCTAAATTCGTAGAGAGTACTCCGGTGGGTATTTGTTCTGGTAAACTTCGGAAGGGTTTATAATCTTTAGGTAATTTTTCTAATTCTCTTTGAATTCTTGGAACTTCTTCTATACTATTTGCTAAACTTAAAACTAGTTTTCCAATATTCATTTATCTTTTATAAAAACTTTCTTTTTAACTATTTATATATTAGAAAATATCATCTAAACTTCATCATTTTCTTTTTACCAAACTTTTTCATCATCTTTTGAAGTTGTTTTTGAGACATTCCACCTTCTTCTAAATCCATGCCTTGTCCAGACTTAATCATCTCAGAAAGCATTTTGTATTGTTTTAATAAAGCTTTGATATCTGAATTATTAACTCCTGCTCCTGCAGATATTCTATTTATTCTAGAAGTTCCTGTTTTTTTATCTTCTAAAATATCTGGATTTTCTCTTTCTTCTTTAGTCATTGATTTTAAAATATGTTCCCATTTTGCTACTTTTTGTTCTTGGCTTTCTAAAAGATTTTCAGGTATTTTTGCATTTCCTAATCCAGGAATCATTGATTTTATTTTATCAAATCCTCCCATTGAATTCATTGATTTAACTTGTTCTACAACATCTTCTAAAGAAATTTTTCCTTCTTCTAGTTTTTTTTGCATTTCTTCAGCTTCTTTTTCTCCTGTTATAGAATGAATTTTTTCAATTAGAGTTTGTAAATCTCCCATTCCTAAAAGGCGGGATAAAAATGCAGTTGGATTAAACTCTTCAATATCATTAATTTTTTCTCCTGTTGCAATAAAATAAACAGGTGCTTTTGTTTCTGCACAAGCTGTTAAAGCTCCTCCTGCTTTTGCAGTAGAGTCCATTCTTGTTATTATTACTCCAGAAATATTAAGTGCTTTTTGAAAATCTTGTGCTTGTTGTTTTGCTGCTTGTCCAATATCTGCAGGCATTACTAGAATTGTTTCTGTTGGTTCTATTTCTTTTCCTAGAGATTTTATTTCTTTAACTAATTCTTCATCTAGATTATGTCTTCCTGCTGTATCTATTAAAACTAAATTATAATTTTTTAATTCTGGTTTGAATTTTTTCCAGGTTTTAAGAGCATTTGTCTCTTCCATATCAACAAAAGCAGTTAGTTTGTTTCTTTGGGCTAATTGTAAAAGTTGTTCTTTTGCTGCTGGACGATGAACATCTAAACCAACTAGAGCAACTCTATTTCCTCTTTTAGCAAAATAATTTCCTAATTTAGCAATAGTTGTTGTTTTTCCTGCTCCATATAATCCTAAAAGCATTATTTTATTTTGCTTTGTTTCTAGTTTTAATTGTTTATGTTCTCCTAGAATATTTAATAATTCATCATGAAGAAGTTTGATTATATGCTCTTTCTTGTCTATTTCTTTTATTCTTTCATCAAGAGCTGCTTTTTTGATTTTTTCTGATATTTGCTTGACTAAAAGAACATTTACATCTGCTTCAATTAAAGCTCTTTGTAAATCTCTTACAATTGTATCTACTAGGTTTTTATCAAGAAATATAGCATTAGCTATCTTATCTGTTGCTTTTTTTAATACCTCGCCTAAGCGTTCTAACATCATTTTAGAAGTAAATTAAAGATTAATAAAGTTGTGGTTTTGAAAAAAATGTTGATTAAGGAAGAGAGTTATACTTTTTACCTGAATTTTTCAAGTGCTTTTTCTCCAAGGGGTTTATGCCCTCTAACTCTTAAGCTTTTTGTTAGTTCTTTCCAGTATCTTTTTCTGTTATAAGAGAAGAGTATTATAATTGTAATAGTCATAGAAATAAATGCTCCTAATCCTGCTAGAAACATATCTTTTTGTGCATCCCATATATCTCCTTGACTTCCGAGATATGCTATTCCTAAATCTCCACCAAATACTATTGCAATTGCCCACTCAAATAATTCATATATGCAACTTAATCCTAAAACTAGTTCAATTGGTAACCACCATGCCCAAAATCCTTTTGAATTTCCTATTCGTATAAATGCTTCTCTCATAGGGTATGCTAATAAAAGCCCAAAGAAAAAATGAATTATTCTGTCATAATGATTTCTTTCTAGAGTAAAAAAATTCTGCATCCAATTTCCAAATGGTACTTCTGCATAAGTATAATGGCTTCCGATAATATTAGTAAACATATAGACTGCGATTAAGCTATAAGATATTTTTGAAAGTTTTAACCATCTACTTATTACAACTAAAATTATCACAAATGGGACATTAAGAAGATTTTCCATAATCCAATCTTGTCTGTATTTTACATTGAAAGCTAAAATAATCCAAGATAATGTAAAAATTCCAAGAAGTAAAATTGAATATCTGCTATCATTTTCTTTTTTTTGATAGATATACTCTGCTAAAAATGCAGTAATTAAAGAAATAATAAAAAATATCCACGCATTTATTTCAAAACTTATTTCTAAGGAGATAAATGTAAAAATCCCAGATAAAGCAAATAAAACAAAATGAAAAAATCCTTTTTTCCATTGATAAAAAAATAACCCTCCTATAATTAAAGCAATTATAACTCTCGAAATAATATCTATTGAATAACTTTGCTTTAAAAAGAAATAAGCTAAATAGGTAAATAGAATTATAAATAAACTTCTAATAAATTTAGTTGTAATTCCCTCTTTTTGTTTTAACTTCATTTATAGTTTAGTAATTATTCTTATAAAAACCTTTTTATTAAAATATTTACAACCCCAACTTCTCTACAAACTTATTTCGATTAAAAGGTTCAATTGAATCATAATCTTGTCCTGTTCCTAGATAGAGAATAGGTTTTTTGGTTACATAGCCAACACTCAGTGCTGTTCCACCTTTTTCATCTATATCTGCTTTTGTTAAAATAATTCCATCTATTCCTAAAGAGAAATTAAAACTTTTTATTTGTTCAACTGCATCATTTCCTGTTGTTGATTCTCCAACATAAATCTTTAAATCTGGTTTGCAAACTCTTGAGACTTTTTCTATTTGAGCCATTAGATTTTTTGCAGTATGCATTCTTCCAGCAGTATCAATTAAAACACAATCTATTCTGCTTTTTTCAGCATATTTTATTGCATCAAATCCTACTGCTGCTGGATCTGATTCATAGTCATGAGCAATTACAGGAACACCTATTTTTTCTCCGTGCTTTTTTAATTGTTCTATTGAAGCTGCTCTAAAAGTATCTGCAGCAGCCAATACACAAGAGAGTTTTTGCTTTTTTAGGAAATCAGCTAGTTTAGCAATAGTTGTTGTTTTACCTGTTCCATTTATTCCAGAAAATAAAATAACATAAGGTTTCGAGGTATCGTTTCTAAGTTTTATTTTTTCTACTAAATCAAAAGGTTCAATTAAAATATCATAGATTACATCTTTGAAAGCTTCTTTTATTTGTCCTTCTATTTCTTTTCTCAAGAATTCTTTTCCAACAATTTTTTCTTTTAGCTCTTTAATTATTTTTTCAGCTACTTCTAGAGCTACATTATTTTCTAAAAGAAGCATTTCTAGTTCATCTGAATAAATATTAAATTCTTCTTCTGAAACTTTTACTTTTGTGACTTTTGAGATTAATTTTGAGAAAAATCCTTGCTTCGTAGAAGAATCTTCTGATTGCTTCGAGTAGGTAGATAACTTTGTTATCTGCCTTTCTTCTTGAGGTTCTTCTATTTCTTTTTTTAATTCTTCTCTTGTTTCTTGTTCTTCTTCTTTTATTATTTCTTTAGTTTGAGTTGTTTGTTCTTTGTGTTTTTCTTTAATTTTTGTTTCTTTTTGTTTTTTCTCTGGTTTTTGTTTTTTAGTCTCTTTTTTTTGGAGTTTCTTTTTTTCTATATTTTCAATTATTTTTGATTCTTCTGTGTCTTTTTCTACACTTTTAGAGAATTTACTTGCCCAAGATTTGAGTTTTTCTTTTAGTAAGCCGAACATAAGAATATAACCTAATTAATGATTAATAAATTTGTGGTTTTGAGATATATTTATAAACTTCTTGAAATCTCTATTATTATGAAGGTTCATCACATATTTTATGTTGTAGGAGTGATTTTTATATTTGCTTCTGTATGGTATTTTGCAAGAGAGTTTATAAGCTCGCCCGCTGAAAGAAAACTGCGTTACTTTAGTGGTGAGTGAATTTCAGCTAACCCTCTGGCGAGCTTTGTGGGTATTAGTAAAGTATTAATTCTATAAAAACTAAATAAAAAA
>Ga0074195_1002199_pt1 | contig 22883 bp, 21 predicted proteins | sample EPASupsiteHSE623_FD_64525 | JGI IMG/M metagenome (GOLD analysis project Ga0074195, IMG submission 64525) | Bioremediated contaminated groundwater from EPA Superfund site, New Mexico - Sample HSE6-23 | ecosystem: Environmental > Aquatic > Deep subsurface > Groundwater > Contaminated ...
CAAACTCGCATTCAGAGGAACGTTTTGAGCTTTCGGCTCATCTTCGACTACAGGACCATCGCAGGACGACAGTCAAGGACCGACTTTAACAGTCTCGTCGAGGCCAGATACCGGGCGCACCACTGGACAATCCCGGGCAATGTTTATATCGACATTTGAAGATATTGCGTTATATGAATGCTAAGGCTAAGGGCACTTCAGCAGAGCGTGAGCTGATCCACAAGTTTTGGGCTGCTGGTTGGGCCGCAGTCAGAGTGGCTGGCTCAGGCTCTATGAGATATCCTTCTCCAGATATAATAGCCGCGACACCCGAACGAAGATTAGCGTTAGAATGCAAAGCGTCAGGCGATGGTTATCAATATATTGGCAATGGAGATGTCGATCAGTTGAGGCGGTTCTCATCGATTTTTGCGGCAGAACCGTGGTTTGCGGTCCGTTTCGATGGAGAGGGGTGGTATTTTGTGTCATTAGAAGATCTTGAATCAAGCGGCAAGGCTTATTCTATATCTATCACCCAGGCCAAGTCAAGAGGGCTTCTATTTGATGAGCTATTAGGCAAGTTCAAATGAGGTTAAGGCCTAAAGTTCCCCCTAATCGGGGATAGCTTTTTAAAGGTCTTTCCGGAAGAAATAGGTGGGATAGTCGAAAGACCGGCTCAGAGGTAGGTTTGAAGTTATCCCTTATGGAGAAGGATATGCCAGCGATGAAATTGACGCCAAAGTTGATTGAGTCAGTGGTCGGTGAGGTTGCCGGCCCTGACGTGATCCCACTAGTCAGATCCCTCAAGAACAAGAAGAATGTCTCGGAATTTGTGATAGCTGATGAGATAGATATTGAAATTAATGCGACAAGGAACATGTTGTACCGGCTCTACAACGCTAATCTCGTCTCATTCACTAGGAAGAAAGACAAAAAGAAAGGGTGGTATATCTATTATTGGACTTTCAATCCTAATCGAGTGAAGGATCTTTTTATGGACTTGAAGCTTAGGCGCCTTGATATGGTCAGAGAGAGGTTAGAGCGTGAGAAGAGTTCTCACTTTTTCGTCTGTCCGGACAGGTGTATAAGGCTTGACTTTGAGCAGGCTACAGATTTCGGTTTCAAGTGTCCTGAGTGCGGCAAACTATTGTCTGAAGATGACAATTGCAAGAAGATAAAGGAATTAGAGAAGGAATTGGCTACTTTAGAGAAAGAGATCAGGGGCACGAAATTCAAGAAATAGATTATCATATTCTTTTATGGTCAAACAGCCAAGGATGAGCTCTTCTGGTTTGGTCTATCATTGCGCTATGTGACAGGACGCCTTGTTCGCTTATTATTCCATCTATATATTCCGGCTCGACGATGTCGAAAGCTGGATTCATCACCCGCACTCCTTTCGGAGCTTTAGCCCATACTTCACAGGGCTCTCTTTCTTCGATTATTGTCTTGCCTTGCAGGCTTCGTGTATCGAACTTCAGGCTGTGTGTGCAGATATATGCAGGAGTTCCGAGCTGTCGTGCTGCATGGCAGAATAGTCGAGTGCCGATCTTGTTGGCCACTCCATTGGTGTAGATGGCATCACAGCCAAATAGCGCGAGGTCCGCATGGTGTATGGCGTCCATCGCTCCTGAGTCTACCCAGTGGATGACGGGGATCCCAGCTTTTGATAGTTCATTCGCTGTCTTTCTGCCTTGGTAGAGAGGTCTGGCTTCTGTGTTGTGTACTGTGAATCTGACGCCGCTTCGCCATGATTTGATTAGTCCGGCGACGACAGTCGAAGAGTGGCAGTGTGTGAATATTATTCCATTTCTTGGCAATTTCCTGCTTACGAGATCTGCGATGTATTCGTGATCTCTTTTGTACGATTCGAGGATGAACGATATCCTGGAAAGAATGGAGTTACGTAGAGCCTTTGCGTTCACATGTAGATCCGCTCCTTCGAGGGCATATGAGAGGCTATTAGCAAGGAATGGTTCTGTTTCGCGAGCTGACTCAAGGACTTTCCGAGCATCATAGCATTCTTTTAAGAGCTGGTTTGGGTCTGTCGCCTTGCTTGAATGGATCGTGTCAGACAGTGCTCGCAAGGCTGCGCAAGCTATAGACACCGCTCCTTGTATTTGTAGGTCGGCGATACTTTTCGCTGTGCATGAGGCTATAGATATCTTCATTTTCAGCGTCGCTTCGTGCTGACGGCGCTCTTGATCTTCATCTCTTCAGAGATTATCTTGGATGCCATCCGCTCGACGTGCTGTTCCATTCTTGCCACGCGTCTTTCCATCAGGACAAGTACGCGAAGAGAGTAGACTATCGCGGCGAGTGTTCCGATTATCACTGCTAACGTCACTCTAAGGAGGGGTATCGCTGATTCTTCGTATGCCATTGGTTTCACCTCGATGTTGCGTTCGATTCCCGGAATCGAGTATTTAAAGGTTTGTTTGAGCGATTGAAGATTGGTTAAGGTTTTATATGAAGTCGGAATCACCATTTTCTATGGATCCGTTTAAAATGATGCAAATGATTGAATCTGCCTATGCCCGTGATCTTAATCCGATCTATTATCGGATGGAGCGTCTTCAGAAAAAGAAGGAAAATCTTCAAGCTGATGATACCATAAACATAAAGAGGAGAATGGATGGCGAATATTCGAAAAGGTTCGATTCACTTGTTAAGCGGATAGAGGATCTAATCGAATCATTACAAGATAAATGGAAGGTTAAGAGAGCTGAGTTGGACAAGATATATGGAAGTTCTATGGATTATGCACTTGTGAAGGCTATCCAAAAGAATTTTGGGGATTAGCTCAAGAAAAGATTTTGAAAGATAAGGATTCCTATTTCCCAGGCATCGCTTTGTTTGTTATGTCATGTAGGGCTTTGGAGAAGTATGGTGTGTTGACCCATACTCCTACGTCATAGGTGGGATGGGTCCCTTTGTCAGGCAATAGCATGAATAGTGTTTCTTTGCCGTCTACGATGCAATATCGTGCTTTGATGTCATCCACATGCTTCAGGGAAGCTATCTTAGATAGGGATTCCATCTGAGGTGTGGATTTCTTGGCAAGTGGTGCCATTACAGTGATTGATACTCCTCGAGATTTGGCTTTGGCTAGCGAAGATTGCAGATACTCTGCTTTGCGTGTCAGGCCTTCTTCGCTGGTCACTAGTATGATTGATTTTTGGGCGCCTTTGATCATGCTCTCGAGGTGATTGAGTATGTTGCTTCTGCCCCGAATCGATCCGGTGAGTTCGGTTGGTTCTACCATCTCGATGCCTTTGTTATGGAGTAGGTTCAATTCATCGAGTATCTCGCTTCCTTTTAAGGTTTCGAGCATTCGAGTCTGTGTCTCAGAATCATCTTTGATCTTTTTCTTTACTCTCTCAAGGACTTCGCTTGGAGGGACTGCGATGTATTTGATTGGCTTCCCTAGTTTGGTTATGATGAATCCTTTCCTCTCAAGTGATTCTAGGACATCATAGGATCTTGAACGAGGTACATTAGCGATGTCGGACAGCTCTCCTGCGGTTGACACGCCGCGCGAGAGCAGTGCGGTCCACAGTTTGCTTTCGTAGCTGTTGAGCCCGAAATCTTTGAGTTTGTTCAGGAAATCTTTCTGGACTATCATAAGCCTTCCCTATTTGTGAGTGGTAACAATGATAAATGGAGAACCTCCACTTATATATAAAGCTATTTGTCATTTGCTACTCAATGATAGCAAAATCAAAGGAGATAGCTTATCCAGAATACTGTGTCTTGATCTAATCGGATCAAATAACCAAAATCCCGATACGTGGCGATTACCACCCCTATCAAGTTAAGAGAAAGTAAACCAAAACCTTAGCCACCCCTTGATTTCCGATGGAATCTAAATTCGAACCCATATTGCCCATTCTATTCGTTAAAACCTATTATTTTCAATAGTTAAAATAAATGAGGTAAAATAAAAGAGAAAACTCCCTTATTTATTATTTTCTTTATAGAAAGATAATAATATAATAATAAACCTTGAATCTTCCTTGCCTTCAATTATTTGATTTAAATACCCCCTTCTTCAACCTATTTGATTCTACTCCATCCCAAAATTTTTCAGTTTCCATACGAAACCAAGGGGTCACTATCTAAATTAGATCTCATTTTTTTCGGTCTCTCACTCACCAGGTCGTATTCCTTCTGGTAATCCTTTCAAATTCACTATTGTAACGAGTGTTATCAGTCTCTATCCTATCTCACATATAGTACCTCGTCGATAAATCTTCTCTGGTCCATCCCGATCTCTATATCATCAAATACCCGTCTCTCTTCTCCTTCTCCATCCTATCCTTGCTATCCCACCTGTTTTATCACTCCGTTTGTAGCACAGAAATCAATTTATACCCCTGTTTCGGGTGGAACTTTCCATATGAAAGAGGGGTTGGATTCATTCTTCGAGAACTATCTCGAGTCGAAATCTGTCTTCAAGGACAAGAAGGTCTTTCAGCCTAACTTTATGCCTGAGGATTTCGCTCATCGGGATGAGCAGCTCTCTATGATCGCTAACATTCTAGCCCCCTGTTTGAAGAAAGAGAAACCATCAAACCTTTTTGTATACGGCAAGACTGGGACTGGTAAGACGCTCTCCGTGGCTCATGTGACCTCTAGCCTTCAGAAACTTTCAGCCCAACGGTCTCTTCCTCTATCGATAATCTCTGTGAATTGCAAGTTGAGACGGGTCGCTGACACTGAATATCGGCTTATCGCAGAACTCTGCCGTCAGTTGGATAGGGAGGTGCCTGCGACTGGGCTCCCAACCGAGGAGATTTATTCCAAATTCAACGAAGCATTGGAATCTAAAGAGCAGATCGTGATCCTTGTGCTAGATGAGATAGATCATCTCGTCGCTAAAGCTGGCAGCGGTATACTTTACAATCTTACACGGATCAACAGCCAGCTCAAGAATGCGCAGCTCTCCATTGTGGGGATATCTAATGATCTGATGTTCACAGAGCATCTGGACCCTAGGGTCAAAAGTTCGTTGTCTGAAGAAGAGATGATCTTTCCCCCTTACAATGCTCTTCAGATACAGGCCATTCTCAATCAGAGAGCCAGATCAGCATTTGAAGATGATGTCCTTGAGCCTGGAGTCATCGAGAAATGCGCTGCTTTCGCTGCAAGGGAGCATGGTGATGCGAGGCGCGCGATCGAACTTTTGAGGGTGGCTGGTGAGATAGCTGAGCGTGAAGGTGCGTCTATTGTCTCATTATCCAATCTTGATAAGGCCCAGGATAAGATCGAGCATGATCGTATCGAGGATGTAGTGGCTGCACAGCCTAAACAGTATCAGGCGGTTCTGTTGGCAGTCCTTCGCCTCGCAAATCACAGGAATGGTTTTCTTTTCACTGGTGAAGTCTATGAGGTCTACTCTCGTGTCTGCGAAAGTTCAGGCTTGAGGCCTCTTACTCAAAGGAGAGTCTCAGATATAATAGCTGAGTATGATATGTTGGGTATCATCAATGCTAAGATCATCTCAAAAGGAAGATATGGCCGGACTCGGGAGATACAGATGTCTCTTGCGCCTTCGATACAGGATAAGGTCTGCAAGATTCTTGAGAGGTCTTTGGATATTGGTCCTGCGCATGATTCTGATGATCCTAATGGGGCAGAAGAAACCTCTGATCCAGTTTCATCAAATACTGTCAAGACTGAAAATGAGGGAGATGATTGATGTCTCAAGTCGTCCTTCTAGAGAGCAAGAAGCGTTTGATCCAGACTCTTATGCAGCGTAGCATACTTCTTCCTCCGGCTTTCATTCAGAAGCTCGATGAATCCTCTATCTCTAAGCTAATCTCCCGCCTTGATGATTCTTCGCTTCCGCCTGTCTCTTCATCTTCAGAGCTTCTGCAGGTCCTGCGTCCGGATTGGACCACTCAGAAGTCAATCCAACAACAGTCTTCATCTGCCGTCCCTCAATCGCAATCATCTCCATCATCTTTCGATCCTTACAAGGCAGGTTCTCCTTGTCCAGGCAGGTCGCATCCTCATCCTGTGGCAGTCGATGTGGATTTAGGTGATGCCGGTGATCGTCAGCGGGCTCGGATGGAGTCTGGTGAGTTCAAGGTGCGCGTGGTCTCTGATTACAATGAGAAGCCGAAGAAACGTGAGATGACAGATTTCGTCGCGTATTTCAACGCGAGGTATAAGGCGCTCGAGGGTATTCTGCGCGGCAGGTCGGAGCTATCTGGTGTGATCTCAATATCCCGTGTGCTTCAGAAGAAAGGCAAGGAGAAGATCTCTATAATTGGGATGGTTATGGAGAAGACCGTGACTCCCAACACTCAATCTGTGATTTTGTCTCTTGAGGATCCTACGGGGACTGTCCGTGTGCTTTTCTCTAAGAAGAATCCGGATATCTATGCTGCTGTCAAGGATGTCTGTGAGGATGAAGTGGTGGGTGTGATCGGTTCCACTGGCGGTTCATCTGACAATCCTATAATTTTTGGTAATAATCTTCTTGTGCCTGATGTCCCTCTCACAAAAGAGTTGAAGAAAGCCCCTATGGACCATCCTGGTTACGCTGCGTTCATAAGTGATATACATGTGGGATCAAAGCAATTCATGGAGGATAATTTCCTCAAGATGGTCCATTGGTTAAAGGGCACTGCTGGGAATGAGGCTCAGCGAGCGCTTGCTTCTCAAGTCAAGTATCTTTTCATCGGAGGTGACCTGGTAGATGGTGTCGGTATATATCCGGGTCAGGAGGAGGATCTGGCTATCAAGGATATCTATGTGCAATATCAGCGTGTCTCAGAGCTTATCGCCCAGTTGCCTGAATCGATAAAAATCATCATGATCCCCGGCAATCACGATGCTATGCGTCTTAATGAGCCTCAGCCTTCTCTCTATAAAGACATCTGCAAGCCGGTCTGGGATCTTCCTAATGCGATGCTTGTCAGCAATCCTACTGTTGTCAACATCCATGGAAATGAGTCTTTTGGCGGCTTTGATGTCTTGATGTATCATGGTTATAGTTTTGATTATTATGTGGCGAACGTAGAGTCTATCCGGACAAATGGTGGTTATGACCGGGCTGACTTGATCATGAAGTATCTTCTTCAGAGAAGGCACTTGGCTCCTGCCCACACCTCTACTCCCTACATACCTGATTCGGCTCGTGATCCACTAATCATTTCAAATGTGCCTGATTTTTTCCTCACAGGCCATATCCACCGCACTCGTGTGTCAAGTTATCGTAATGTCACTCTCATAAATGGTGGTTGCTGGCAGGATATCACTGCTTTCCAGATCAAGACCGGTCACACCCCTGAGCCTTGTCGTGTCTCTTTGATGGACTTGCATTCACGCGAAGTGAGGTTGTTGAGGTTCTAAGATGGAGAAGAAAGCTTGTTCGCCTGCGATGGAGCGTTACTTCAAGTACATGGACGACTATATCGCACGGTCTTACGATCTTACAAGAAAGGCCAGGGCTCAAGGCCTCGATCCTGAGGATGAAGTTCCTATTCCTCTGTCTTCTGACATGGCTGAACGTGTGGAAGGTTTGATCTCTGTCTTAGTTCCTCAGATCGCGAATAAGGGGATGCCTGTCCGCATAAAGGAGCTTGAAGAGCAGTATGGCTCGCTTGATTGGCGTGTGGCTCTTAAGATCGCTGAGGATGTGGCCGACAAGAAGTTCTGTGAGTTCAAGGATGATAAGGAGGCTTGGGAGACCGGCATCCGTGTCGGTCTCGCTTACCTGACGATGGGTACTGTGGCTTCCCCTCTTGAGGGTTTTCTTGAGATAAAGATACGCAAGACACAGGATGGCAAGGATTACTGGGCAATATTTTTTGGTGGTCCTATCAGGTCTGCTGGTGGGACTATGGCTGCAGTCACAGTTGTCATAGCAGATTATCTGCGTGTCAAGAAAGGTTTCGCTCCATTCGACGCCAATGAGAACGAGGTGAATCGCAACGTCACTGAATTGAATGATTATCACGAGCGCGTCACGAACCTGCAATATCTTCCAAGTGAAGATGAGATAAGATTCTTGTCTCAGCACCTGCCTGTTCAAGTCGATGGTGATCCTTCTGAGAAGTTTGAGGTGTCCAACTACAAGGATCTTCCGAGAGTCGAGACCAATCTCATCCGCAATGGTCTTTGTCTAGTGATTGGTGAAGGCATCGCTCAGAAAGCTACGAAAGTATGGGCGTATCTCAATCAATGGGGCAAGGATTTCGATCTTGGCCACTGGAGTTTCATGGGGGAGTTCGTTGATCTTCAGAAGAAGATCAAGGCTCACGCCAAGAAGGGCGACTCTTCTTCAGGTCCTAAGCCTAAGATACTTCCTGATTATACATTCATCAAGGATCTTGTCGCTGGAAGGCCCGTTTTCACTCATCCGCTAAGGGCTGGTGGATTCCGGCTCAGGTTCGGCCGTGCCCGCACTTCTGGTTTCTCGTCTTATTGCATCCATCCTGCCACGATGTGGGTGTTGAATCAGTATCTGGCTACAGGCACTCAGCTCAAGCTTGAGCGTCCTGGAAAGGCGACGTCTCTGACTGCTTGTGATTCGATTGAGGGTCCGATAGTCAAGCTCTCCGATGGATCGGTGCTCATGATTTCTACTTTAGAGGATGCCAAGCGCCTGTATGCATCTGTCACAGATATACTTTTCTTAGGTGATATGCTGATAAATTATGGTGACTTTGCGAATCGTAAGCATATCCTTGTGCCTCCTGGTTATTGTGAGGAATGGTGGCTTCTGGAGGTGAAGAAGGCGATCGATGAGAAGGCAGGTGGTGACATCTCTGCAGCTGCTCTGTCTGCTTCGATGGATAAGGATCGTCTTGAGAAGATTCTCTCGACCGCTTTCTGGAATCCGGTCTCTTGGGAGGAATCATTGTCCATACAGAAAGCTTTTGATGTGCCTATCCATCCAGCTTTCTCATATCATTGGAAGACCGTGTCCGCTCAGGAGGTCTCTGATGTTATCTCATGGCTCTCTAAGTCTCAGCTCCATGAAAAAGATGGGCGAGTCACCAAGATAGTGATATCTGATGGTCCTTCCAAGCGCGTTCTCGAGCTTGCAGGTGTACCCCATATCCTGGCGAATGGTTTTGTCGTGATAGAAGGGGGGCATGCCGCTTCGATCGTAGCCCAGCTTCGCCTCGCTTCCAAAGATCTCGATATCAAGTCTATAATAGATTCAGCTGAGCCTAAGCCATCCGATGGTTTTGCTGCAGTCGCTCTTGTCTCTCCTTTGAAGGTCCGTGATAAGTCTGGGATATTTATCGGCGCCAGGATGGGTCGTCCTGAGAAAGCTAAGCTCAGGGAGCTTGCAGGTAGTCCTCAAGTGCTCTTCCCGGTGGGTGAAGAGGGTGGTCGCCTCAGGTCCTTCCAGTCAGCGCTCGCTGCAGGGGGTGTCACGTCCGATTTTCCGGCTTCATCTTGTCCATCATGCAATCGTGAGACTGTGTATAGGACATGTGAAGTCTGTGGCACAAGGACTGTTAATTCATACTACTGCCGCCAATGCAAGGCCAAGTCTTCCGAACAGGTTTGCTCAAAGCACGGTCCATGTGTCTCTTACACGTCCAAGAAGATCGATATAAAACATTATTTCGAATCAGGTTTGAAGAAACTCAAGATGCAGGTCTATCCTGATCTGATAAAAGGTGTGAAGGGCACATCCAACAAGGAGCATATCCCCGAGCATCTCGCAAAAGGGATTCTTCGGTCCCATCATGATATCACTGTGAACAAGGATGGGACTACTCGTTATGATATGACTCAGCTCGCGATCACTCATTTCACTCCAGCTGAGGTCTTCACTCCAGTGGAGCGGTTAAGGGAGTTGGGTTACGATCTCGATTGCTTCAATCAGCCTCTAGAGCGTCCTGATCAGGTGCTTGAATTGAAGCCGCAGGATATCATCCTCCCGACCCTTGATCTGCCTATGGAGGGTGCTGACAAGGCTATGTTCCGTGTAGGTAATTTCATCGATGATGAGCTTGAGCGGCTCTATGGTTTGCCTCGTTTCTATAATCTGCAGTCTCCTAAAGACTTGGTTGGGCATCTTGTCCTTTGCCTCGCTCCGCACACCTCTGCGGGTCTTGCGGCGAGGATAATAGGTTTCTCGAAGACTCAGGGCTTCTTTGCTCATCCTATGGTGCATGCTGCTCAGCGCAGGGATTGCGACGGCGATGAGTCTTGCGTGACTCTCCTTATGGATGCGCTTCTCAATTTCTCAAGGAAGTATCTTCCTTCATCTAGGGGCTCGACTCAGGATGCTCCTCTTGTCCTCACATCTCGCCTTGTGCCTTCAGAGGTAGATGACATGGCTTTTGATGTGGACACGGTCTGGAAGTATCCGTTGGAATTTTATGAGGCCGCGATGGAATGGAAGGATGCCAAAGAAGTGAAGATCGAGCAGATCAAGCACCGTCTGGGAAAGCCGAGTCAGTATGAGGGCATGGGTTTCACTCATCCGATTTCAGATATCAATTATACGATCCAGTGTTCTGCTTATAAGACTCTGCCTACGATGGACGATAAGCTTGCTGGTCAGATGGAGATCGCGAAGAAGGTGCGCGCTGTCGACACTGACGATGTCGCTCGATTGGTCATTGAGAAGCACTTCATCAAGGACACTAAGGGTAATCTGAGGAAGTTTAGCATGCAGCAGTTCCGCTGCATCAGCTGTAATGAGAAGTTCCGCAGGCCCCCTCTGATCGGTCGTTGCACTAAATGCAAGGGTCGTGTTATATTCACGATCTCTGAAGGTTCTGTCGTCAAGTATCTCGGCCCGACTATCATGCTTGCTAAGAAATATGGGGCTTCGCCTTATCTTACTCAGACCATAAATCTTCTCGAGCGCAGATTTCATGATGTATTCGGCAAGGAGAAAGAGAAGCAGGCAGGCCTAGCCGGGTTCTTCTCTGCCACGTCCAAAGTCGCTGACAAGGCTCATGATGGCCTTCCAGCCAATGATGAGGTTGTTATTGCTGACTCGATAGAACCTGATGGTGACGTCGAAGATCCAGATAGCGATGCTCAGGGTCTTGAGCAGCCTCTTGTGCAGGCATAGTGCGGTTTGGTCTAGTTATGTATTGATTAGAAATTGGGCCATACCCCGCAGCTTGGTTTGGGAGCGAAGCGAACCAAACCTCAGAGACAACAGTCTCTGTTGCTGCGGGCATATATTCCCCGATTTCTAATCTCAGAAACGCCGGTCGCGAAGCGACGGATTCGCCCGCAAACAAAGAAGCGCTATGCGCTTCTTGTACACAAAGGCTCGGCCTTTGTTGAACCCCGGAGCTTGCTCCGGTTGGTTTGGTGAGCGAAGCGATCCAAACCTCAGAGGCTGCAGCCTCTGTTGGGTAGGGCGAATCCGAGGCGTTTCTGTTGATAAAATATGATTCATGATTCTTGTATTATCACACACTCGGCATAAGGCACGCCGGATATCTTCAAGATTTTTTCATGTTGTATGTATCCCATAGACTTTGCAAGCCCTACTGCCTTCTGCCCAACCAGATTCAAGTGAGTGGCGCAGGGGAGTATCTTCTTCACTTCTTCTTCTGTCACTTCTTCCCCTTTGTAGAATGTGATTGATGTGTCTATCTGCAGTTTGCCTTCGACGTGTTTCTTGCCGCATACTTCCTTGTCGCATATCGCAAGTAATAGCGTGCCATCAGGCCTCTTATGTATCCGTAGGATAAATGTCATTTTTCAAGAATTCAGATTCTCGCCTTCACCGGCTTCTTGTTTCCGCATGCCTGGCATCTCATGAATGCGAGTTCTCCGTCGTTCACGATTGATGTGTCTGGTTTTCCGCATTCTGGGCAGAGCACGAACTCGATGGCGTATTCGCGGATCTTCTCGTTGATGCGTGTCGCGCTGGTCTTTGTGCCGATTATCAGCATGCCGTTCCTTATGATTCCTGGCGTCGCAAGCTCCCGGAGCACGAATTTGAGCAGGTGTTCCGGATCGCGTCGTAGCGCATCGGCTATCTTGATGAAGTTGGATATGATCGTCTTGTTCCCTTCTAGGTGCCCGACTACTTTGGGCATCTCGAATCGCTCCCGCTCGACTACTGCCTCAGGCATCCTTTCGCGGGCTCTCTTCAATAGTTGGTCGTATTCCATTATTATTGGATATCCAGGTCTCCTTTAAATAGGTTATCCAACTTATACTCTAGACGTCTTCCAGATCATCCTGAAATAATCCATATAGCTCTTTGCTATTTCCGCGTCAAAGATCAGGAATAAGATCGCGTTCCTTCCTCTGATATGCCCTATCAAGACATGGGGTCCGAATATCTCGATCCAGACCGGTGACATGATTCCCTTTGGGAGGTATTTGACCTGTGTGAATGGCATCTTCGCGCGGACGCTTCCATACCTGCGGGCATTATGATCATAGATATATTTGCATCTTATCCCTTTCTTTATTCGTCTTTTGTGCCACTCAAGCAGAAATCCTTCAAGGAGTTCATTCCCTACCTTTGGGGCTCCTATGATATATTGGGTCTGTCCGGGGTTTAATGTGCGGAGGATCTTCTCATATACGGATTTTGCCCCGCGACTCCCCTCATAGGTCTCTGAATAAATTGAGTCTTCTCTTATTCTTTTGATGGCATCAAGTTCCGGGATGAGGCGTTCTATCCGTTCCCCCTGCTTTGCGATCTTTTCCTCTTTCTCTTTCAGCAGGTTTCTCAGGGATTCTGGGGTGGATGCGGTGAAATGCTTCTTGTTTGATTTGATGACATAAGACACAAGCCCTTTTTCTATTAGTCTGTCAAGGCAAAGGTAGACCTTTGATGCGTGTATTCCTGCTTCCCTGATGATGCCCGTTGTCGTGCTTTGCCCAAGTTTTAGCAAGGATAAGTATATTTTGATCTCGGTCTTTGTGAGCCCGATCTCTTCCAAGGTTGTCGTATCCATAAAGTTGAGGATCGCTGGGATCATATTAATCTATCTATCTTCCTCCCTCTAGGAGGGGAAGGAACTCTTTAAAGTTCGGCGTTGTGTTTGGGTTATGACAAACTCACTCAATTACACCCCGGACCGGTCAACAACGCATTCAAGTTTTCTCAGTCGACTGAAAAAGCAAGGGGGGAGAATAGCAGTCTTTCTTTTCGCCTCTTATGCCCTTAATTGTGCTTACCACATTGTTATGCTGGGCAGGGATTACGACCGATGGTATGCTCCTCAGAAGCAGGAGGTGGATCGTTTGCACGATTTGCGTATGCAGCGATACAGATTGAACGAGGTTTTAGATAAAAGTAGCCATATTGAGGGTTTCGACGCTTTGGTGAGCACACGGGGATCCACTCAAGGCAACTCGCTGGAATTAAATGATTATCACTCTGAATTGAAACGATGTGGCTTTTATGCGTCGCTGGAGGTTTTCAGGCATGAGACTCGGGATAGAATGAATAACTTAGACGATCAGATCAAACATCTCGAGGCTTCGACAAAATATGACACCGGTAGAAAGATGGTCGAACATCATACCGTTTCTGCAATCGTCCCATTTTATTATATTATCTATAAGAGATAATCAAATGATGGCTACCCTCTCCAATGTCTTGAAGTCTTCTCCTTACTATCTGGAGGAAGTTTTAGGCTATAATCTCAATGAGCGCGCGCAAGAGGGGAAACTATCATTTCTTCTTCTGAACCAGCCCCCTGTCTGTGATTCTCATTGCAGGCGTTGCTTCATGCCTGATTATCGCCGGGCTTTTCGCGGCCGAGACACGCTAAGTCTAGATGAATCGGTGTCTGTCCTTGAAAAGGCCCGTTCGCATGGTGCTTTATGTCTTGAGATCTCTGGTGAAGGTGAACCTGCTCTTAGTAAGAATCTTCCAGGTATACTCAAGGCTGCTGATAGTCTGGGGTATCTGACCACTTTGATCACCAACGGGCACGATCTGGATTTCGGTTTGATCGACCTGTGTGCGGTCTCTAACGTCACTCTTGTCTTCAGCCATTTTTCGCTCGATGAGGCAAGATATGAATCCGACAATCGTCTCCCTGGAAGCTTCAGTCGCAAACAGCGCAATCTGTATCATGCATGTGGGGTTTATAGGGATTTGGCTGAATCTACCGGGTGTTATGATGTGCGCCGTCTTGCGATCCATGCCACTCTTCAATCGGATAATCTTCAAGATGCGATGGATCTGCGGGATTTCTGCCATGATAATGGGCTCTTCTTTAGCGTTGCTCCGCTTGCTCAGACCGGTTGTGCGCTGTCCCATCCCGGGATGGTGCTCGGCCAACTAGTCTCTATCGCAGGGGAACTTGTCCCTCTAGAACAGGTGCCTCTCAAGTTGGGAGATAACTCTATCATTCATTCTCACAGCTCGAAGCGAGAGGTCGGACGCGAAGTCTGTGGGACGTGTTTGTATGGCCTAAACATCGGATATGACGGCGCCCTTTTGCTGGATGCGCACTCCGGGTATGAGCTATCTGGCCATCTCGGAAACGTCAGGACAACCCCCTTTAATGAGCTGGTCAGGCGGCAACGTAGCTTTGCTTTGGAGCTGTTTAGAAGCATCGATGGATTCTGCCCTGTCAGGGATCCGAAGTGGCCCGATTTTCTAGGAAAGGTGATTGCCTCCGTTCTCAAAAGCGAGGGGGCGCCCCGAAGCTTTTGATATCCAAAACATATATAAACAGTTTTTCCGCGTTTCATCCTTCTGATGGTCCTTGAATCACTTGTGACACCGATGATCGCAGAGAGAAGGCCGTTCTCTCTTTGTCTGCTCGGTGCGGTCTATGCCACGTTAGGCCTGTTTTTGGCGCTTTGGGTGTTCGAGGAATACGCCACTCTTGTTATGATCTTCTTGACTACTATCGCAGGTGTCCCTCTTTTCTATCACACTGTCAAGTTTGAGGAAGAGAAGCATCTTGTCATCTGGGAAGAGCGTCGTCTTTTGTGGGAGCACTCTAAGGCTTTGATGTTCTTGATGATGATATTCATCGGCGCTTCTCTGGCTTTTGCTTTCTGGTATGTGGTCCTTCCTGTCGAGTGGACTACCACTCTCTTCTCTGCTCAGACGCAGACTATAGTCAGCTTGAATCAGAAGGTCACTGGTAATGTGTTTAACTTTGATGTGCTGACCAAGATATTCCTAAACAACGTGAAAGTGATGATCTTCTGTGTCTTGTTCTCTTTTATCTATGGCACCGGTGCTCTTTTCATCTTGATGTGGAATGCGTCTGTGATCGGTGTAGCGCTAGGCAACTTCTTCAGGGTAAGAGCTGCCGAAGTCGCAGGTATGGTCGGTTGGGAGGCAGTTAAAGGATATCTCAATGTCGCGTATATGTCTGTTCTCCGGTATTCTATCCATGGGACTCCTGAGATCCTGGCTTATGTGGTGGCTGGTCTGGCGGGTGGTATAATCTCGATCGCCATAATCCGTCATGATTTCGGCACTAAGAATTTCGAGCGTATCGTGCTCGATGCTTCTGATTTGATCCTTATCGCGGTGGGCATATTGTTCTTTGCTGCCTTGATAGAGGTTTATGTGACGCCTTTGTTCTTCTGATTCTTGAGCATGATATAGCAAGTCGGGTTAATAATGGAACTTTTGAATTATGGTATGGGGTGAATATCAGTCTCAACTGGGTATTAGCAGGTGGAGTCTATTGTTTCTAGATTTGATCAACCGGTTATAGTTTCGACCCGAGTCACTGATAGTGGGAGTTGTCTGGGTTTAAACAATTGACTCGGAGTCAGATAAACAGTTATCTGAGCTAATCCAGCACTTTGTATCTTCCTGGTCCGACTGCGAATATATCACCGTTTTTGAGAAGTTTTTCGATTAGCACATCCGCGTTTGACATGCCTGATTCCGCGACGACTTTGGCTGCGTCCGCGCCTGACCCTTGATCATTTTTGCGTATGATGTCGCATATCTTTCGTTCTGGGCTGGTGTCTGCTTTTTCTTCTATGAATACTTCTTCCTCAACCGCTCCGAGTTTGCTGGCCAATTTTGATGGGGCTGATGGTGTGTTGGCTGCAGGTCCTGGCGGCGTCGATGTTCTAGAGATAGAGTTTATTGCTGTCTTCTCGACCGGTCGCATGGATAAAGCTTCGATTTCCTTCTTTCGCACAGGGATCCATTCTGCCGGTGTGGTTTTGATGATCTCTGGCGCTATGAACATGCCATCGCTTGCGGGTCTTGGCCGTCCGATGACGGTCACGACTGTTCCTATCTGTAGTCCGGCCATCTTCTGTGGTGATTCAAATGTTCTTATCACTAACGAGCCGGTCCCGTCATCTATCATGAATGCTGCGCTGCCTTCATTTATTTCAGGCTCGCTGACTACCGCCCCTAGAAGGTTCACTCGGTATGCGGTCAGTCCGGTCGGCATTAGGAGTCCTGTCGGTCCAGATGGGTCGCTGACTTGGGCGCTTGCCTGGACATCGCATATCCGGGTCTTTACCGCGACCAGCCTTTTCGCTCCTGCTTGCATATCGTCGGTGGTTCCTGTCTGTGTATAAAACCCTTGTGTCGACAACTTTATAAGTCGGATTCGCGGAAATCCATCTATGGTCCGGGGGGACTTGGTCAAGATCATCCAGTCTTACCAGTCGCAGGGCTATTCCTCCGCTCAGATAGCCCAAGGCTTGCAGACTGCAGGCTGGCAACAGTCTGATATAGACGAGGCATTTAATTTCATCCAGCCATCTAGACAATCGACACGGCCTTGGATTTTCGCTGCTAGTGCCGCTCTTGCTTTTGTGGTGATCTTGATAGCGGCGTTCTTGTTCATCTCGCCTTCCCAGCCTTCTCAGTTGCTTGATGTGTCTGTCGAGCCGGTGAAGACTGAGGTCTCTGCATCTTCGCCGATAGAATTCATCGTCCAGCTAGTCAATCTCGGCAGCGCCTCGCGTTTTGACGTGCATATAAAGTCTGAGCTTGTCTCTGTCTCTTCAAACGAAGTCGTCGCGACAAAGACCGAGACAGTGGCGATAGAGACTCGTAATGCGGTCAAGTCTCAATTGATCGTTCCTGCTGATTCAAAACCAGGACGGTATGTGGTTCGTGTGCTTGTGGAGTATAATCAGCAATCTGCTAGGGCGTCTTTCTCTTTGGTGGTCATCTCTTCCGATAAGCCGTCTGCTAAGCCTCCTGTATCTCAGGTCACTCCTTCTACACCCCCAGATTATGGTGATTGTCAGGGGGGCTGCAATGATTATGATTCTTGTACGCTCGACCGTTGTGTCAAAGGTATATGCCTATTTGATAAGATCTCTCCTTGCTGCGGCAATGGCATTTGCGAGCGTGGTGAGTCAGAGACATTCTGCCCTGAGGATTGCGCAGAGCAGCGCCCTACAGTCGCGCAATCAGTCCAGGTGATCATCGACAAGGCATTCTCTGCCTCAAGCTCGGATCCCGATTCTGGCGTCCGTCTCTGTCGCACGCTCTCTCAGCTCTCCGATCAGAGCGTTTGTCTCTCGGGTGTCGCTAAGAGGTCAGGCCAGGCTGAGATCTGTGGCCAGATCGTCCAGGATAAAGATAAGGATGGTTGTTATCTCGATTTCGCTCTCGGCCGTGACCGCTTTGACCTCTGTGACCAGGTCCAGGATCGCTGGCTCAAGTCTTCATGTTATTCTTATGCTAACCTGAAGAAGTCGGGTAAATGAATCTCAATTAGGTACTCAAGTCCAGTCCTAGATCCTGCTTATCAATCCAGGTCTAGGCTCGAATACGTCTCCTGCCCGCTTCAGTTTCTGTATTACATCCTCGAATTCCTTCTCAGGCATACCTTTCTCCTGCGCCATTTTCTGGACTTCCTCTAGGGGGATTGATTTTCCTAGTTTGGATTCAAGCTCTTCAAGTATCTCCTTGACGATTCCTATCTTATTTCGTGCTGAAGCAGGCATGTCCGAAGCTATCCTGTCTATATCCAGCGTTCCGGTCTTTTCATCATAAGCGACCTGTCTCAAGCAGAAGTCCATCATCTCGATCGCTTTGCGGGCGTCTTTCTTTGTGGCGGAATCAGAAAGCCGCATTCGCGCAGCTGCTTCCGTTAGCCTGACAAGTCCTTCAAGTTGTCTGGCGCTGATAGGCACTGCCCTTGAGCCCCCCTCGCCAGCCGAGCTTTTTCTCATGCGTAGGTAGAATGCTTGTAGTTCTTCCACTGCGCTTGTTGTGAGTTTTGGGAATACTTTGTTGCGGGCGTATGCCACGAACTTGCGCAGCAGGTTTGTGGCTATCGCTGGGTCTGCTTTGTTGACATTCTGGTGGAGTTCCAGGATGAATCTGGCCATTATCTCGTCCCTTTTCGCGTCTGGGATATCCTTTACTGGGAATATGAGGTCGAAACGGTTGATGAGTGTGGGTGGCAAGTTGATCTGGTTGGCGACCGTCTCGAACGGGTCGAACCTTCCGAATTTCGGGTTTGCGGCAGCAAGTACTGTTGTCTCGCAGCGGAGCGTTGCCTGGATGTTGGCTTTTGAGATAGTGATCGTCTGCTGTTCTAGCGCTTCGTGGAGTGATGATGCATCTTCTTTGTTCATCTTGTCCATCTCGTCGATGCACAGGAGTCCTTTGTTAGCAAGTACCATCGCTCCGGCTTCAAGAGACCATCCTTGCAAGAATTCGTCTTTGACTACTGCTGCCGATAGTCCTGCTCCGCTGGCTCCTTTTCCTGATACGTACCTTGCTTTTGGGCTCACAAGATGGATACGACGAAGTATCTGTGATTTAGCTGCTCCTGGGTCTCCTATGAGAAGGACGTGGATATCTCCTCTTGTTATGACCCCGTCTTCTCTTTTCTTGCGGACTCCGCCGACGAGTTGCATCAGAAGGGCTTCTTTTATCTCTTCTAGGCCGTAGATGCTTGGCGCGACGCTTCCGACTAGATTTTTTATGTATTTTGGATCCGCAGCGATCGCTTTTATCGCTGCTTCTTCTTCGGGGCTGGTGGTCAGGTCTGAGAAGTCTTCTTCTAATCCTTCTACCCCATTCGCTTCCACAATAAGGTCGAACCTGGTGCTTTGGCCGCCTGTCCTTAGTATGATTGGCACTTCCTTGACCTGTCCGACAACGAGTATCTTTTGTCCGGGGTTGGTCCGTTTTTCGCTCAGCGGGCTCACCAGGTCGTTTTTCAGGAACACTTTCATCCTTTTTGGTTGCTCTCCTCCGTCTAGGTCTTCGGAGCTTTCTTCAAGAGTCAGGTGTTGCGCATCGACTAGCTCTTTTGAGATCTGTCGGAATCTCCCTTTTCTGCCGCATGAGCACCTTGTTGGTTCTTTGAACTGTGAATCTAGTTGCAGTATGTTGAGTACGTTTCCGCAGCTTGGGCATTCGAATTTGGCAGAAGTCACTTGAGGCCTAACTTCGCTTTTCTGCCTGACCACTCCCCTTATAGTCACCAGTTTCTTCAGGTGAGGGCTTCTGATGTTGCGGATGAGGACTGTCTGTGTTTGGGGTAGGTTCTTTATCCTTATCGTGAATGGTTTTCTTTCGCCTGGAAGGTCAAATCCTTCTACAGCTATCTCTCCGGCCTTGAGTGCGTCATCCGGATTGTTCAATAGATCTTCTGCTAGGTCTGGGCTGTCTTTTGCTACTTCTGCGAAGTCCACTACTAGCCAATGCTCTCCTTTGCGTGCCTGCTCTAGGATTTGGGCATGGTAATGAGTGGTGAAGAAGTCTTGCCAAACCTTGATCTGTTCTGTTCCTTCCATCAAGACCCCCCAATATGTCGCGAGAATGAGGCAGGTTCATGCTTCTTTCTCGCGGTTTGGTGTGCCTGTTCGGGTTTATATGTTTTATGAGAAAGATATCCGGCAGGTTCCGTATGTTTTTCGACGATGGATGGCTCGCCGTGGCGCGTCCGGGGATCGTGTGTGTTAGCCGGACATGGCTTCGCCTGCAGCTTCATTAAAATCGAAGATATCCTCATCCAAGCACTTTCTTGAGGTTCTTGATGAGCTTCTCGACCACTCTAAGCACTTCTTCTTCGCTCTTTGTTCCTGTGCAGACGATCTTTCCGTTTGAGAACAAAAGGAATGTCGCCTTGTCTTCAGGCAGCTTGTATACTAGTCCTGGGAATTGCTCGGGTTCGTATTCTGTGTTGTCGAGTTTCATGGCCAGTGTGTTCAGGTTCAGTGCCATTCCGACGCTTCCTGATGCCACTATGTTCTGTATGTGTATGACTGGCTCTATCTTGATCTTGATGCCTATCTTCTCTAGCGATTTGATTATCTTCTTTATGGCCTCGCTGACCTCTTCCATGGTGCGGGCGCCTGTGCAGACCACTTTTCCGCTTGAGAATATCAATGCCGATGTTTTGGGTTCTTTGATCCGGATCACAAGTCCTGGGAATTGTTCAGGGTTATATTCAGTATTTGAGAGAGTAGCTGCCATCTTCTCGAGTGGTATGTCATGTTCGAGTGATGTTGAGACTACTATGTTGACTATGCTGATGTCCCTCTTAGGAGGTTCGGCCTCCTTGGGTTTAGCTTTGGATGCTGCCATTGGAGTGCTCTCCGGCAATCCCTTCTCCGGAAGGTTTTGCCGCTATATATAAAGGGGGATTAATGGATAAGGGTATTTAAATCCTCCCTTTTATAAAGGGTATTAATAGGCCTAGTCTCAAGGAACACCCTTATTCGATAGTGAAAAACAAGAGAAATAGACGATAAAACAATAAATAAGAAAATTTTGGTTGGCTTACTGCCACAGCCAGTAGACAGTATATAGTCCGGAGAGTCCGACAAGGCCGTATACTAGTCTTGCGAGTGTGCCGTCGCCAAATAACATGGTCACTAAGTTCCAATAGGGGTTTATCGCTATGAGTCCCCAGTTTAGGGCTCCTACGACAACCAGGACCATGACGGTCCACTCTAGGCCGCTAAGTTTCTTCATTGTTGTACACCTCATGTGTTGTGGAAGATGTCCGGTCAATCCTTCTTTTTAAATCTTTCGCAATTTGTCGTCGATATTGGTAGAGCGTGACTGCCTGTGGATTCGGGCCTTTCTGCCGTCTGGTCTTCTACCTGCGAATATTGTTTGCCTGATTGTGGGTCTTCAGTCACGCGAGTTCAATAGACCTTCAATGCCTTCCGCATCGCAATTGAGAACAATATTGAGAATATAATATAACTTCCAAGCCAGCCTAGTTCCCATCCAAATAGGTTCATGACTATCAGTTGCTTGTTCTGGGTGGTTATATCCGATATGCCGTTCTCATTTATTGCCTTGACCGGTTCCTCATATGCCTTCTCATCAGATATTATTACCGCCTTTGTGTATGTCTTGTTAGCGTACTCGAATGATAGGTCATACTTGCCTGATGCAGTTGAGTTTATTGCCCATTCTCCTTTTCCTGCCGCTATCGTAGCGTACCGGTCGCTTCGATAGTCAAGTCCGCTTCCTTCTGGGAGTGTCATCCGCATCCCGCTCAATGCCGGTCCTGAGAAGTGGGCTGTAACTATGAATTCTGATCCTGGGTTTATCGGTTCATATCCGAAATGGCCTGAGAGCCATCCGAATATGAGTATGATCGGTATGAATGTGAATAGTGTCGGCTTCAGGCTCTCCATCATGTACTTCATGTTGGCTTCCATCGCCTTCTTCTGGACATGCATCGCTTTGTCCGGGTCGCTTCGCAGCTCTTTCATCTCTTTCTGCAAGGCAGCGATCTCATCCTTTAGCTGCTTCATCAGGTTCTGGTCTGTCGTCCATTTGTATATCAGGGTCAGAAGCAGTGACAGAAGTCCGGATACTATGAATATTCCCCAGAACGGAGGCAGCATGAGCGACCATCCGAGTATCGGGTCAAGGAATGCGAATGCCATATTATCGAGTCAACCCCGTCTAGTTTTAAAGGTTGCTGTCCTAGGCGGGCGCGTCCTAAAAGTGGTGGCCTTAAGGGCGAAACTCCCTAGTCCTAATCATCAAGCGCGTTGCGAGGGGACGCTGTTGGCGAGCTCAAGCGAAGCCAACCCCAAAAACGCCTAGCGTTTTTGACTGCCTACGGGAACGCAGCGCTATCTGGATTGCAATCAAGGGTTTCGCAGGCCACCTAATCGAGCGTAAGTTTGCGAAGCGAAGCCGGAGCAAACCCTAGAAACCGAAGGTTTCTCGTGGCGAGATTTAGGACGCGCCAGTCCTAGCCAGTTTATTTGAAATAGGCAATCTTCAGTACAAAACCCCTCTATCAGTTCAAGTCAGCTTATTATATCCGCCTCATTCAACACCTCCATGAACCGCCGTTCTTTCCTCTATCTCGTTTCAGTCGCGTTAGGATTCGATTCTATCCCATCTAATGCCGACACAGGCATTTCTCTTGATTCAGCTCGAAAAGATGATTCTTTGAGGCAGCTATATCTAGCCCAGGTTGGCGTGTCAAAAGGCATTCAGAAGATTGTCTATGATCATTATTATGGTGAGTCTTCTTGTGATGTTGTCAATCTGTTGGGGTCTTATCACGGGATGGATTCTGAAGATAAGAAGGCAGAATTAATGTCTCGTAAGGATCTTTACAGTGGGCAACCGATTTTCACCATTCTCGACAAGAGTCTTTTTGGTCTTGGCAATCCGGTCGCGGGCATTTATGTGGCGCCTCCTTTCTTTGATGCAGGTTATCGTTCTTTCGGTGGTTCGATGGCTGTTCCTGTTGATTCTGTCGATGAGACTGATCGGCTTCAGAGTTATCGTTATGCATCTGGCCGTGATGTCGCTTATGCTTTGGAGCATCAGGATAAGCTTAGGTCAATCCAGGCCAAGGGTTATCCTGATTATGGTTTTGGGTATGGTTCGTTGTCTGGTCTGTCTAGATATGATTCATCTGTGGTTTTCAGGATAGTCCGGTTGGATGCGCACATGTCTTCATTCCCGGATCATTGGAAATCGATCAATCGTTTCCTCGCTCTTGATACTCTTAAGGAGATGTGTGCTCTCTCGTCTT
>Ga0074195_1002200_pt1 | contig 22883 bp, 21 predicted proteins | sample EPASupsiteHSE623_FD_64525 | JGI IMG/M metagenome (GOLD analysis project Ga0074195, IMG submission 64525) | Bioremediated contaminated groundwater from EPA Superfund site, New Mexico - Sample HSE6-23 | ecosystem: Environmental > Aquatic > Deep subsurface > Groundwater > Contaminated ...
AAACTCCAGACACTATTTATTGGAGTAAGTTCCCGGCAAGGGAACTCAAAGAAGCTGTATGAGAGGAGAAGGTGTCCACCTTATTCCTGATTCTTTTCTGTCTAGACAGGTGGGCTCATTATACTTCATGAATCTGAACCTCCACCTTGCCGAATTCAACATTGGCGAGCGCCTTCCTCAACTCCTCGATATCTTCGTATTCCAGGGTCATCGATGCTCCTCACATGGTGTATATCTATTAATTTGCCAGCAACGAAACCCGCTTCGTCTTACCCAGATTCTGTACGAAACTCGCTAGTTTTCGCGCATTTTCCGCCCGTTCTTCTTCGGGTATGTGCTCCTCATCGAAGGATATCCCTGTGCTCCAACGCTCAGGCGTGGTCTGTGGACTCGTTGATGTCGGAGAGGCTTGCATGAGTGAGAGGATCTCCTGGATGTTCTTTGTGAAGCTTATGAACGTGAAAGACCACTGCCGTTTCTCAAGAGGCGTCTCTTTAGGCATACGCTTCTGAGCGAACCAGAGTTCCCGCCAGTTCTCGAAGTAGTAATCCACCGCGCGCTGCGCGAGTGTGTTGTTCTTCCCTAAGGCTTCATAAAGCTCCTTTGCCGCGTGGTTTGCCCGTTCATCAGGAAGGAGCGTGATCCCCGTCACTTGATTGTACTTTCTGAACCAATAGCCGGCGATCCTGAATTGAGGAAGCTCCGAAAAGATGATGGGCTCATTCGCCGACGCCCCGCGGGATGAAGTCTCTTGGATTGGAGTCTGATCCTCACACGCGCGCGTCTTCTCTTCTTCTTGTTCTTCTTGCTGAGTAAGCTTGCTCTCTCTCATGATATCGTCATGGTTCGTCATGACATCGTCATGATCCTGCTTCATCGTTGCCAGTGACGAATCCGACATAAAAGAATCGTGACCTTCTTGGACAAGACGCTCCATCATTGCTTCTTCATTTTGCTCGCCCTCTTCGCTTGAAAAATCCTCGCGCGCGGAAGATCCTTTCCCTTCTTCTCCTTGATCCTTTCCTAGATCCATATCCGTCGCGAGGGTTCTTCGATCATTCGCCGAATCCTCGCCGAGTCCTCGGTGAATACTCGCCGAATCCTCGGCGAATGGTCGCGATGATAGATTGGCAGTTCGCGAGCCCTCGGCGAATTGGCGTGGAGTACTCTCAGCCGCTGAAGGCGTCTCAGCTTTTACGGGAGGAGTCGGGAACTTTGACGGTGAAGGCTTATCAATTTTCTGGTGGGCAGCCCAGTTCGATACCTGAATATAATGCTGTCCTGCTCCCTCATAGCGCACAATACAGCCTTCCCGTTCGATTTCGGAAAGCCATGAGCCTATGAGGCCAGGGGCATCATCATCATAGGGAAACAGTAAACTCGCGAGCATCCGCGTATTTCCCCGGAGTCTTCCCTCATCGTCGGCGATGGTCCATAGCTCAATAAAACAAAGCCGGGCATCGCGGGTCATCCTGCCAATGCTCTCCGATTGCGGGAATTCTGGTTTTATGCTTCGTATTCTTCCCATGATGCATGCTCCTTACGCGACACTGGCGACAAGCTTGGAAGTCCCGCGGGTCGTTCTTTCTTTCATTTCGTCGATCAATTCCCCAAGCTTCTCTCTAAGATCCTCAAACCGTCCATACGTCATAAGCTCATCCTGGATCGATGAAAGCCTCCTGATAAGCTCCTCCATGTCACTCCCTTCCTGAATCTCTCGTTCCTCGCTCGCTTCGCCGGGCACCTGTTCCCGTTCTTTCGCTGCTACGGGCACAGGATCGTCGTAGGATCGCTTTAGGGGGGGAGGGGTACCCACTGTCTCATCCATGGCCACAAACGGCCCCTGGTGGAACGAGGGGGGCGCTTCTTTGGGCTTCTTCGTCTCATGTTTTTGCCGTTCCGGCTCATCGCGAACGGAGAAGCGTACGGTCTCAGGGGAGTGCGAGACGGGGCTGTTTTCGACGAAAGCGAGCACTTCCATGGTGCCGTGCTTCGTGCTCTCCACCTTCACGAGCGAGAAGAGGATCTCCTTCGCCTGGGACTTCCGGTACTCAATGGCCGCAACGGTATTGTCCCATTCGAAGCACTTGTGGAGTTCGGAGTTTTTCTTCAAGTACGCTTCCTGAACCAGATCCTTCGGCCGTACCGACGCCCCGCCGATTGTCAGAATCTCTCGCGCGATCGCCTGAGGATCAGCTTTCTTCGCCAGGGGCGAATCTTCCTTCCACTTGTACACCATGCACCACTCCTTGCCTTTTTCCAGAGCCTTCGCGCCTCGTACCGGAAGAAAGAGCATAGTTGCGCTTCCCCTCTTCCGGTACGATCGCCTCTTCCATGATCCCCTGCCTGCCGTCCCTGCCATGCCTTGCCTTACAAAGCCATACCCTTCCCGGCCTAGCCGCACCTAACCGAGTCATATTCCAATGAGGCGTTACCCTTGAGGGGCATTGACCTCGACATGGAAACAGCCAAATTGACCGTCGCGTTCAGGGCGCCACTCGCCAACCCCAACCCCGAATCCCGCCAGATTGAACAGGTTCACAAGCTGCTCGAGACTTATCTTGTCTGCGTTGAATCTCACCCGTATCGTCGTCGCCCAGGCTCTGAACTCAGGCCGGTAGCGAATGTCCGCGACCCCCATCCCGACCTTGACCGTGTCCTCCCTCATGGAAGGCTCGCCCTCGATGGGGACGAGGTCGCTTCCTTCTTCTCCCAGGACGAAGAAGGATCCCCGAAGCTCCGTCATCTTCATGCCTTCGGCGAACCGTCCGCCGGCGGACACAGCCGCGGCCTTGAAGCCGATCGCGGGGAAGCCGTACGTACCATCCGGAAGCCGATAGAATGAAGCGAGGTACTCCTCTTCGGGGTTCTTGGCGCCCTTCGCGTTTTTCGCCTTCTTCATCTGCCGGTCGAGCATTTCTTTCTTGATCTTCTCGCTCCAGGCGTGAACGATGAGGGGCGTATCGCCGATAATCCTGATCTCTGTGTGCTTGAGATTGAATGCGCATAAATCGGTGGGGCTCAAGAGTAAGAGCGTTCTCGCGTAGTGCGGCACGAGTTGCAGAAAAAAAGGCGATGTACTCCATTTGTACTCGTAAGCACCATTTTTGCCTTTCATAAGGCTGTTATTTGGTTTTATGGCGTATGACGCTATTTATTTTTAAGGTGTTATAGGATAAAAAAAGCCACTCAAAAGAGTGGCTTTTTTAAAATCGGGCTGAGAGGATTTGAACCTCCGACATCTTGGTCCCGAACCAAGCGCGCTAGCCCCTGCGCTACAGCCCGTAATAAAAAAACCCGTCAGTTTGATTGACGGGTTGGATCGCCCCAAGAGGCGAATCGGGAGCGACGGGTATCGAACCCGCGATCTCCGGCTTGACAGGCCAGCGCGATAACCAGCTTCGCTACGCCCCCGTGTCATTGCTGACGAAGACGAAATATATATGGATTGAACCCTAATGTCAATAGGAAACGATTATCGCTCCCGATTTTTCATCGATGTCTTTGCCCTTGCCGGCGGCCTTGGCCGAGGGTATCGGACGATGGTCCAGGATGTCGGCTAAACGCGTTTGGGGCTTTCCCGCCGGGCGCTTTTCCAGTGGGGCGCCTGGCGTGGCAGGCACGGCTGGCTGAGGCATGCGGACGAGATCCCCGCTCGCGAAGCCGAAGCTCAGGGGCGAATAGCGCGCGAGGCTGTAGCCCTCGGCCGAGCAGGCATAGCGGCCAGCCTTGAAGTTAGGCAGGGGGAACTCTTCGGAAACGATGCGCAGCAGAGCCGAAGATTCCGGCGGCTTTTTCGCCTGGAGGGGCATCCTGGGCAAGGTCGACAATAGATATGAGAAAACCAGTTTGTCCTTGGAGAGCCCCGCTTCGTCGGACAGCGTCTTGAGCCATGCCGGAGCGCTCTCCGTTCCGATGGTGAAATGGCACCAGGGATATTTGTCGCGCCTTTTGGGCATGACGACGTCGGAGAGGTTTTTGGACGAGGCTCCTGTGGGGAGTTCCTCGCCTGGCGAGGAAAGGCTGCGGAAAATGCCGGGCATAGGGCAGGAATGGCTGTGAGGACAGGGCGCTACAGGGAAAGCCCCAAAGGCCGACAGGGCGGCGCGGACCGAGCTGATGAAGGAGCCGGAACGCGGGTCGCCCGGTTCCATGAGGAAGATCGAGCCCGAATCCTTCAGGTATCCCAGGAGCTGGCGGGCCGTGAGGAGGGCGCGCATGCCCAGCGGGGTCTTGCTCTTCCAGAAAAACTCGTTGAAGACATTGGCTGCGGTGAGCAGGTCAGCCTTTTCCGGCAGAAAGGATCCAAACTGCTGTCTCAGGGGTATGATTTTCCAGGGGGGGAGGGCGCCGGAAAGCCTGACGCCGAGACTCTCGAAAATCGTCTGGCCGACCTTGAGAATGTGTTCCGTCTTATCCAGGCAGTAAATTGTGAGTTGTTTTTTCCGCAGGTCGGGGCGGGCGATATAGAGGGCTATCGGTAGGGTCATCGGCCCCGAGCCGATATCGACGATTGTCGCTCCGTCGTCCAGTTCGAGCGGAAGGCCGGAAAAGATCGATGAGAGGCGGATGATGTTCCAGGGAAGGAAATAGCGCACGTATGCCGAATAATAGGCAGGCGAGCTCAAATACTCAGCCGTGCGGTGTTCGCGTTCGGAGGTGAGGTCTTCCCAAAGCGATCTGATGGTGTGACCTAGTTCCACCCTGTGTTTTTGCGTAAGCGGGACGGTCTCGTCGAATATGGCGGGCAGGGCGGCCAGGGCTTTTACGCAGTCGCTCTCTATCCTGAGGGACTGGATCACCATCGAGGAAAGCGGCTGGATCTCCGGCTTTTGCGTTGACCGGGGTTTTTCGAAACGGCGGGGCGATCCGCCCGGACGTCGATCGCCTTTATATGCGTGTTCTTTCACGAGGGGAGTATAGCAGAAAAGACGGCATGTATCGAGAGTAGAGGGGGAACCGTAGGTTCCCCCTCCTCGGTTAAAAAACGCGAACTGCCTTTCTCACCAATCGAAGCTGAGGATCACTTTGCCCGACTGCCCCGAGAGCATGGCGTCGAAGCCCTTTTCGAAGTCGTCGAAGGAATAGCGATGCGTGATCACGGGGCTGATATCGAGGCCTGAAAGAAGCATGGCCTGCATCTTGTACCAGGTCTCGAAAATTTCGCGGCCGTAGATCCCTTTGAGGAAGAGGCCTTTGAATATGACGCGGCTCCAGTCGATGCCGGCCCCGTCGGGGAGAAGGCCTAAAAGAGCCATCCTGCCGCCGTTGTACATGTTCTCTATCATCTGTTCCAAGGCTTTGGGGTTTCCCGACATTTCGAGGCCGATATCGAAGCCGCCGACCATGCCCAGCTCCTGCTGCACCGCCTTGAGGGATTCCTTCGCGGTATTCACGGTTCGGGTGGCGCCCAATTTCTTAGCGAGATCGAGTCGCCAGTCGTTCACGTCGGTGATGACGACATTCCGCGCGCCGACATGCTTGGAAATGGCGGCAGCCATGCAGCCGATGGGGCCGGCGCCGGTGATGAGCACGTCCTCGCCGATCATATCGAAGGAGAGGGCGGTATGGGTGGCGTTGCCGTAGGGATCGAAAATGGCGGCAATATCGTCGGAAATGGAATCGTGGACATGCCATGCGTTGGAGGCCGGCACGGATACGTATTCGGCGAAACAGCCGTTCCTGTTGACGCCAATGCCGATGGTGTTGGGACAGAGGTGGCGCTTGCCGGCCCTGCACGCCCTGCAGACGCCGCAGACGATATGACCTTCCGCCGAGACTCTCTCGCCGATTTTGTACCCGGCTACGGAACGTCCCATCTCGACGATTTCGCCCACGAATTCGTGGCCGACAGTTTGCCCGATGCCGATGGTGCGCTGGGACCAGGCGTCCCATTTCCAGATGTGGACGTCGGTGCCGCAGATAGCCGTTTTCTTGACGCGAACCAGAAGATCGTTGTCGCCGATCTCGGGCATGGGCACTTCCTGCATCCACAGTCCGGGTTCGGCCTTGCTTTTCACGAGAGCCTTCATTGCGCGCTCCTTTAGGATCAATTATATATCAATGCACTGGATTCGTGCATAAAAAATGCCTGAAGTCCGCCTACAGAAGAAAGAAAAGCGCGGCGCCGCTCACCGCCACGACGGCGCCCGCGACTTCCATGGCCTGCACTTTTTGTTTGAGGATGAAAATCGTGGGCGGGATGATGAGCACTGGCGTGAGCGCCATCAGGGTGCTGGCCGTGCCCGCTTCGGTATTCTGAAGGGCGAAAAGCGAGAAGGTGACGCCCAGGAAAGGACCGAAAATAGCGCCGATGCTCAGGTTCTTCAGGAAAGTCCTTTCCTTCGGCGTGACTTTGAAAACCTGCACCGCGTGGCCGGTAAGCAAGGCTTGAAGCCCAAACCCCAGAATCGCGGTCATCACTCTGATCTGCGTGCCGGCGATGGCGTTGCTGTCGCCGAGGCCGACTTTTGAGAAGATCAGGCCAGCGGCCTGGAAAACGGCCGAAAGCAGGGCGTAGACATAACCTTTTTTAGATGCCAAGAACGGCTTGCCTTCGCTTTTTTGTTTTCTCTGTCTCGATAAAACCACCATGAGGATGCCGCCCACGACAATGGCCATTCCGAGAAGCCGGAGCGGCTTCATTCTTTCGCCCAGGAAGACGAAGGCGAACAGGGCGGTGAAAAGCGGCGTCAGGGCCTGGAATACGACGCTTATGCGCGATCCGATGAGTATGTAGGCATTGAAGAGGAAATAGTCCGAAACCAGGAAGCCTATGACGCCCGAAAGACATAGGTAGAGCCATGTCCTGGGCGAAGCGCTAAAGGGAAGGGGCTGGCCGTTAAGGATGGTTCCCGCCAGGGCGAGGAGAAAAAAAGCGAAAACGACTTTCCAGAAGTTGACGGCGAGGGCGCCGAATTTTCTGGACGCGTTTTCAAAGAATATGGCGGAGATGGACCAGCAGAAAGCCGTCCCGAAGGCCGCCAAGGCGCCTAACTTTTCCATCGGGCTGAGTATACCGATATCGGCAGGCTTGTGCCATCGGGTGCTCCGAGCCGGGTACTCCGGCCCTAAAAGGGGGAACCGCTGGGCAAGCCGGAAAGCCTGTTTCGGAAAAAATTTGACTAACCGCGAATATAATCATACAGTAAACATAGAATAAGGAGGGAGAAACAATGGCGATAATAACCATAGCGCGTGAACTGGCATCCCTCGGCGAAGAGACGGCTCAAGAATTGTCGCAGATTTCCGGATACAAACTCATCGACAAGGAGTATCTGGAAGGCAAGCTCAATTCTATTGGAATAACCGCCGAGAAGCGGCAAAAATACGATGAGAGAAACCCCGGTTTCTGGGCTTCGCTCTCGCAGCAGAGGGACGACTACCTGCATTTTCTCAAGACGGCGATTCTGGAGGCGGCGCAGGAAAACAACTGCATCATCATGGGACGAGGCGGTTATGCCATCCTGAGAGGCGTTCCGCATATGCTTTCGGTGAAGATCACGGCGCCCTTATCCGTCAGGGTCGAAAGGACGAAAAGGACTTTCGGCTGCGACAACAAGCGCGCCCTCCAGATCATCGAACAGAGCGACCATGACCGTGGCGGCTTCCATAAGTATTTTTTCTCCACGGACTGGTCCGATGGCCGGGAATATGATCTGACCATCAATACGGGGAATACCGATCCCGCTCACGCGGCGGTGGCGATCGATTCGCTCCTCAAGGTTTTTGTCGACAAGGGGAAGGAAGAAGCCGGCGTGCAGAAGGTGGAAGATCTCGTGCTCGCGCAGAATGTCGTGACCGAGATCATCTATGCGCGCAAGATCCCCGTACATTTCCTGGAAGCGACGGTCGAGAGAGGCTCGGTGGTGCTGCATGGCGTCGCGAACGCGCAGTCCTCCATCGACACGGCCTTGGCGGCCACTCACTCGATCTCAGGCGTCAAGCACGCGGAAAGCGCCATACAGCTTGTCCAGGAATTCACCGTCATGCCTTGAGACAGCCTGAGCCAGTCGGGACCTCGCGGGATTATCCGGCAAGGTCCCTCACTTTTCATTGAAGCCTTCCTCTGCTAGTATTCGCTCTGTGGACTATATAACAAGTTTTCATGGAATCCTCGAGACGCTTAAAGCCAAGCCTTCCCAGGTGAAGATTCTCGTCGCCTCCGGCTTGGGAAGCCGCAAGCAGGGCCCGCGCGTAAGGGATATCCTGGATCTGGCGAAAAAACAGGGGATTGTCGTCGAACAGGTCGGCCAGGACATGCTCGACAGGATTGATCCCGACAATAAAGGCATAGCGCTTTCCCTACTCGGCAGGAACGCGGAAAAAAGCCTCTCCCTGGAAGATTTTCTGGAAGATCCGCCTGAAAAGGCTCTCGTCCTGGTGCTGGATCATATCGAAGATCCCCAGAATTTCGGCGCGATACTGCGCTCGGCCGACGCTTTCGGCATCAGCCTCGTGGTGGCCCCGACGCGGCGCGCATCGCCCTTGGGAGACGCCGCGGCGAGGACGAGCGCCGGCGCCTCGGCCTGGGTGCCTGTGGCTTTCGTTCAGAACCTCGCGGACGCGATAAAAAGGCTTCAGGGCAAGGGCTTTTGGGTGTACGCCGCCGACATGGGAGGCGCGCCGCTCCCGGGACTCCCGCTTCCCGCGAAGACCTGCTTTGTCTTCGGGAACGAGGGGGAAGGCGTGTCGCGGCTTCTCGCCGAAAGGGCGGACGCCATCGTGTCGATCCCGATGCGGGGGCATGTGGATTCGCTCAACGTTTCGGTGGCCGCGGCGCTCTTCATGTACGAATACAGAAGAGCGCATAACGACTAGATGTCCCAGATCTCCCTGAACGGGTGTTCGCGCTCGCAGTAGCGGCACACGAAGGTGGAACCCGACTTTCGCCTGAACTCCGTGGTCACGCCCTCGTTGTTCTTCGGATTGGAGATGCAGTTCTCATTCTTGCAGGAAATTTCCTCGAAACCATAGATCCGGGGCGGCATGGCCAGGCGATATTTTTTCGCGACCTTCGAATCGCGGATGAGGTTGAGCGTGCAGCCGGGCGCTATCGCGGCCAGTTTTTTCAGGTCCTTCTCACCGAAGCTGATGATGTCAGGCAGGGAGATGATGCCCTTGTAGACATCGGTGCCCTTGAATGAGTGGTAGACGCCATGGCTCGAGCGGACGTTGAGCTTTAGGATCTTGCGCACCGCCTCCACGTTGCTCCATATCTTTTCGATGGGTTCTCCCGACGCGATATGGTCGATGACGATACCTTCCTCAACCGGCTTGATGCCCACTTTATACTCAGGCTTGCTGTGGTCGGCGGAGGGAGCTTCGATGATGAAGTCTTCCACGATATCCGGTTCCATGGCGAAGGCTCCCTCGAAATCCTTGCCGAGAAGGCCCGAGACCATGCCTATCTCTATGATCCTCGTCCAATAGCCGTTGGCCGACTGCGCGTCCCATCGATTGAGCGGCAGCTCATCGAGGAAGGTGGGATTGGTCGGATTGAGGCGGTCGCGGGGCAGAGGGTGGTAGAAGCGGGCATCGTCGGGCAGGAGGCTCAGCATGTCCTTGCGGAAGGTCACGCTTTTCCGGAGGAAGGGCGCGCGTTCCAGCACCGAGTCGCCCATGCGTTCGAGCTGAAGCCTCGTGAAGTACCAGATGGGCGCCACCTTGCCCGAAGCCAGGTATTCGTCCAGTGATTCGTAGGCATTGATCTTGTAGCCGTTGGCCTTCATCCTTTCGATGTAATAGGGCGGCATGGAGAGCAGCTCGGGGGCTACGAGATCCACCTCGACGTTCCGGAAGATCCGCAATCCATCGGCCTTGGAATGGACGGTGCGCCCATGGTAGAGGTCGCCGGTGAGGGCGATATGGATGTGGTCCTCGTTCCAGTTCAGCTGTTCGAGAAAGGAGAATTCGTCGAGGAATTCCTGGGTGGGGTGCTCGTGCTTCCCGTCGCCCGCGTTGATGAATCCGGGGCGGGGGCCGCCGGAAATCTCGGCGTAGCGGGAGAGGGCGCCCTGAAGCCAGCGGCAGGCGCCTTCGAGCTTCGTGCGCAGGATGAAGCAGGAGTCGGCCGAATAGCCATACAGCATTTTTATGGCATCCGTCATGGATTCGTTCTTGTTGAAGGAACTGGAGGCAGCGTCGAAGACATTGGTGCGGCAGCCGAGGAATTTTGCCGCGTTGCGGAAAGATTCGCGCGTCCTCGTCGAGTCTTCCATGAAGATGAGGTAGGCCTGGTAACTGGGATCGTTGATCTTGAAGGGACTCAGGTCCCCGCCCGAACGGGCGAGATTCTTCAGTTCGCTGGCTTTTTTATAGAGATATCGCTGTTCATCGAGCGAAAGATCGTTCACGACGGCAATCGTTCTGCCTTTGAATGGACCGGATCGTTCCATGGTAGCCTCCTATGTGGCCTTCCCGGGCGGCCTGAGCCGCCCGAGGGCTTCGATATATCCCGTCTGGGGATAAAAATCATACAGCGTCAAGGATTCCAGGCTCCAGCCCGCGCGGGTAAGGTCGCCGATATCGCGCGCCATCGTCACGTGATCGCAGGAAACGTAGATGAAGCCGCCTATATCGGCGCCTTTCAGCCATTCCCTGGTGGCGGGCGAGAGGCCGCTGCGCGGAGGATCGGCGAGGACCCAGTCGAAGCGGGAGGCTTCCCCGCGGCGAGCGCGCGCGGCGGCCGCCAGGGCCCAGGTTTCGACGTCGGTGGGCACGAAACGTCCGGTTCCCGCGGGCAGATTGCCCCGGGCGGCTTCCAGCGACACGGCGTCGCTCTCGACGCAGGTCACTTCGCCGAACTGCCCGGCCAGGCGGGCGGCGAAGAGGCCGGCGCCGCTGTAGAGGTCGACGGCTTTTTGTCCTGAGATACCCCGCAGGGCGTCGTCGACGAGGGCGCCGGCCATCTCCAGGTTGCTCTGGAAAAAGTGTTTGAGCGGGAAACGGTATTCCCTGCCCGCCACCATGGCTTTCGCCTGAGCGTCGATCCCTTCGATGTAGAGCCGATCATCCTGTCCGAACACGACGAAGCGGTCGCGCTGGCCTATTCTCGCCTGAAGTTCTTTGTCCGGTCTGGATTTCCGGTTCTGGCGGCGAAGCCATGCGTCGATGCAGGGCGCGGCGACCGGACAGCCTTCGGCTCTCAGCGAGGAGGCGGAATCGGCTTCCATGAAGCCGATTCCGTGGTCCTGAGCGATGTGAAGCTGGACCCTGTTCCTGTAGCCGTAGGGCGCGCCGCTCTTTATCGTCATTTCTGTCGGATCAAGTTTGGCGATGCGCCTGAAGCTGTCCCGGACGGCCGCGGCCTTGAATTCGAGCTGATGGCCGTATTCGATATGCTGGAGGCCGCAGCCGCCGCAGAGGCCGAAAATAGGACAGGGAGGCTTTACCCTGAAGGGGGAGGGGACAAGAACGTCGAGGAGTCTCGCGCGGATGTAGTCTTTGGATGTTTCGGCGATTTCGCAGGTTATTTTCTCGCCGGGAATGCTGAAGGGGATGAAGACGGCCTTGCCGTCGAGGAATGCGATACCGTCGCCGCCCGAAGCGAGCTTATCAACGGTAAGGGTTATCCTGTCAGCCATGCTGGAATGATAATAGGCAGATATTCGAGAATTCCGCAAGTACGGCCGAAGGCAAGGTTTCTTGGCCTGGGGTAAACTTGGTGGTATATTCACGATATGAGTATAACCATTCGCTCCCTGGGCGCCGCGGGTGAAGTGACGGGTTCCAAGCATCTTGTCGAAATGGACGGGAAACGGATATTGGTCGATTGCGGGGCTTTTCAGGGGAGAAGAGCCGAATCGGACGCGAAAAACCGAGCGCTGCTCGGTGACCTTCCCGCCTCGGACATCGACGCCGTCGTCCTGACGCATGCTCATTTCGACCATTGCGGGCTCCTGCCGCTTTTGGTCAAGCGCGGATTTTCGGGTAATATCTACTCGACCTCGGCGACGAGGGATCTCGCCAATCTCGTGATGATGGACTCGGCGCGCATCCAGGCCCGCGATGCCGACTATCTCTCACGCCAGGCTGACAAGAAGAATGAAAAATTCGACTGGAAGCCGCTGTACAACGACCTGGATGTCGTCCAGACGACGGGCCAGTTCGTCACCATCAACTATCACCGACCTATTACCCTCATGGATGGCGTCTCGATCGAGTTTTTCGACGCCGGCCACATACTGGGGTCAGCCCTGGTTCGCATGAAGCTGAAGGCCGCCGACGGCGAGGAGCTCGTGGTGGGCTTCAGCGGGGATCTTGGCAGGAAGGACAAGCCGATTATCCGCGATCCGGAATTCCTCGAGGACCTCGATTACCTGGTTCTGGAGAGCACCTACGGCAACAAACTGCACGAGGACACTTCCGATGCCCTGAAAAGACTGGCTTATATCGTGACGAACACCGCCAGGTCAGGCGGCAAGATCATCATTCCCGCCTTCGCCGTGGAAAGAACGCAGGAGCTTGTTTTCAATCTTCACCTTCTTCAGGATAAGGGCGAAATTCCCGACCTGCCTATCTGGGTGGATTCGCCGATGGCGGTGGACGCGACGGAGATATTCCGCCTTCATCCAGAATGTTACGACCAGCAGACTCACGATGCCTTCACGGTCCATTCCGAAAATCCTTTCGGCTTCGCCGCGCTTCGTTTTTCAAGGACGGTCGCCGATTCCAAGGCCCTCAACGCGGCGAAGGGTTCCATGATCGTCATTTCCGCCGACGGAATGTGCGAGTTCGGCAGGATACAGCATCATCTGATCCACAATGTGGGCAGCGCCGCGAACACCATCCTTATCGTCGGCTATATGGCCGAGGGAACCCTGGGCAGGCGATTGAGGGACGGGGCCAAGGATGTGCGGATCCATGGAGACTGGTTCAGAGTGAAGGCCGATATCCAGGAAATAGACGCTTTTTCGGCTCACGCCGACTGGAAGGAAACCCTCGACTGGCTGAAGGGAACCGATATCGCGAGGATCAAGAAAGTGTTCCTCGTCCATGGCGAATCGGAAGCCCTCGCTTCGATGAGGGAGAAGGTGCTGGGAGCTGGCGCCGCCGCCGTTGAGATAGTCCAAGCGGGAGAAACCTATCTTCTCTGAAAGGAAATGAATCGAATGGAAAAGCTCTACGCCGGCCTGGACATAGGCGGGCAAACCATTAAGGGCGTCGTCCTGGATGGCGCGGGGAAGTCGCGACTTGAAGTGTCGCGGACCACGCCCGCCTCGCGGGAGACGGCTGCCTCGTGCGGCGCGGCCGCTTTGTGGGGCGTGGCCTCCTCGCGGGAGACGGCCGCCTCGTGCGGCGCGGCCGCCGTCCTGGAAGTCATCCGCGGCGTTATCGCCGAGCTTTCGGCCGTCGGCACGATTGCCTCCGTGGGTGTAGGCACGCCGGGCGGGGTGGATAGCGACGGAGTCATCGTCGGCATGTCGGCCAATATTTCCGGCTGGTATGGAACGAGACTCCGCGATGAAGTCTCGGCAATGGCCGCCGCTCCCTGCGCCGTTCGCAACGACGGCAATATGGCCGCCTACGGGGAGTGGGCGGCGAGGGAAGGAAGCCTGAAAGGTTTGCTGTTCATAGGTCTGGGGACGGGGATCGGCGGCGGCTATGTGGAAGACGGCAGGATCTTCGGCGGCTGCGACGACAGGGCGCTGGAGATCGGGCATTTCATGATCGAACCTTCCGGCAGGCGCTGCGCCTGCGGCATCGACGGCTGCGCCGAGGCCTACGCTTCGGGGCCTTCCATCGGGAAGGTGGCGGCCGCTTTGGGAAGGGGAGAAGACGCGGGGCTCGGGTCAATGGCGCGCGCCGCCGGCCCTGCCTCCTCATTTAAAGATTCGCCCCTGGCGGCGCGCGCGCTCGCCGGTGAATGTTTCAACGCCCGGGAAGTCTACGAAGCCTACGCGGCCGGGGATCGCCTCGCGCTCGCCGTCGACGCGGTCGCCGCCGAGGCCCTGGCCCGCGCCGTATCGGTAGCCTTGGCCATGATGGCGCCCGATACCGTCGTCTTCGGCGGCGGCGTCATCGCGGGAGCCCCCCACCTGCCGGCGCGGATCGCCGAACTCGTGCGCGAGAAGGTGTATCGCGATGCCTGGAAGCAATGCGAATTCGAGACGGCGCTTCTGTCGCACAGAGCCGGCCTCTTGGGCGCCGCCCTCTACGGAGCCAGCCTCGTCGTCGACCGGGCCGACCTTCTCCGCATCAGGGCAAGGTGAAATTCTCCGTTTCCTCGAACGCGTCCAGCTTTTCTATTCTCAGCTCGTGGCGGCCGCCCTGGAAACTGGCGTTCATGAACACTTCCAGAATATCTTCGGGCTTTTCCCTGTATTGAACCCTTCCGCCGAAGGCGAGAAAGTTGGCGTTGTTGTGCTCCTTGGCCATGAGGGCGGTGAAGCTGTCGTGTATGAGGGCGCAGCGGATTCCCTTATGCCTGTTCGCGGCGATGGAAATCCCGATGCCGGTCCCGCAGAGCAGGATGCCGAAATCATAGCCGCCCTTGGAATACTCCTTGACCGCCAGAGCCGCCATGTCGGGGTAATCGACCCTGTCTTCCGAGTCGACCCCCAGATTCTTCACCGAATGCCCCTTTTTCTGCAACCATTGAAGAAGCCGTTTTTTAAGATCGACGGCGCCATGGTCGTTGGCTATTACAATATTCATGCGACAATCTTACTTCAGGGAGGCGCCACGCGGCAATATTGAAGCGAAGGAATATTCTCCGGACGTTCACAAGGTGAGACTTGGCCAGGAGGTATCCATGGGGAGGTCCGGACTTTCGGGAATGCTGGGGCCAGAAGCCGCCAGCCTTAAAAGAAGTTCAGGCGGCGGCAGCTGCCCTTATCCATTCACCTCAGGGCGAAACGCCTGGCTTTGGCCTTGTCTCGCGGCCGCCGCTTTCATGGCCGCCTGTTCCCCCGATCCTTCGGACATACTTCTGCCGGCGGGCGATATCAGGCCTCCATCCATTCTCGACGCGGGCCAGAGCGATCCGGGGACCTTTAAGATTCTCTTCGATGAAAATGTCCAGCCGATAATCCAGAGTTTTGCTTTCGATCCCGCGGCTACCAGAGCGACTCCCGATTCCGAAGGGGCGCTCCTGACCGTCTCGCTGGATCCCGCGGCCGCGGCAGGAGAGGCCTGCTCTCTTTCCGGCGAGGCTAGGGATGAGTCCGGCAATACGACGAGATTCCTCTTTTCCTTCGTCGGCTACAACGAAAAGCCCGCGCTGCTGCGCATAAACGAGATACAGACGGGCAAGAACAGTTCGGCCAGCAATCTCCATAGGGATTATGTCGAGTTTACGGTCGAGGAAGGCGGGAACACCGGAGGAGTACAGGTGCAATGGGCCAGTTCGGTAAAGACCATGTCCTACACCTTTCCTCCCTGCGAAGCGGTCAAGAATTCGATTGTTGTCCTGCATTGCGCACCCGAAGGCCTTCCGTCCGAAGTGGACGAGACCGGGCCTGATCTTTCGCTTTCGGGAGGTGTGGACGCGAGCGCCGCGGGAAGGGATTTCTGGACGGAAGCGGGCGGAATCCCCGACGAGACTGGCCTAATCCTGGTCAGGCTCAGGGAAGAAGGTCAGTCAGTGGATGGCGTCTTCTTCGTTTCTTCAGCCAAAACCGGCGAGGTCGATTCGGCTAAGCTTTCGGGATTTCTGGAGGAGTTGACGATTGCCGATCTCTGGCCTTGCTCCAGCCCGCCGTTATGGGAAGACGGATTTCCCTGGAAGAGCTCGGCTTCCAAGCCCCTGCATCGGAATCGAGATGGCGAGGTGGGGGCCGGTCAATGGCAGGTTGGGGAATCGGGCACACAGAGTCCTGGCATCGCGGCTCCGGGGAAATCCGCCGCAGGTTCCAAGAAGACAAGGAAGAGCGGCTCCAAGACCGGCTAAGATCCTGGAGCCGCTCCGGCGTGTTTGGGTTCAGTCTTTAATGAAGTTCTCGATCTCGTGTTTGGGTAGGGCTCCCACTTTCTGTTTGGCGAGCTGGCCGTCCTTGAAAAACAGAAGCGTGGGGATCGAGATGATGCCATATTGCGAGGCTATATCGCCTTCATCGTCGACATTCACTTTCCCTACCTTGATTTTGCCTTCATTGGCTTCGGCGATCTGGGCGATCGAAGGGGCGATCATCCTGCAGGGCATACACCATTCGGCCCAGAAATCGACGAGGACGGGGATTTTCGAATCGAGAACTTCCGCCTGGAAGTTGGCTGAGGTAAGGGTTACTTCGACGCTCATGACGGCTCCTTGAATATCTTTCCTGGAAATTTTCCGTTTGGGATTTGCTCATATAGTATAGCTAAATTCTCTGGAGCCGGTCAAATGACTTATGCCTGGAAATCTGTATATAGCCTTGCGCGGAAAAAGAAAACCGCTGATACTGTGACAGGCAGCGACTAAAATGATCGTACAGATAAGGAGTCTATCTCCATGAAAGAGACTGCTGGCGCTTGGAGTTTTTCCCGGATCGGCGGTGTGGATCAGGTAGTCATCAGAAATGGAGCCGATATAGCCCGGCTTGGCGACCTGGATCAGAAATTGTGGGCAGTCCTCGCCATGCCGGCCGCCCAGCCCGCCTTCAAGGACGGTCTAGCCTATCTCGATGCCGACAAAGACGGAAAGATAAGGGTCACCGATATCCTCAGAACCATCGAGGAGCTGAAGGGGCAGCTGAATTCGCTCGATATTCTCTTCGAGCAGAACGACAGCATCGCCGCCGAGCAGCTGAAGGACGCCGCTCTGAATCAAGCTGTCTCGCGGATGCAGGGCAAGCATACATCTATCGATCTCGCCACGGTCGAAGAGGCCATAAACACGTTCTCCGCCCTGCCTTTCAACGGGGATGGCGTCGTGGTATCGACTTCGGCCGAGGACGAGGCTTCGAAGGCGCTGATCGCCACCCTGGTCGGAACGGGCTACGCGGTCCAGGATTCCTGCGGCGAAGCGGGCGTGGACGCGGCTTCCCTGGACAGGTTTAGCGCCGACGTAGCGGATTACCGCTCATGGCTGGGCGGAGCCGAGGCTTTTACGGGTCTTTTCGCCTCGGAAGAGGAGGGCAGGAAGGCGGCCGATCTTTTCAAGGCGATCGGTCCCCAGCTCGATGATTATTTCAAGCGCTGCCGCATTCTGGCCATGTCGGGATCTTCAATCATGGGGGAGCTGGAAGCGCTCATGGCATCGGTTCTGTCCAGAAATCTACCCGCCGATTCCGAAGAGTTGGCGAGACTGCCGGTCGCCCTGCCCGACGCCGCATGCGTTCTGCGCCTCGATGGCGCCCTCCATCCCAGTCATGGCAAGGCGGTTCTTTCGTTTTTCGCCCTTTCGGCGAAAAAGCTCGGCAGCGCGAATGTCGTCACGCAGGCCGAATGGGAGAATATCGCGGCGACGATGTATTCATATAACGCCTGGGCCGATTCCAAGCCCAAGACGGGCGTGGCCGTTTTGGATGGTCAGGTCTTCGAGCCCGCTTTCGGCCAGGATGCTCTGGAAAAGCTACGCGCGCTTATAGAAAAGGACCTGGCGATGGCGGGAAAGGCCGAATCCCTGGGCAAGATCAGAACCCTGCTGATCCTGAAGAGGGATTTTCTGCGCATTTTGGGGAATTTTGTCAACCTTGACGAATTCTATGTCCGGAAAAGAGGAATGTTCATGTCGGGCAGGCTCTTTCTCGACGGCAGGGAAATGGAGTTGTGCCTGGACGTAAAAAACGCCCCGGCCCACGGTACGATGGCCGGTTTGTCGTCCATCTATCTCATCTATTGCGATCTCTCCCGAAAGGACGGCAGGAAAAAGTCGATTGTCGCGGCCTTGACCACAGGCGACGCCGACAACATCTTCATTGGCCGGAACGGCATTTACTACGATACGGAAGGCACCGATTGGGATGCCGTAATCACAAAGGTCGTCATTCAGCCAATCAGCATTCGCGAAGCCTTCTTCAGCCCTTACAAGCTGCTCATCAGGACGGTAGAGGAACTCGCCATGAAGCGGGCGGCCACGGCGGAAGCCGCGAACATGGACAAGATGAAAGGAGTCGCGCAGGCGACGGTCAACGGACCCAAACCGGAGCAGCTGGCGCCCAAGAAAATAGACGTCGGAACCGTGGCGGCCATAGGTGTCGCCTTGGGAAGCGTCGGCGCGATGATTACGGGGATTCTGGGGATATTCTTCGGCATGGGCGTCTGGATGCCTGTCGGGGTCGCCGCCATTTTCCTCCTCATCTCCGGTCCCTCAATGATTCTTGCCTACATGAAGCTGCGGAAAAGGAACCTGGGCCCCCTTCTCAACGCGGAAGGCTGGGCGGTCAATGGACGGCTCAAGATCAACGTTCCCTTCGGCGCGACCCTGAGTCATCTCGCCGTTTTGCCTCCTGGGGCCACCAAGGTCATCAAAGATCCGTTCGCCGAGAAAAAGAAGCCCTGGGCTCTCTACATCGCGCTTCTCATCGTCATAGCCTTCGCCGTAGCGTATTTCGCCGGATGGCTCGGACCGATTTTCGGATGACAGGTCCGAAACCGAAGCCGATCGGACTCCTGTTCTGCTGCCTGTTCGGCATATTTTCATGGATCGCCCCGGCTTCGCTGCCGGGGGAGGCTCTTTTCTTCATCCAGGCGATGCCTGCCTTCAACTTCACGAGCGTCGATCCCTTAAGCGACACGCTGTCCCTGAGTCCTGAGGATTATGCCCGTTACTACGATTTCCCTTCCGTGCTCAATCTGGGACTCGAGCTGCATGCCGCCAGGTCGGAAATCGTTTTCCGCGTCGATATACGGCCCGATTTCCAATCCTTCGCCACCGAACGGTATTACAGCAATCTGCCCTTCGTCGCCCATGGCATCAACTCCATAGGCGACGCAAACATGCCCACCGTCGGCTATTTTGAGTTCGGGGGCGAGAAGCTTCTGCTTTCGATAGGAAGGCGCCAGCTCAAATGGGGGCCAGGCACTTATGGGCTCGCCATATCCGACAGCGCGCCCTACATGGATCACCTGTGGATCGACTATCGCTTCCCCACGCGGAAGGGCGAGTGGTGGTACGGTTTCGTCGCCATCGGGGCGGACAGGGCCGGCAACATGTGGACCCAGCTGGACCCTGAACCTGCCGGATGGGGCTATAAAAACATCTTCGCCCATCGGGTCGGCTACGCGAGCGACCGGCTGAGGATTGCCGTGGGCGAACTCAACCTCATCCACGACATAGTGCCCGGCCTCATCGATATTTCGCCCTTCGCCGTCTATCACAACATGTACCAGGACGCCTACAGCAACGTCATGCTCGATGCCAACGCCGAGATCAGATTCGGAACGGTCAGGACCTTCGGAGAAATCGTGATGGACGATCTCGTCATGCCCTGGGAGACCTCCGACGGTTCCCCGGCTCGGCCGACCGCCCTGGGGTTCCTGGGCGGCGCCGAATGGAAAATCGCGGGCGGCGCGCCCTACGCCTTCGGCCGCATGAGGGAAGCCGATTATTCGCTTCGGGAGAACAGCTTTTCGGAACCGGGAGGCCTGCGCCTGAGCTACGAGGGCTACCGGACCACCACTTATCTCTACAATCGAGAGAACGATTCGGGAAAATGGATGCTGCCCGACCACCGGCTGGTCAATACATCGACTGGCTACTTGTACACGGCCAACGCCTTCTACCTCGGTTTTCCCTACGGCCCCGACACCATCCTCGACATGCTGAAGCTTTCCTGGGAAACCCCCCGCCTCAAGGCCGATCTGTCGCTCAAATACCTGCGAAAGGGATCCTACGGCATCGAAAGCGACTATCCCCCTTCCAACGGCGCCGCCACCTGGTTCGACCTCCAGGAGCCGGTGACCAGGAACCTGATCGTCGGCGTCGGGCTCGAGGCGGCCTTGAGTCCCGCGATCGAAGTCTGGGGGAAGGGCGAATGCTGGTTCGGCGACTCGGCCCAGGCAAGCCTCGCCGGAGGCTTGGCGTACCGTTATTCGACGAGATGATGCTGTTCGGCTAAGCGATGTTCGCGCGCCGGCGCGGGCCGATTGAACCAGCCGCAGTCATGGCTTTCCTTCACCTTTCCCAGGGCGCCGCGCCAGCGCTTGAATATTGCTTTCGCCGTCATGTCCTTGGGCGATCTGCTTCCCAGCACCATCAGGGTCTTGTTGAAAAATCCCGGCACGACGAGGGCTTTGCCCGCGAAAGCGCCCCGCAGGGCTATCTCCGCTACTTGGGCAGGTTCCTTCGATGAGAGGCGGCCGAAAAAGCCTTGCGAATTCGTCTTCTCCCTGATCGCCTCGCTCGTGTAGATTCCTCCCGGCGTGAGGGCGGTGACCGAGATCCCGAGTGGAGAGAGTTCGTGCCTGAGGGCTATGCTCCAGTGGAGAAGGAAGGATTTGCTCGCGGCGTAAACCGCGAAAAGCGGCATGGGGTAGAAGGCGGCCAGGCTCGCGACGGTGAGGATTCTACCCTTGCTCGCGGCGAGTCTTTCGACGAGGCCGTAGGTGATGGCCATGGTGGCTTGGATGTTTACGTCGACGACTCTCCGCTGGAATTCTATGGGGATGAGATCGAAAAGGCCGTTGTCGCCTATGCCCATGTTGTTGACGAGGAGGGCGACGGATCTCTCGCTAGCGAGGGCGAAGGCGAGAAATTCCTGCTGGGCGCTTGCCGTGGAGAGATCCAGCTCGAGAGCGAAGACGATCGAGCCATGGAGGCGGCGCAGCTCCTCCGCGAAGACCGACAAGCCCGTTCCCGGAAGAGCGACCAGTATGAGGTTCCAGCCATTGGCCGATAATGTTTCGGCGAAGGCCTTTCCCAAGCCTTGGCTCGCGCCGGTGACGACGGCGAATTCTGCTGCTTTTTCCATTGTTGTTACTCCATATTAAAACATCTGTTTGAAACGTTTGATTCAATATATCTCGCTTTTAGTGGAATGTCAAACATTGTTTAAAACAAACGTATAAAACAGAGCTTGACCTCTGTCCGCATTTCTGCTATTTTTTTATGACATCATGCGGAGGTGCGGGATGAATGCCTGTTCGTTGAAGGGAAAACGCTGTGTTGTCACGGGGGCTACATCGGGCATCGGCTATGCTACAGTCGAGGCGCTCCTGGGGTTAGGGGCCGAACTGGTCTTCGTCGGGCGCGATCCGGGGCGGACAGCCGCTGCCGCCAAGGCCTTTGAGAGCGCGGCAGAGGAGGCGGGAGCGCCTCCCCCGCAGCAGGAGCTCGCTGATCTGAGCCGCATGGCCGAAGTGGCCGACCTCGCGTCTCGTCTCGCCGATTCCGGCAAGCCCATCGACGCTCTCGTGAACTGCGCCGGCGTCTACACCGCAAAAAGAACGCTCACGGCGGAAGGCCTGGAAATGCAGTTCGCTGTCAATCACCTTGCTCCCTTCCTCCTCACGACAAAACTGCTGCCCGCGATGAGCGCCGGCTCCAGGATCGCGACCGTCAGTTCAGGTTCGCATTACTATGGATGGATGCGCTGGAATGATCTCAGTCTGAGGGGACACTATTTGGGTCTCTGGGCTTACGAACAGTCGAAACTGGCCAATGTGCTCTTCTCCTACGAACTCGCCCGCAGGCTGGATGCTGGCGCGCTTAAGGCTGGATCGGGGGAAGGAAAACCGATGGTTTTCACCATAGACCCTGGGCTCGTCAACACCGATATGGGGCAGAAGCACGCGCAAGGCCTCACCGGGCTTTTCTGGAGCATGAGGAGGAGGGGCGGCACGAGTCCGGCTCGGCCGGCTTTGGGGATAGCCGCCCTCCTTTCTTCGCCGGAAGCGGCGGGACGAACGGGGCTGTACTGGCGTAACGCCGTTCCGCTGCGATCGTCCCGCCGCTCCTATGACGCGGCCGCCGCGCGCCGGCTCTGGGAATTGAGCGAAGCGATGGTGGAGAAGGCGCTCGGCGGCGGCCAAGGGGGAAGCGATGCCTGAGAAGAGCGAAGAGGGCACAAGGGAGAGAATCCTTGCCGCCGCGATCGACATCATAGAGAAGAAGGGGATCGAGGCCGCGACAGCCAGAGCCATTTCGGCGGAGGCGAAGGTCAATCTCGCGGCCATTAACTATCACTACCGAACGAAGGACGCCCTCATGGCGGCGGCCATGGCCGCTTCATGGAAGAACGCTCTCGAGGATCTACAGGGCTTCCTGAACGTTCAGCCATGGGATCCCAAGGCCAGAATCCTTGAAATCGCCACCTATCTCCGTATCGGGGCCCTCCGCTATCCGACCGTGACGCGGCTGCACTTCTTGGGCGCGCTGGACGGCGGCCTTGCGGACGCTTCCCTATCGTCATCGCGCGCGGGATCGTACTTCTGGGAATTCGTCGCCGAGTGCGAACTCCGCGTGGCCGCTGCCCTTGGCATCGATCCTGGCTGGGAGCTCCGGGTGCGCACCGAGGCGCTCTTTGCCGCCATGGTCTGCCCTGCCGTCGCGCCTGGTGTCATTTCAGCGCCATCGACGGGGAAGAGCGAGGAAGAATGCGTCGCCCTCCTCATGGAGGACTATTTCGAGGCCATCCAGCGCCCTGCCTAATTGACGCGGACAAATTGACTAAAATAAAAGATTTCTTTATAGTTAAGTAATCTTAATTATTTAAGGATCTTATGTTGCCCAACGAAACTGAGTTTCTGGAAACGATGGGGGAGTGGACCAGGTTGGTCATGCGCCACTCGATGCACGGCCTCGTCCATTACGCGAAAGAGAACGGGCTGTCGATGTCGCAGACAGTCGCCCTTTTCAAGATAAAGAGAAATGGACGCTGCGGCGTCGCCGATGTCGGCGAAGACCTCCAGGTGTCGAGCGCCGCCGCGAGCCAGATGCTGGACCGGCTGGGCCAGCAGGGGTTTTTACAACGCAGCGAAAAACCCGAAGACCAGCGGCGGCAATACCCGACCCCGGCCCG
>Ga0074195_1002201_pt1 | contig 22877 bp, 22 predicted proteins | sample EPASupsiteHSE623_FD_64525 | JGI IMG/M metagenome (GOLD analysis project Ga0074195, IMG submission 64525) | Bioremediated contaminated groundwater from EPA Superfund site, New Mexico - Sample HSE6-23 | ecosystem: Environmental > Aquatic > Deep subsurface > Groundwater > Contaminated ...
AAACACTCATCCGATGCGCGTCGTATTATCGAAAAGAACTTACTTGCTGCAAAAGCACGAAAAGCAGCGAAGGCAGCAAAAGACACAGTACTTCGTAAGGGTGCGCTTGAAGGACTTACGTTACCAGGAAAATTATCCGATTGTTCATCACGAAAAGCGGAAGAGTCGGAATTGTTTATTGTTGAGGGAGATTCAGCAGGCGGTTCATGTAAACAGGGACGAGATAGAAGAACACAGGCAATTTTACCACTCAAGGGAAAGATCTTGAATGTTGAAAAATCACGTGTAGATAAGATGCTTTTAAACAAAGAAGTGCGTTCGCTTGTGGTTGCGCTGGGAACTGCAATTTCGGACAGGTTTGATATTACAAAACTTCGTTACCACAAAATTATTCTTATGTCCGATGCCGACGTTGATGGTGAACATATTCGAACACTTCTTCTTACGTTATTCTATCGATATTTTCGACAAATCATTGATGGGGGATATTTGTATATTGCCCAGCCTCCATTATTTCGTATTCAAAAAGGACGCGATGTGCAATATGCATATAACGATGAGGAAAGAGATAAAGTGATAAAGTCATTTGGAGGAGAAGGAAATGTTCAGCGATATAAAGGGTTGGGAGAAATGAATCCCGATATGTTGTGGGAGACAACAATGAATCCGGAAAACAGGGTGTTAAAACAAGTGTCTATTGCCGACACGATACAGGCGGATAAACTATTTGATATTCTCATGGGAGAGGCAGTTGAACCGCGGAAGAAATTTATTCAATCTCATGCAAGTACAGTGCGAAATCTTGACATTTAGGCTCTCAAATCTTAATCTAAGCACACATACACATTTCTATGTTTGAACGCATTAACATATTTTTACAAGAGTCCCGCCAAGAACTAAAACGGGTGAATTGGCCTACACGCGCAGAAACTGTGCGATATACCCTTTTTGTCGTTGGGTTTTCGATAGGAATCGCAGTACTTTTAGGGATTATTGATTTCGCTTTCTTGAAGGGGCTTGATCGTCTCGTTGTTTAAATTTTATGAATAAAAATATTTATAATCAAAAAGAGGAAGAGAAGGCAGAACGAAGGTGGTATGCGATACATACGTATTCCGGATATGAAGACGCGGTTTCGCGGTATTTGAAACAGCGTGTGGAATCCTTACTTATGGGAGATAAAATTTTTGACGTTGTTGTTCCCAAAGAAATAAAGATAAAAGTGAAAAATGGAAAGCGACATACGACGGAAGAAAAAATTTACCCTGGATATGTATTGGTAAGTATGGTTATGGATCATGATTCGTGGTCAGTAGTGCGAAACACTCCACGAGTAACAGGATTTGTGGGAGCTGATTCAACCACTCCAACTCCACTTTCAAAAGAAGAGATAGATGAACTTATGTCAAAGATGGGTCCACAAGAACCTCGCTTTAATGTTGATTTGAAGAAGAATGATTTGGTGCGTATCAGTGATGGACCATTCCGAGATTATGAAGGAAAGGTTGCTGATATCGATGAAGAGCGCGGAAAAGTAAAAGTTATTGTTTCTATCTTTAACAGAGATACAGTCGTTGAACTCGACTCATTACAGGTAGCAAAGCTTTAAATTTTTGACTGCAGAATAAAAGTACGGTACTATCTTTGAGCAAAAGGATAATAGAGTTATATGGCAAAACCAATAAAAACAGTATTAAAACTTCAAATTGAGGCGGGGAAAGCAAATCCAGCGCCGCCAATTGGACCGGCACTTGGTCAACACGGGGTGAATATTCAGCAATTTTGTCAGCAGTTTAACGAGGCAACAAAGGATATGATGGGTGATATTGTTCCTGCAGAAATCACTATTTATCAGGACAGAACGTTTGATTTTAAATTAAAGACATCTCCTGCTTCAGCATTGCTTAGAAAAGCTGCCGGAGTTCCAAAGGGATCGCCAGTGCCTCATAAGCAGAAAGTAGGAAAAGTGACAAAAGCACAGCTACGTGAAATTGCAGAAAAGAAGATGATTGACTTAAATGCAAATGATGTAGAAGCAGCAATGAAAATTATCAAAGGAAGCGCAAGAAATATGGGAATTGAAATTGTAGACTAAAACCGCCATTTCGGCGGTTTTTTTATATGCCATTCCGAGAAAACCACGGGCGTAAGCCCGTGGAGTTTCATTTCATAAATTAAATTCTATTTTTTGTAAACTTTACAATTGGTATTGGTGATTTATGCTGTGAATAGAATTTATTTACAATTAAATTATATCGGAGGAGATATGAAAAAGGGAAAATTTATTGTTATTGAAAGTCTTACGTGTGGAGGAAAAAACGTGCAAAGAGATAAACTTATTCATTTTCTTCCTGGACAGGGAATTCGAGCGGTAGCAACAGAAGAACCAAGTATATCAAATAATATTGTTGGCGAGGTTATTCGTGGAATACTTGATAAACAATTGGTTTCACAAGAAAGAATAGCGAATGAATTTGTTCCTGTTGTATCGTTATTTCTCCAGTCTTTTCTGAAAGCTCCCGGGTTGCGTACAAATATGAGTAGCGAAGCTACGGCATTTTTAACCGACTTAGAACATGCGCAAGAAAAAGTGTTTCTTGGAGAGAGATTGACGGGAAGAGAATTTCAGACATTATATGTAGTTGCTCGTTATTATCATTTAGTACGCCTGATAATTCCGTCCATTGATAGAGGATTGTGGGTAGTAAGTGCTCGTTATAAACAAAGTACGGATGCATATGGATTTGGTATTCCTCTTCCAACTATTCAGATTTGGCATGAGGAGATTATTGGAAAATATTATCTCCATCCCGACATCACATTTTTTATTGATATAGATCCAGAGACGGCCCTTAACCGTTTGAAGAAGTCAGGAAAAATTATCGACCAATTTGAAGAAAAAAAAGAATTTCTGGAAAAAACAAGAATTGGTTATGTTAATTCAATGGCATTCATGGATCAGATATATTATGAAACATGCAGCCCTTCACGACCGAAAATATTTACCATTCCCGGAGAAGGAAGTGAGGATGAAGTATTTGAACTCATAAAAGAAAAAATAAGTCCGTTTTTAAAAACCCCGCAATAATGCTGGGGTTTTTTCTTTTCTATTTTTTGAAATTTGAGTATGATGAATTATATGTACATTCCAGTCATAGGACTTGAGATTCACACAGAGCTTAAAACAGAAAGTAAGATGTTTTGCCCATGTGCGAATAATCCTGATGAAAAATCGCCAAATACCAATATTTGCCCAATATGTATGGGTCACCCTGGTACACTCCCAACAATAAACAAAAAGGCGGTAGAGGCCGTTTTAGAGCTTGGAATTGCCATTGGGGGGACTATTTCAAGGAAGTCGCATTTTGATAGGAAAAGCTATTTCTACCCAGATTTACCAAAGGGATATCAAATTTCTCAATATGACGCTCCCTTTGTTGAGGGTGGTTCTTTGGAGGATGTTCGAATAAAAAGAATTCACCTCGAAGAAGATGTTGCATCATCAAAACATTCCGGTATAAAAGAGGAGAATTATACACTTGTTGATTTTAATCGTGCGGGGGTGCCACTTATGGAGTTGGTGACAGAACCGGATATAAAAAATGGAGAACAAGCACTTCGTTTTGGAAAAGAACTTCAAAGAATTATTCGTTGTTTGAATATTTCTGATGCGGATATGGAAAAGGGTCAGATGCGTGTTGAGGTGAATATTTCTCTTATGAAAGAAGGGGATAAAGAATGGGGAACAAAAGTGGAAATAAAAAATTTAAATTCATTTCGTGCCGTTGCAGGATCTATTGATTATGAAATAAAACGGCAGAGTGAATTACTTGATTCAGGAGAAAAAATAATTCAGGAGACGCGTGGATGGAATGATCAAAAATGTATTACCGTAAGTCAGAGAACAAAAGAATCCGCTCACGATTATCGTTATTTCCCTGAGCCGGATTTGCCGGAACTCACATTTACCGAAGAATATATAACATCGCTTGAAGTTTCACTTTCTGAGCTTCCCGATGGAAAAAGAAAACGTTTTGCGGAAGAATTTGGTCTTTCTCCCCATCAGGTTGATGATCTACTTGATGATCAATATACTGCAATATATTTTGAGGAAGCGGTCTCAGAATTGAAGGCAAAGATTGATTCTGCAAATATACAACTATTATTTAATTATCTTACGAGTGATTTGCGCGGGATAGCAAAAATAAAAGGGAAGGATATACGAGAGATGGATATTTCTCCTGAGCATTTTGCGCATCTTATTTTTCTGATTCAAAATAACACGCTTTCAAGTAGAATTGCGAAAGATCTTCTATTGAAGATGGTAGAAACCGGTTCAGATCCGGAGACGCTTATTAAAGAGGGGGGGATACAATTCATGGGGGATGAGGCATCTCTTACTCCCATCGTTAGAGAGATTATAGAAAAAAATGAGAAAGCAGTAGCGGATTATAAAAAGGGAAAGGAAAATTCGGTTGCGTTTTTGGTTGGGCAGGCAATGGGAAAAACAAAAGGACAAGCGGATCCAGAAAAACTGAGAGAACTTTTTAAGCAAGAACTTGGAAAAATCTAATGTGAGACAAGAAAAGATTTTATGAGGCCACTGGCCTCTTTTTTATTTTTTATCCAGTGAACCCGTTTATTCTTTTTAAACCACGTCATTTGGCGTTTTGCATATTTTTTAATTTCACTTAAAAGTTGTGTTTCCATTTCTTTTCTTGTTATTTTCCCTGTGAGAAATCTTGAGAGATATCGATATTCAAGTCCAAATCGTTCCATTTTTTCCCACGATACTCCACTTTCATGAAGTTTTTTGACTTCTTTAATCATTCCAATTTTGAGGCGCTTTATGAGACGATCCTCTATTCTTTTTGAAAGTATATGTTGAGGCAATGAAATTCCAAGAAATAAGACGTCAGCGTTCAACGGATTCTTTTTAAACTCGGGAACTTTCCCTAATGTTTCCACTATTTCGATTGCGCGGATAAGGCGAACCGGATTTTTTTTGTCTATTCCACTTGCGCGTTCCGGATCTTTTTTAAGGAGAATAGTAAATAATTCTTCGGCGGTTTTTTTAGAAAGAATATCACGTAATTTTTTATTTGGTTTTACATCTGGAATCACAGTTCCATCAATAAGTGCGTCAATATAAAATCCCGTGCCTCCACAGACTATCGGAATTTTATTCTTTTTCAAAATTTCGTTGATTATTTTTCTCCCTTTTTTTTGATAATGCGAGACGGTGAATGTAGAAGTAGGGGAGCTTATGTTGAGCATGTGGTGGGGTATTTTTTTCATCTCCTTTTTTGTTACCTTTCCCGTACCAATATTCATTCCCTCATATACCTGTCTTGAATCAGCTGAGATAATTTCTGCACACAATTCATTTTGTCTGTTGATAAAGTGAGCCATTTCTACAGCAAAATCGGACTTTCCGCTTGCGGTGGGGCCCACAATAACTATTACCCTTTTCCTCTTGACTCCGATTTTATTCATGTATACACTGTATAACAGATTTGTTTACAAATTAAGCGGAGCAAGAAACTATGGGAGTAGGAATGTTTTCCCCTCTTATCCTTCAAATACGAAGGAAAAAACATAGCGCCCCGCGTGAAAGAAAAGCCTATAAACAGCTAAGTCGGTTCTCAACTGGTTTTACTTAACGCGGATAAACTGTGTTTTTAGAAATGTACAACCCGGCAGATTAAAAAAAAGCGAAGCTTAAAATTATTACGAATCCCGACGTGCAAACGTTGGGATTTTTTTTATCTCAAAACTATTGATTTTTTTATTTTCACGTTTTATAGTTTTTCCAGCACCCAATATATTGGAGGAAATATGAAACGCCCATTTAAAATATTTTTTGGAGTATTTGCCGTACTTGCAGTTGTTGGCGGTGTTTTAAAGTCTTTGAGTAGAAATTTGGATAGAGATATTGATTGGCAGAGTGGTGATGCAGCGAGAAATTAAAATAAATCCCGCCTGTCCATGGACAGGCGGGATTTTTCTTAACTAACAAAACCGTCGCGATCGCGACGGTTTTGTTAGTTACTTCTTTTTCTCTATTTCTTCCGTGATCTCTTTTATAAATTGCAAAATAGGAATTGTGGAGGTTTCTTTTTGGTGTCGTTTTCTTACATTTACCATTTTTTCACTTTCTTCCTTTTCTCCAATAACGAGAATGTATGGGGTTTTTTTCATTTCTGCTTCGCGGATTCTTTTCCCGAGCGTTTCATTTGCTTCACTCATTTCTACGCGAATATTTTTTTCTTTTAATGTTTTTTGTATTTCCTCTCCATAAGACATAAATTTTTCGCTAATAGGAAGAATAGTCACCTGATTAGGTGAAAGCCATACAGGAAATGCTCCGGCATAGTGTTCGATTAAAATCATCATAAAGCGTTCTGGGGAGCCGATGATTGCGCGGTGAAGCATCACAGGATGTTTTTCCTTTCCATCAGTATCAATATAGGTGAGATTAAAGCGTTCCGGCATTACAAAATCGATTTGCACCGTGGAGAGTTGCCATTCACGACCAAGTGCGTCCGTTGCCATAAGGTCCATTTTTGGAGCATAAAATGCTGCTTCACCAGGACCATCATAATAATCAATCTCGTTTCGCTTCATAATTTCTTCTGCCCATTTTTCAACTCTATCCCACGTTTCAGGATTTCCGAGATATTTTTCTGGATGTGCTTTGTCTCGTGTGGAAAGTCGGTATCGATATTTAAATCCAAATGTTTTCATTACCTCTTTTGTCATTTGGAGCGCAACATCAATTTCTTTATCAACTTGATCTTCCCTGCAGAAAATATGGCAGTCATCTTGTGAAAATGATCTGACACGGGCAAGTCCACTTAGTTCTCCCGGCTTTTCGTCTCTATAGAGCATTGCGAAGTCGGTATAGCGAAGTGGGAGATCACGATAACTTCTTGGTTGGCTCGCATACACTTGCGTATGTTGCGGGCAGTTCATTGGCTTCAAATAAAATTCTTCTTCCGAATAATTTGAGACGACACGAAACATTCCGTCTCGATATTTATCGTAGTGCCCTGAAATTTTGAATAATTCCGCTTTTGCAATTTGTGGAGTCCAGATTTGTGTATATCCTTCTTTTGTCTGAAGTGATTCAATATAGTCGTTTAATGTTCTGCGGATAAAAGATCCTCGTGGAGTGTAGAGGGGGAGACCACTACCGATATAATCGGAGAATGTGAATAAGTCGAGCTGTTTGCCAAGTTTCCGATGATCTCTTTTTTTTGCTTCTTCAAGGAATGCGAGATATTCGTTTAGTTTTTCTTTTGTTTCAAATGCGAGACCGTAGATGCGGGTGAGCATTTTATTTTTTTCATCTCCTCGCCAATATGCCCCGGCGATTTTCAAAAGCGTAAATGTATCAGGATTTATCTCTTTTGTGTTTTCCACATGTCCTCCACGACAGAGATCGAAAAATACATCGCCGGTTTTATAAATTGAAACTTCTTTATCTACCTTCGAAAATTCTTCGATAAGGTCGAGTTTAAACGGTTGATCTTTGAATATCTTTTTCGCTTCCGCAATCGTCGCGACTTCGCCCGTGAAGGGGAGTCCCGCTCTTACAAGTTTTTTCATCTCCTTTTCGAGATCTTTCAAATCCTCTTCGGTAATCTGTGTTGGGAGGTCAAAATCATAATAAAACCCGTTTTCAATTACGGGACCAATACCAAATTTCGTCTCTGGAAATTTCTTTAGCATTACGGCCGCAAGAAGGTGAGAGAGAGAATGGCGAATATGATCAATGTTTATATTATCTTTCATATATGTCTACTATAGAAAAATTGTAGCAAAGATATGTAAAAATGGGGATATTGACTTTTACATAAATATATGCTAAAATGCAAGAGCAAATTAAAAACGGTTTGTCTGGGGTCTTCACAAACGTGAGGATGAGGGATGAGCCACAAATAACGAGGTAGTAAATGAAAGCAAAAGACCAATTTACAAAAGCTGGGGCAGCCCTTTCCGAATTTTTTGTGAAATTAAGGAAAGGATTTTTGGATAAATTCATGGAGGAAAACGAGGAAGAAATATTTAGCGACCTTCTTGAAGATGATCAAGTTATTGATAAGGTTTCAGATGTTTTCGTTGAGTTCGCTAGAAAATTCATCCGTACTCTTCCATACTTATTATCTAAAATAAAACTCGATTTTGTTGAGCCGGAAGTCACCGAACAGAACTTTCCGGCCGATCTGGTTGATTATTTGGAAGAAAAAAAATATGAGTTATTCAATTTTGGTGGGTATATTTCTTTCAAAGATGTTATTCATGAAATTGAAAGGGAATTTCGTCCCGCAACAATTCGTGAACAAATCCGCTGGGCAGTAAAAAATTGGGATAGAAAGAAAAAAATTGTAGCTCTTGGGTCGGTATGGGATAATCCAACATCTAAACATCGTTTTTGTTTTGTTCCAGTGTTAGAAAAATCCCAAAAGGATTTAAAGTGTGAATTAAACCTCTATACTAGCGAGTTTGATTTTGACGGCGATTGTAATTTTCTCGCCGTTAAAAAATAGTAAATAATTTTAGAGACCGGAATATTTTCGGTCTCTAACTTTATCTGTATGTCTGTAATTTCAGTTGTGGTTGAATAAACTGTGGATTTAATGAAACTGCTATTTGCCAGTATTTTTTCGCCATTTCTATATTTTTTTCGTCCTCGTATATATTTCCCAAATTGTGATAGGGAATTGGATTTCGCGGATCAAGTGCAATTGCTTTGGAATATGCACCAATTGCTTTTTCATTCATGTGTTTATCCGCATATGCCATTCCTAGATTATTCCACACGCGCAAACTTGTCGAAACGTGACTTATTGTTTGCTCATAGAATGTTATTGAATCACGCCATTCGGTATTTCTTAATATTGTTCGTCCGGAGAGAAATGTAATCCAAGCGATAAAAATGATAATTCCTAAAGTGTATATTGTTTTTTCTCCATATTTTTTAACAAAGTCAGTCATAAGTAATCCAATTATGATTGATATTCCGATGATCGGTGCATACATATAGTGCTCATACATAATTCCCGCAACGGGGACAAAAATTCCCGATGCGGGGAAAAATGCGATGAAAAGAAAAAGTGTTCCGAATGCATATTTCGGATTTTCTTTTATTTTAAAAAGTGAAAGGAAAATGAGAATAAGTGTAATGCAAATTCCTATAAGTACTGAAGGGTCAAAAAAGGTTTCGGCATACGAAACGGTTTCCGAGCGTTCCATAAAAAGTGTTTTTGGAAAGAGATAAAGATTTATGTATGAGGGAATAATTTTGAGGAATGTAATCGTTCTTGTGAATATACTCGCGGTATATGGAGTCTCGGTATTGTAAATATTGAAGGTATTTTGGAAATTAAGTGTGGTCCCCCGGAGAAGTAAATAAATGCACGCAATAAGAATAAATGGGAGGATCGATATAATGAGTTTTTTTATAAATTTCTTGAAATTGATTTTCTCTTTGTACCAGTACCATAATTCAAAAAGAATGAGATATGCAGGGAAAATAACTGCTCGTTCTTTTGTAAGGATCGCCAATATAAAAACAAATAATGCGCCAAAGTAAAAATACGGACTCTTTTTTTCTCCCGTCTTATTTCTATATTTTATGTAAAAGAGAATTCCTAGGAGTATAAAAAAGAAGGAAAGGGGATCGCCGCGTCCCGAGATATAGGTAATTGCTTCGGTTTGGAGTGGGTGAATGAGGAAGATGAGGGAAGGAAAGAATCTAAAAAAGAAGTCTTTTGAGACATATGCAAGTATAAAAAACAATAATATAGCATTCAGAATATGAAAAAGCGTATTTGTCGCATGATATCCAGGTGCCCAATCACCCCACAATTTCCATTCCGAAGCATACGTGATGAGGAGCATCGGTCGCCAGTAGTTACTTTGAAATCCCGCGCCGGCAATGAGATTTTCAGTGAAGAATTTTTTTATTTCAAAGTTTTTTACATATACATTATTTATGATGCCGTCATTATCATCCCAGAACATCTGGTTTGAAAAACTATTTGCATAAATACTGATTCCCACGAGACATAAAAATATAACCCCAATAAGGGTTTGGCGGTTGCGGAAAAAAATTACAATTCGTTTCATATCTTAGAGTCCTTTCACTCCATTACAAATTAATTTTGGTTCCCCATTTCTCCACGAGAGCGTGCTGTCAACGAGAATTGCTCTGTTTATTTCCCACACACTTGTATTTTTTTCGAGTGTCCTCGAAAACACAAGCATCTCGATATGATTCGTGAGATCTTCAATGGTGACAAAGAGCATTGGATCTCCTTTTTTAGTAATCATTTTTTGTATACCGGAAATTACTCCGGCTGTTTTTACACGTGCTCCTCGTACCCCATCTTTTTCATGTGGCATTGCTTCTATATCTTTTATTGTTTTTATTGAGCCCGCGAGCATTCGCGAATATGTTGCAAATGGGTGGTCAGTGAGATAGAGCCCCAACAATTCTTTTTCCCACCCGAGGCGTATATTTTTATGTACGGGTTTTATCGGCGCAAGGCGTAATGAGACGAGTGACGCGGTTCCTCCACCAAAAAGACTTGTTTGATTACTTGATGCTGCGCGCTTTACCGCCTGATTAAATTTAATGAGTTCTTCGATATTATGCAGCGCTTCCGTTCGTTCAACTCCCAAGGAATCAAATGCGCCGGTTTTAATAAGACTCTCGAGTGATTTTTTATTGAGGTCTCGATGATGAATGCGTGACAGGAAATTTTTCAGATCTTCATATTGTCCACCTTTTCCACGTTCTTCAATAATTGCATGAACAATATTTTCTCCGAGGTTCTTTATTGCCGAAAGCCCAAAACGGATATTTTCGCCATCCACTACAAAATCCTCAAAACTTGAGTTCACGTCCGGGGGAAGTACTTTGATACCAAGTCGCCTCACTTCGCTTACAAGAAAATTAATACGTTCGATTTCTGTTCCCGAAACATTGAGCAGGCTGGTCATAAATTCCACACAGTAATTTGCCTTTAAATATGCGGTTTGATAGCTTACGAGGGCATAACAGGCGGCATGACTCCTATTGAATCCATATCGTGCAAATGGGGGAAAGAGATCCCAGATTGCTTCTGCGCTCTTTTTATCTATTCCGTTTTTTATCATTCCTTTGATAATTTTTTCCTGTTGTTCAGCGAGAAGACTTTTTATTTTCTTTCCAATTGCTTTTCGAAGTGTATCCGCTTCCGCAAGCGTGAATCCTCCAAGGTCACGTGCGATACGCATCATTTGTTCCTGATAAATTCCAACGCCGTATGTTTTTTTGAGAATCGGTTCAAGTCTCGGATGGATGTAGGTGATTGTTTCTCTTCCAAATTTTCTGTCGATATAACTTGGAATAAGTTCGATTGGTCCAGGACGATATAATGCAACCATTGCGATAATATCTTCAAGTTCATTTGGTTTTAAATCTTTCAAATATCGTCTCATGCCGGACGATTCAAGTTGAAATACTCCCGTTGTTTCTCCGCGCTGAAGCATTTCAAATGCTTTTGCGTTATTGAGTGGAATAGTATCGATGTTAATACTTACTCCTCTGTTTTCTTTTACGAGTCGAAGTGTTTTTTCAATGATGGTTAAATTTTTTAATCCGAGAAAGTCCATCTTCAAGAGTCCGAGATCTTCGATGCTATGCATTTCAAATTGTGTGATTACCGTCTCGTCTCCCTGTGGAGCTTTTTGTAGGGGAACAAAATCAGTGAGTGGTGTTGGTGAAATCACTACTCCGCATGCGTGTACCGATGCGTGTCGCACCGTTCCTTCAAGTTTTCGTGCCGAATCAATCAGTTTTTTTGACTGTTCATCTTTTTCATATAATTCTTTCAATTCCTGAACATCCCGCAAACATTCATCAAGCCACCCCTCTTTCATTCCCTGTGTTGGATTAAATGGAATTAATTTTGCGATTTTATCGCAGAAATCATATGAATATCCAAGTGCACGTCCCGTATCTCGAATTGCGGCTCGTGCCGCCATTGTTCCGAATGTAATAATTTGTGCAACGTGGTCGTGGCCATAGCGTTCGCGCACATAGGCGAGTACCTCGTCTCTCCGTGTATCGGTAAAATCGATGTCGATATCGGGAACTTGAATACGATCGGGGTTCAAAAAACGTTCAAAAAGCAGATCATAATCGAGCGGATTTAGGTTGGTAATACCGAGAATATACGAGATGATGCTTCCCGCAGCGGATCCTCTTCCTGGTCCCACAACAATTCCATGATCCTTTGCCCATAAAACAAAATCTTGAACGATTAAGAAGTAATCAGAGAACCCGGTTTTTTCGATAACTGCGAGTTCCGTATTGATTCGTTCTTTTACTTCTTCTGTGATTTCCGCAAAACGATATTCAGATCGTTCATGTACAAGTTTTTTTAAATATTCAAATGGAGATGATTCTCCTTCGGGAAGAATGAATTGTGGAAGTTTTGTTTTTCCCAATTCGATTTCTACATTACACTTTTCTGCAATGCGAATTGTTTCTTCAAGTGCCTCGGGTAAATCACCAAAAAGTTCCGACATTTCTTCTTGTGAGGTAAGAGAAATATTATAATTTTTTAACGTGAGTCGGTCTTCATCATCGATTTTACTGTTTGTTTGCACCGCGAGAAGAATTTCATGCGCCATCATATCGTCCTTTCGCGCATAATGAACATCTTGGGTTGCAACAAGTGGAATTCCAAATTTTTTTGATAGTTTAATAAATGTATTTTTTAATTTTGGAGTGTGTGATTGTATTTCAAGATAAAAATCTTCTCCAAAAAGTGAGTGATACCATTTCACTACTTCTTCGGCTTCTTCGTTCCGCCCTCGCAAAAGAAGTTTCGAAATTTCTCCAGTGAAACATCCGGAGAGACAAATAATTCCTTCGTGATATTCCTCAAGGAGTTCCTTGTCGATACGCGGTTTGTAATAAAATCCTTCGAGATATGATTTTGTGACAAGGTGAATTAAATTTTTCCATCCGATTTCGTTTTTTGCGAGCAGTGTTAGGTGATATCGCGTTTCATCTACTTTTGGACGTTTGTTCATTCGTCCATTTGGTGCGACATATACTTCAACACCAAGGATTGGTTTTATTCCTGCTTTTTTTGCTTTCTCATAAAATTCAATTGCACCATATAAGTTTCCATGATCGGTGAGCGCAATCGCATTCATTCCAAGTTCTTTCGCGCGATTTACGATATCATCAATTTTTGCAAGTCCGTCGAGTAGAGAATAGTGGGAATGGACATGAAGATGAGTGAATTGTATTTTTTTTGTGTCCATAATATTCCCGATTTTTATATACCATTAGTGTAGAAACTTTTTTTGCCGAAAACAATATTGCTTTTTTCTATTTTCTGTTTTTCAATCTGAATTTTTGTTCCGTGTTACAATAAATACTGGAGATGCAAAAAAAATCATTCATTATTGGCATCGACGAGGTCGGAAGAGGGCCCCTTGCGGGTCCTGTGACTGTTTGTGGGGTTATTATTCCCTCAAAATTTGATGTAAGAAAGATGAATAGGAAAAATCCATTGCGGGATTCGAAGAAATTGAGCCAATTACAGAGAGAATCATGGGTTTCTTTTATAAAAAAGGAAAAAAACATCTCTTATGCATTGAAAAGTGTCTCTCCGCGAGTTATAGACAGAATAAATATCACTCGTTCTGCAAACCACGCCGCTACGGTTGTCTTAGAGGAGTTATATAAGAAGGTGAGGTTTAATAAACTCCACACACATATATATCTCGATGGGGGGCTCCATATAGAGGAGAAAACACTAAGAACTCTTGGTGTTCCTTTGGATCATATAAAAACTGTCGTAAAAGGTGACGAAAAAATCCCAGCAATAAGTCTTGCCTCTATCGTTGCAAAAGTGGGTAGGGATGCATATATGCGCCGGTTGCACATGGAGTATCCAAAATATGGATTTGATCTACACAAAGGATATGGAACCGAAAAACATAGGAAGGCGATAAAGCGATATGGACCCTCGAAAGTTCATCGTTTGACGTTTATTCGTAATTTTTATACAATAAAAAAGTAATTAATATAACAATATGGGTGGAGTACCTCCGTTTCGCCACTCCCGTTCGAAAGTAAGGAGAAGGCGATCTCAATTATGGTTAGATAAAAAAACTATAAAGGCATGTCCGAATTGTAAGGGTCCAGTGATGCCTCACCGTACGTGTCCAACGTGCAAGACATTAGTGAAGAAACCTCGGGTAAAAAAATCGTAAATTCACTTGTTTCTTAGCGTTCGTTTAAATTTTCAGATTCATTTATATGGCTACACGACATCTTGCGAGAACTATTGTGCTTCAGTCGTTTTATGAGTGGGATTTTTATAAACAAAAAACCGATCTCATTCACATTGTCGAGCGGAATCTTGCAGAGTTTGGGCCAGGTATTGATGAGCCGGATTTTGTATGGCGCATGGTAAAGGGGATTGTAGAAAATCTGGAAGAGTTAAATGGAATTATTACTAAGTTCGCTCCTGAATGGCCCATCGAACAAATTGCAATCATTGATCGCAATATTCTTCGTATTGGATTGTATGAATTGTTACATGCGGATAAAAATGAAATACCTCCGAAAGTGGCAATTAATGAAGCGATTGAGCTCGCAAAAAATTATGGTGGGCAGAATTCTTCCCGTTTTATTAATGGAGTGTTGGGAGCAGTATTTAAACAAATGGTCAATACAGAAACTGCACAGCAGTAAGAATTATTTATATCGTGTCGAAAGATTCCTCTGATTTTGAAAAAAATATTGGCGTAGCCTTCAAAAATAAAAATTTATTGAAGGAGGCACTTACGCATCGGTCATATTTAAACGAACATCCGGAGTGGGCGGTGTTTCATAATGAGCGGCTTGAATATTTGGGAGATGCAGTGCTTGAACTTGTCGCTACGGAATATTTATTTCATTTTTATCCAAACTATCAGGAAGGTGAGCTCACCAGTTTGCGGGCGGCACTTGTGAATTATCAAATGATGGCAAAAGTGGCTCGTGAGATTTCTCTTGAACAGTATTTATTTTTATCAAAAGGAGAGGCAAAAGATTCCGGAAAGGCGCGGGAAGTAATTCTTGCAAATGCACTTGAATCGCTTATTGGCGCCATTTATCTCGATCATGGATATGATATGACAAAAACTTTTATCGAAAGGTTTATAATTTCGCATTTGCGTGAAGTGGTTGATCAAAAACTTTACAAAGATTCAAAAAGTGTTTTTCAGGAAATAATGCAGGAAAAAAAGAAAATAACCCCGACATATCGTGTGTTACGGGAGACTGGTCCGGATCATCAGAAGCAATTCTTGATTGGTGTATTCCTCGACGAAGAACTTGTTGCGCAGGGTCAGGGAACTTCAAAACAGGAAGCTGAAAGCAGTGGCGCAAAAGCGGCGTTGGAATTATTTGGGTTAGACACCGATAAATAAAAAAATATGATTTTTTTGAAACGTCTCGAATTACAAGGGTTTAAATCTTTTGCGGGAAAAGTATCACTTGATTTTACCGCACGTGTTGCGGGAATTGTCGGTCCAAACGGATCGGGAAAATCAAACGTCATTGATGCATTAAAGTGGGTATTGGGAGAACGCGAGGCAAAACAACTTCGCGGAGATTTATTGGAAAACCTTATTTTTGCGGGTACTCCAAAGCGTGCAGCCGTAGGGCTCGCGAAAGTGACGTTATATTTTGATAATGCACACGGGCATTTTCCTTTTGATGCACCCGAGGTGGCATTACAGCGCCGTGTTGATCGATCGGGAACATCGGAATTTTTTATAAACGATGAAGAGGTAAAACTTCGTGATCTTATGCCGATGCTTGCGCGTGCAAAACTTGGCACTCGCGGACTCACTATGATCGGACAGGGCCAGAGCGATATGTTTGTGAAAAGTTCTCCGGAAGAAAGGAGGTTGATGATTGAAGAAATATTGGGACTTAAAGAGTTTCGTATCAAAAAAAATCAGGCGGAACGGAGACTTACCACGAGTGCGATTAATATGGATAAGACTCGCGCGATGCTTGAGGAATTGCTTCCGCATTTGCGTTTCCTGCGGAGACAGAAACATCGATGGGATAAACGAAGTGAGGTGGAACGTGAATTGAATGAACTTGAGAATGCGTATTATGCGTTTCAATATCACAAACTTTCCCGTGCAGTGGGAACACAAATAAATCCTCCGGAAGAATTGGAAAAACTGAAAAAACAAAAAGAAAAAGAAGCACAGGATCTTGAGGGAAATGTGCGTGCAATAGAACAGAAAACTTCGGTACAGGAAAAAATACGCGCAATTCGTGATGAACTCGCACAATTAAATACACAACAACTTACTCTTGAACGATCACTTGCTCGTATTGAGGTGCGTATAGAGTTTGAATCGAAAGAGAAAAATATTCCTTCAAAAACATCTGAAGAATTATCGGGGGTGATAACGTCAGTATCGAAAGATGTTGAGGAGGCATTGTTGTTGAATGATGTTGAAGGGATAAAGACAATACTCCGCAAAATTTTGAATACATTTTCTGGGGTGTTTAAGAATGGAGAAATAAAAGAGAAAACGGAAAACTTGGATGAGGAAAGAAATAAAATAAACGGCGAATTGAAAAAAATAAATGAAGAAATTGTAAGACTTCAGAAATCCGAGGATGTATTAACGCGTGAGCGGGAGGAAGCAAATAAGCAATTTAGAGAACAGATTGAGATACTTGAATTAAAGAAAAATGAGATACGAAAACTTGATCAACAAATTCAGACGCAATTATTTGAAAAGGAAAAAATAAGTATTCGAATGGGGGAACTTGAACGGGAGTGGCACGCGCTTGGACGTGAAATTTCAGAGTTGAAATCTCTTCCTGCACCGACAGAGACAACAATTCACACTGAAGAGATGGAAAGGAAAATGTTCAAATTACGGGGAGAACTTGCTGCAATCGGAGAGATTGATCAAAATCTTGTGAGTGAAGCCGACGAAAGTGAAAAAAGATATGAATTTTTAAGCACTGAACTCGCGGATCTTGAACATGCAATTACCGATCTTCGAAAATTGATTAAAGATTTAGACGAAAAGATAACTGAAGATTTTAAAGGTGCGTTCAGGCAGATCAATGAAGAGTTTAATACTTACTTTCGTCTCATGTTTGGCGGAGGAAAGGCACGAATGTTTATTGAAAAAAAGAAAAAACCAGAACCTCAAGACGGAGAACAAAAAACCGAAGGAGAAGGAGCACTCGTGGTTCCAAAGGAAGAGGAGGAATCAGATTCAACTTCGGGAGTTGAAATTGAGTTAAATCTTCCAAAAAAGAAAATAACAAACCTTGAAATGCTTTCGGGGGGAGAAAAAAGCCTTGTCTCTGTAGCGGCACTCTTTGCGCTTATCGCAGTGAGTCCTCCTCCATTTCTTGTGTTGGATGAAGTTGATGCACCACTCGATGAATCAAATGCTCGCCGTTTTGCGGATCTTATTCAGGATTTTTCGAAAAAGACGCAGTTTATTATCGTGACGCATAATCGGGCAACCATGGAAGCTGCCGATATACTGTATGGGGTGACAATGGCGGATGATGGGGTTTCGAAAATACTGTCGTTAAAGTTTGAGGAAGCTCCAAAGGCGTAACAATTGACTGTGGGGAATAGATACGGTAATATACTATCGAAAAAACAAAGACATGTTAGCGATTAAGTTAAAACGAGTAGGAAAGAAACATCAAGCAACATTTCGTGTGATTGTCGCCGAAAAGCGTTTGAAAATAAACGGCCGTTTTGTTGAAGATTTAGGATGGGTAAATCCTCATACTAATACGTTTGAAATAAAAAATGATCTTGCAAAAAAGTGGATTTCGCAGGGGGCTCAGCCGACTGCGACGGTACACAACCTTCTTGTGAAAGCGGGGGCAATAGAGGGGAAGAAAATCCCAGTGCATAAGAAATCAAAAAAGCAGGAGAAAGCCGGAGAGGCAAAAGCGTAGTGGTATTTTCCATACAGAAAAAAATGAAATCTGAAAGCAAAGGTCGAATGTGCTGCAAAGCAACTCAAGAAACGTTATGACACAATCAGTTGACAAAGATTTTCTCGAAGCACTCGTTAAGGCGATCGTTGATCACCCGGACGATGTGGTTGTAGAGAGGAAAGTCGATGAGATGGGAGTGTTACTTTCGCTTCGAGTAAATCCTCAGGATATGGGACAAGTTGTCGGTCGTGAGGGTTCTACCGCGAAAGCAATCCGATCTCTCTTGCGTATTGTTGGTATTAAAAACAATGCGCGGGTAAACCTCAAAATTGAGGAACCAGAAGGATCGACGAGACAACCTCGCTCATAAAAACCACAAAGCACACATTTCGTTTGCTTTATCCCCCGATGTTACGTCGGGGGATTGTTTTAAATATTTTGATAAATTTGAATATTTGAAAGATAATACAGTTAGTTCTTAACATATGAAAACTGGAGTGTATTTATGAGAGCAAACTCAAAATGGAAAGATTTTGTTGGAAAGAGATACACATTAGAAGACCTAGGACGCCCCGCTATCTTTCTTTTACCAATCAAAAAGTTATCTCAAAAACTAGAATGTGGAACAACAGTTGAGGCCGATCTTCACCGTTTCCTCGTGCAAAATTTTGGTGCCTATACAAGTGCCACGATTCCGAGTTTTGGATTTTGGAAAACTGTTGACCGTGCCATAATTTCCGATGAATGTAGGGAATATGAAGTTTCTTTTTTTGGTAAAACAAAAATTCCAGTACTGATAAAAAAACTTGCTGAGATTGCAGAATTTATCAAAGAAGAATGCATTTATCTTAAGGCTGGACAATATACATGTCTCGTCTATCCAAAAAAGACAAAAAAACCATCTTGATGATGGTTTTTTATTCGCATTTTTTTCTGATCTGGGATATGATATTTTTGTTATGCGTTTTGATATTATTTCAATTTTTCCGGAATCATTTTATTCGTATCTCGATACCTCAATTTTGAAGAGAGCAATTGAGAAGAAAATAATAACAGTTTCGACTACAAACCCGCGTGATTTTACACGCGACAAATATCATACAGTTGATGAATCGCCGTATGGCGGGGGACCAGGAATGGTGTTGAAGGCGGAGCCGATATGGATGGCGGTATTATCTATATTAAAAAAGAAAAAAATTGATTCAAAAAAAATGAGGATTGTTCTATTTTCTACCCGGGGAAAAAAATTTGATCAGAAAGTTGCGAGGAGATTTTCAAAATATGAACAGGTAATTTTAATTTGCGGAAGATATGAGGGAGTCGATGAGCGTGTTGCTGAATATCTTGCCGATGAAGAAATTTCGATGGGTGATTATGTGTTGTCGGGAGGTGAGCTTCCTGCCCTTGTGTTTTTGGAGGCGGTGAGCCGCCATATCCCCGGTGTACTTGGAAAATATGAATCTCTTGAAGAAAAAAAAGGGTCATATCCCGTATACACACGACCCGAGATATTTGAGGGGCTTGTGAAGGGAAAAAAGAAAAAAATGAAGGTTCCTGAGGCGCTTTTGAGAGGAAATCACAAGTTAATAGAGGAATGGAGAAAGAAATATGGAATTTCGGGTAAAGAATGAATTAAAAAGTTGACCAGGTAGTGAAAACTCAATTGTATTATTAAAGAGCCTTCAAATAAGTAATCCTTTTTTATTATCAATCTATATAAAATTTAGAAAATGTATTTTGTCGCAAAGCGACATATTGAGTTTCTACTACCCGGTTGACTTTACCTGGCATTTTATTTAAGATGAATTACGCGTATTTTTTATGACAAAAAAGATGACACAAGAAGAAATAGTAAAGGAGATGATCCGAAACGGGGTCGTTTTGGGCCACAAAAAATCAAAAACTTATCCGAAGATGAAGCCGTTCATTTCGATGAATAAAAATGAGATTGAACTTTTGAATCCAATCACGAGTTGGGAGACAATTGAGAATGCGATCGAAATATTAAAGGACAAACTTTCAGGTGACGGATTTATGCTTGTAGTAGGAACAAAGCCTGCCGCAAAAGCGACATTAAAACAATTTGCGGATGACATGGGATATCCATTTGTGATAAGCCGATGGCTTGGAGGAACCCTTACAAATTTTTCTGTGATTAAAGGAAGAATTGTGCACTATGAAACATTGAAGGATAAACAGGCACGAGGATTATTTGCAAAATATACAAAGAAAGAACAATTGAATTTCACAAAAGAAATTGCAAAAATGTCAAAAACATTTGAAGGACTTTTGAAATTAAAGAGATTGCCGAGTGTGTTGTTTGTAATTGATGGAGAAGCGCATATCACTGCAATTCGTGAAGCCCGACGTCTCCATATCCCTGTTGTTGCGATCATTGATAGTAATGATAATCCAACACTTGTTGATTATCCGATCGTTGCAAATGATCATAGCAGAAAGAGTATTGAATGGGTGGTTGGACATATAAAAGAAGCAATTGTTTCCATTCCGAAAAAAACGGAATAAGGTATAATAAAAAATAATATGAAAGAAGATGTAATTAAATTAAGAGAGCTCACGGGAGCTGGGGTTATGGAGTGTAAGCGTGCACTTGAGGAAGCAAAGGGGGATTTTAAAAAAGCCCAAGAGCTAATCAGTGTGTCGAATGTCGCTCGTGCAGAAACAAAGAAAGAGAGAAAAACGGGTGCGGGATTTTTGTATTCGTACATACACAATAAACGCGTTGGGGTGTTGCTTGAAATGCGTTGTGAGACGGATTTTGTAGTGCAATCAGATCCATTCCAAACACTCACGCATGATATTGCAATACACATTGCAGCAATGGGTCCAGAAACGGTTGAAGAATTACTTGCGCAACCATTTGTGAAAGATGAATCAATTACCATTGCCGATCTTATAAAGCAGGTAATTGGGAAGGTAGGGGAAAATTCAAAAGTAGAACGTTTCTGCCGCTTTGAGGTATAATCCTCATATCCATGTTTTCATTTATTCTTGAAATAATTATTTTTGTGAGCCTTTCAGTGGTGGTGTATCTTCTCGCGCGTACATTGCCTCGCATTGATGATTCGGCTGTCACAAAAGATCCATCGGTATTTAAGACACATTGGCTCATGGCGTATTTGGAAAGATTTGACGAGTGGCTTAAGATATTTTTGGAAAAGTTCTTGAGACGGGTGAAGGTGTGGATCTTAAAATTTGATAATGTGGTGAGTGAACGGTTAAACCAATTTAAGAAAGAAATACCAAAGGATTTAAAGTTGAAAGCTGAAGAAAAAATATTGGAAGAGATAAAAGAGGAAATAGAAGAAGAATTGGAGGAATTAGACGAAAAGACAAAATAAAGAGAAGATTGAAAATTGAAAAATGCGCAGGTGGCAGAGCGGTCAATTGCACGAGACTGTAAATCTCGCGCCTTCGGGCTACGAAGGTTCAAATCCTTCCCTGCGCACATCAATAAAAAAGAATGGGTTTCATCCCATTCTTTTTTATTGATGAAAATATCTAGAAGTAGGATAATTTAAATATGGAAAAATTGTCTGAACAATATATAGAAAAAACAAAGAAGCCTTGGGAGAAGCTTCATGATCTCATGTCGTCTATTTCGCGAGAAGTGAATAGTTTTGCGAAAGAAGAATATGGTATTCGTGAATTGGTGGATGAGCATGGATCAATTGATATTGATAGATTTATTGGTGCGCCAGGGTATTCGGATGCACGACTTATAAAAGATAAGGAAGAGGTATATGAACGGGAAGTGGAATGGAGTGGCGCACGCGATGAAAATGTTCGTAAGTTCTATGCGTCAGAATATGGTGCGGAAACAGAACGGGATGTTGTGCGTGTTTATTCACAAAATAAAGAAAGAGAAAAAAACGGACAAATGGAAATGTTTGTTGCCGCGTTATTTCATAAGATACTGAAAGATGACTTTCTTATTGTGCGAGCGAGTGCTTATGACGATTATGTGAATGGTATCGACACGGTGATGGTAAATAAGAAAACTGGTGATATTATTTGCGCATTCGATGAGGTGCATGATCACGAAGAAAGCGATCGTGCGGATGAAAAAGTGGAAAAGATAAAAAAGAAAGCGAAAAAAGGAGGATCAACACTTTCACATGGAGTAGTCATAGAAAATGAAAAGATGGTGCGGAAGGAAATTAAAAACCTCCCGGTATTCTTTTTAAGTCTTTCGACAAAAGATCTCGAGGATGTACTTCAAAATATGAATTATGGAATGGAGGTATCGGAAAAAGAAATTGAAATATTTAATTCTTTTCTTTCATCTCTTGAGGATCAAAAAGAAATGCTTTTGGAAGAAAAAATTCCTCACGCAGTGCGTATGAATCTCACGCGTTTTGATTATTCACTTGCAACAATGAGACATGATGTGAATTTACTGAAAAAATGAATATTTGATATATGAGAGATAATTTAGAAGGAAAATTAAAGGGAATAAAACTTTCTGAGGAATTAAAAATAGAAACAGAAGGGATTATAAAGGATTTTTTTTCTGGGAAAAATTTTCTCAAAGTAAAAGATATCGCGGAAAATTTTGGTTTGAAAAGTGATTTTGAATTTAGCGTAGAAATTGTTTCCGCCGAGGAAAAGTATATTTTTAATTACTTCTCCGGAGCGTTTGGAAATAAAAACCTAAAGGAAGGAGCTGAGAAATTACCGGATTTTTTGGATAATGAGAAATTCAAAGAATTAATTCGGCATTTATCGGGGCGGGCGATATATGAAGAAGATACGGTAAAAAATGTCCTCCAGAGTTTGAATTATCTTGAAGAACTTGAATATCCATCAATGGAAGGAAGTTTTATCGATTTTATGAGGTCTCTTTGTC
>Ga0074195_1002203_pt1 | contig 22844 bp, 27 predicted proteins | sample EPASupsiteHSE623_FD_64525 | JGI IMG/M metagenome (GOLD analysis project Ga0074195, IMG submission 64525) | Bioremediated contaminated groundwater from EPA Superfund site, New Mexico - Sample HSE6-23 | ecosystem: Environmental > Aquatic > Deep subsurface > Groundwater > Contaminated ...
CCGTTACCAAATAGGTATGGTGTGGCGGGCTGATCGTCCTGGCAAAGGACGTTTTCGCGAATTTATGCAAATTGATGCAGATATCGTGGATGATGATTCAGTATTAGCAGATATTGAGATTTTGATTTTGGTTAATTATCTTATGGAAACTCTCGGTGTTAAAGTGGATATCCGTTTTAATTGTCGCGAGATTCTTGATGCCTTAGTAGAGATATGTCAGCTTGATGCTAGTAATGGTATAATTTTAATGCGTATTATCGACAAGTTTGATAAAATTGGTAAACCTGGAGTTTTAATCGAATTAGCTGACGCTAAATTTTCCGACGATGTTGTTGCTAAGGTTGATAATTATCTTGAGATTAACGGGACCAATAATCAAATATTATTGGGGCTCACTAGTCTGTTAGGTAATGCAGCTACGTTTCAAAACGGTTCAACTCGTCTATCAACCATTATCAATCTTATTGAACAATCAGATCCTAAGTTAATTAATTTTAAGATTGACCCAACTATTGCCAGAGGGTTAGATTATTATACTGGTTTGATTTTTGAAACCAAGTTAATTGAAAATCCTGATTTTGGCAGTGTTTGTTCTGGCGGTAGATATGATCACCTAATTCAGAATTCCAGTAATCAGTTTTTACCAGCAATTGGTCTATCAATTGGAATAGATCGTTTGTTTTCCGCCATGGAGTCAATAAATAAAGCTCCGGCGATAAAAACCACCACTAAAGTATTCATTGCTAATTTCGGTGAAAATTTTATCGTGGAGTATTTAAGACTCGCGAACGAATTGCGTCGCGCTAACGTGACTGTCGAGATTTTTTCTAAACCATCCAAAATAGCTAAGCAAATAAATATTGCTAACAAGAAAAAAATTCCCTTTGTGTTGCTAGTTGGATCAGATGAAATATCTCAGTCGCAAGTACTGTTAAAAGATATGAATACGGGTATTCAGACTGCCGTAGAGCGCGACGATGTTGTTGCTGCAATTTTAAAATGTCTAGATGGACATTTGTTAATAATCTAAAACGACAAAGGAGGTTAAAATGGAAAAGAAGACCCAGCCCGTTAAGGGTATGCACGACATTTTATCTGAAGATTTTTTTAAGATAAAATACGTAGAATCCCTCTTTATTGAGACGGCTGAAAGATATGGCTTTCTACACATAAAAACTCCAATTTTGGAGTCAGCGGAAATTTATCAGAATACATCCGAGATACCGGAAGAAAAATGCTACTCATTTACCGATGTTAAAGGTAGAAAGATGATTATTAGGAGCGATCCAGATGCCCAGCTAGTCAGGTTTGTCGCTAATAATTTAATGTATGCCCCTAAACCAATAAAGTTGGCCTTCTGTGGCAGCGTATTTCGCTCTCAAAATATTCATCGTCGTGAGTTTAGCATGTTTAGTATTAATACTTTCGGTATCAGCGAGTTAACTGCGGATGCTGAAATTATCCGTGTTATCACAGATGTTATAGAGAGAGTCGGCTTCCCGGGATACAGAATTGGATTTAATAATTTGAAACTTTTTCATGATATTATCTGTGTTGAAGACATGAAATTGCGTGGAGAAGGCGAGATTAGTCAGATTTTGTATAAAATTCGCTTTGCCGATGATGAAAAAATGATAGCTAAAACGCTGGAGTCATATCAGTTATCGAGAAATATTATTAATGCAGTTTCGGCATTAATTAAATGTAAAGATAATGAACAAATGGCCTATAGAGAACTCGCTAAACTGGGGCACATGTTTCCTTCCTTGATTCCTGAGATTGATAAGACTTTGTCTTTTAAGACGGTATTGGTCGATTACGGATTAGGTAACATATATTTAGATGTTTCTAATCTCCATGGGACCGGATTCTATTCTGGTCTTACATTCAGGATATTTCCGAAGGATGGCTCGAAAGAAATTGGAGACGGGGGGCGTTATGACCACATGATGGAACAGGTACAAGGCAGTCCATTGTCAGCTACGGGAATTGGTCTTGGCATTGAACGATTTATCGATTTAATGGAAATAAATGGTTGCTCAATTAAATTTCCAGATAAAGCTAAACACATCCTTGTTTCATTCTCTCATTCTCAATTAGCAATAAGTTGTCGGCCTGTATTAAAAAAAATAAGGGAAACTGGCAAAATTGTTGAAGAGGATTTAGTAAATCGAGACATTGATAAAGTTCTTCGGTATGCTAGAGCTAAAAAATGTAACCAAATCATAATGGTTAGCACATCTGATTCTCAAGAATATATGCATATTAAGGTAATAAACCTTGATAATGGTCAAGCTGAATCTTTTGAAGCTCATCTTCTTGAAGAATTGCACAGTATTTTGCTAAAATGTTAATATGGGTTGTGACAGAACAAGTTACAACCCATTTTAAAAAGTTTACTAAGACAAATTTTAATATGAAAAAATGGTTAACGGTTGTATCGATAATAATATTTATTCAATTATTGTTTTTTGTTTTTCATAACAATGTTTTATTGCCATCACCACTTGAAGTTATTGTTGCCTTAATTGTGCAATTGCGACAGGGAACAATACTAATTGACGTAGCCATGAGTCTGGAAAGAGTTGCCATCGGCTTTTTATTAGCCGCGTTAATTGCCATCCCTTTAGGTATTTTATCGGGGTATAATAGACGTTTAAATAATATTGTTAAGCCCTTCGTAGAACTTTTAAGGCCGATTCCTCCCATTGCTTGGATCCCGATTGCTATTTTATTATTTGGCATTGGCGATGGGGCGTCTTATTTTATAGTTTTTTTAGGAGCATTTTTTCCTATTTTTACAAATGCATACTTTGGCGCTATTTCTATGCCGGTTATTTATAGAAATGTTGCTCAATCTTTTGAAATTAAAAAAAGTGATTTCATTGCTAAAATTTTATTTTATTTTTCACTACCTTATATATTTACCGGATTAAAAATTGGAATTGGAATGGCGTGGATGAGCTTGATTGCAGCTGAATTAATTGGTGCTCAATCTGGTTTGGGATATTTTATCCAGCTAAATAGATTATTATTAAGAATTGATAACGTTGTGGTCGGAATGATTTTTATTGGGGTTATAGGCTTAATACTAACAAAATCGTTAACGATTTTAGAGAGAAAAATTATGCCTTGGATTACAAATCAGAACGCATAGCTTTATAAAACATTATGTTAAAATTGAATAATATTAATTTTGGTTACGAACAAAAAAAATACCTTCATAGTTTGATATTGAAAGATTTTAATTTGAATATTACGGAAGGAGAATTATTATCGCTTGTTGGGCCATCTGGTTGCGGCAAAACAACGCTAGTAAATATAATTTCTGGTTACCTGAAGCCAATTAGTGGAAACGTTGTCGTTAACGGGAAAATTGTTGAATTTCCAGGTAAAGATAGAATTGTCATTAATCAAGAAGATGATTTGTTTAATTGGATGACTGTTATGGGCAATATGAAGATAATATCGGAGGATAATTTATTAATAGAAAAATATTTAGACTTAACCAATTTGTCTAATTATGTAAACTATTATCCTAGTCAATTATCAGGTGGGATGAAAAAGAGGTTGTCATTAGCAAGAGCATTATTAGCGGATGCTAAATTTATTATAATGGATGAACCATTCGCCTCTCTGGATCATAAAACTAAAGATAAATTACAAGAGGAAGTATTAAAGATTATAAAGGAATCCGGAAAGACGGTTTTATTAGTGACTCATAATGTTGATGAGGCTATATTTATGTCAGATAAAATATTATTCATTTCCGGCAAGCCAATTGAGGTAATGCGAGAATTACAAATACCATTCAGTTATCCCAGAAATATTAATATTAAGGAATCAAAAGAATTTAATGTTTTAAAAAATGACATAAAAAATGAAATACGAAACTATTAATGTCATTTATAATTGATTATGTTAAATGATACACAAATAACTTCTTTTATAGTGTCCCATTTGTCCCATTTTTTCTTTGAAGGCTCGACCGACTCCCGTTATTTAGCCCCATGGAAGTAGCTCAGAAACCCCTAGAAATCGCCATGGGATCGGTTTGAATTCGACCCTGGGAGCATTGAAAAAAAATGAGCCGAAAGGCTCGTTTTTGTTAGGCAAGAAGTTCCAAGGTTATTGCAACATTTCAGGTGTTTTATCAAATACGGCATATTTATTAGGAAAAATTAGTTCCAATCCCTAGCTTGTTCTTAAAATATTTAATTTAGTATATAATTTATGTATATGGAAAGAAATATCGCCAAAATTATAGATAATGATTGGGTGCTATATTTATCAAGACCCTACAACCTTTTTACCAGTTCGATCTGGTATTATTGGTATGAATCAGATAATTGGACTGTTTTTTTTAATATTAAACCGCCCACAGTACTGCTAATTGAATCAGAAACTGGCATTGTCAGGCAGTATTGGCTACAAAAAGAAATGGATAAATATTACGAAGTTAGAAAAGAAATTATTCTTAAAAAAAGGCACAAGATTATTACGGCCTTAAAAAAAAGTGAAGCATTAAACAAAAGGGTAGTCAAAATCCTTAAATCAAAGAAGAAGATTTTCTTTAATTTAAAAGACGGCGTTGATTTTTTATGCCAGGTCGCTTTTTACGGGACGGTTTTGCCGTTTGCTATATTGGAGGCAATAAATAAATATAATATTAACGACAAAAGTTTAATTACCTTAGCTCAAAAATTAAGGAAGACCTCCTATTACCCAGAAATTCAAAATAAAATAGTATTACCACTAGCACGCGACTGGTCTGACAGATACACCATACTTAAAAATAAAAACTTTTTTGATTTAATAACTTACCAAGAATTATTAAAGGGTAAGGTAACGCATACTACCGAAAGGCTTAAAAAACGTAATGATAAAAAATACTTTTTAAATCAATATCGAAAAGGGAGGGAAAAAATATTTTGGCTAAAAAATTCTAAGGAAATTTTAAATGTACTGGACAAAACAAATATTGAGTCCCAAACAAGAATTAAAGGACGAGCGGCGCATAAGGGCAAAGTGATTGGTACGGCCAGGGTAATGTTTAACCCCAAACAAGGAATCACTTTTAATAACGGAGATATTCTTGTTACCGTTAACTCTAATCCATCTTTTATGCCGTATATTAGTAAATGTTCAGCCCTTATTACTGACGAGGGCGGCATAATGTGCCATGCAGCAATAATATCTCGTGAGAAAAAGATCCCTTGTGTTATGAGTACAAAAAATGCTACGACTTTGATAAAAAATGGTGATTATATTGAAGTTGACGCTGATAAGGGTTTGGTAACGATACTAAAAAAAGCCTAAAAGTTTTGTTCCAACTATATTCCATCCTCGGAGCATAACAAAAAAGAGTTATTTAAATTCACTCTTTTTTGTTGTCCTCGACTCTGTTTTTCCAATGTCTAAAATATTTTATTTGACTATGATAGCGTTATCTATTTTAGGATTTAGTTAGTTACTGAGTTACCAATTTTATAATTTGTGAAGAAAGTATCAGGGATGTCTTCCACATTTTTATTCCAATTCGTTCCATAGTATTTCTCAGCGATCGCCGGTGTTATCATTAGGCGAAGTGTCCCATTTAAATCAACCGCATAAACATGGGGGTCGGTTTGAATTTTCACAAGCTTTACTCCGGGTCGGTAAGTTATATTCCCGCCTAACATAATTTTGCTCATTTCTTCCAGGCTAATAGTTTGGACGCTAGAGAAATCTGAATACCAAGTGGCGTAGGTTTTGACATTGGGGAAGACATATCTTTTGCCATCGGCGCCGCAATAGTATACGGAGGAATTCTCAGGAATACGAATCAGCGCACCGGCCTCACAATAAACCGGTAACCCATAACTAGCTGTTAAGCCTTTATCAAAATTGATAGTGGGACTGGCCGCTTCTACGGTAGCGATATTATAGGTATAAATTTTTAAGGCCGCATTCAGATATTGATAGGGGTTAATAGCCGTGTCGTCCGACAAACGAATTTCAAAATGAAGATGCGAAACGGTCGCCTCAGCGTTTCCAGAATCACCGACCCAAGCGATGTGCTGACCCTGGATGATATTTATCCCTTGGTTGATTCCGGGTGCGTAAGCATATTGTATGCCACCCTGACCATCATCTGTCCCGGGTGTGTCATTATTAATATGAAGATAATTATACTTATAGCCATCGTCACCGGCAATGGAAATCATATAGCCATAGCTTGGCTCAATCGTAGAAGCAGAAATAACTCGGCCGCCTCGTGCCGCCACAATTTGGGTCATCTTAGAGGCGATTAGATCGTTACCCTCATGAAGGCGTCCGCCGCTACGTCCGTCACCAAAATCATCGTTAAAATTTGCCACTCCTTCGACCGGAAAAACAATATCCGGCGGTCCGGATATCGTGATAGTCGGAGCATTATACCAACTATGATCAGTAAAGAGTTGATTATAATCAGAATAAAGCTGCGCATTTGCCAGAGATGGTGCTAACAGAGCAACGGCAATCAGGAGGTACCAGCTTGTATTTTTATTCATATTTTTAAATTTATTTGATTTAAATTAGCCTCTCCTATATATGTCTAAAGCTATTCGCGGTAGAAAAAAGGGGTAAAGCCACTAATGAGATGATTTTTTAAGATTTGATGCGTGTCATTTGACAAATAATACCCATTTAATCATTATACTTTGATTCCGTTGATAAAGCTAACATTTGAATTACCAGAAAAAATAATATTTAAGATATAAGATTATTTCAGCTATCCCAACCTCGGAGCATTGAAGAAAAATGAGTCGAAAGGCTCATTTTTGTTAGGTTAGAAGTTCTAAAGTTATTATAATATTTTTGTCATTTTAGCAAATAAGTCATATTTGTTAGGAAAAGCTGGTTCTAATCCTTTCCCAAGTTTTTAAAATATTGGTTTTTGAGATATAATGAAATGTATAAATAATATAGATTTATGAATAGATCAAAAAAGATAATTTTTGCAGTACACTGCTTGCTCAATCAAAATGCTCGAGCCAAGACCGTAGCTAAATGCCCGGGAGCGGTTAAGGAGTTCTTGGATTATTGCGTTAAAAATAATTACGGCATTGTGCCAATCGATTGTCCGCAATTAATGTTCGAGCCTCTTGATAGAAAACCTAAAACTAAAGAGTTTTATAGTAATAAGAAATCGAGAAAAATATCTGAAACTGTCGCTCAAAAGGTGATTAACCAAATAAAACTTTACCGAAAGAATAATTATAAAATTGGCGGAATTTATGGAGTAGAAGGCTCTCCAACTTGCGGAGCAGTTAAGACCCATATTAGAGATAGAGATGGAAAGATAATTCCAGTAGAAGAATCGGGAATATTTTTTGAGGAATTAGAAAAAGCTTTAAAAAAGAATCATTTATCCGTAAAGATTTACGATTGGGATATACAGGTAAAGAAATTACTTTCGAAGAAACTATAATTTTGTTCCAAGCATATCCTAACCTCGGAGCAGAGAAAATAACACCTGGTAAGGGTGTTATTTTTATACCCCAAATTGAACGTTATAACTTTTTATTAATTTTTGGTATAATTAATACATATAATACACAACAAAAAATTAAGCTATGAAAAAATATTATAGAAAAATACTATATTTTGTTTTCGCAATATTGTTTGGTGTATTTATGTTTATATACGGTGAATTTGATGATAGTCCTGGCGGACAGCTGATAGGGCTAATCGCCTTTATTATTGGTATCGTAGGCTTAATAGCGAACAAGAAGATAGTTTGATAAAACAGTACTTCGGGGTTTTATTATATTCCGCTGGAGTGTTTAGTTTTTTCGAATGGGCTTTAAATAACAATAAAAATATGAAAACAATTAAATGGGTCGCGAGAATAATTGCGCTTTGCATTTTAATTTTTACTTTGCCGTTTTATTTTGGTTATGGTAATCCGTTACCATTTGTTAATCAAAATTATTCATTATGGGAAAATATGGCTTTAACAATGATGCCTTTAATTTTTATTGGTCTTGCCTTGGGCTGGAAATATGAAAAGATCGGCGGGTTTTTAATAATAATCCCAATAATAATCGGTTTTCTAGTGGGTCTGATGACAGAAGCGAATTTTAGCATTAATCTACTGGCTCCACTGATTCCGGGAATCTTATATTTAGTAGTTGGTTATAAAAAATAACCTTCTTATTTTATGAGCCGGGAAGAAGTTAATTTAAGAAGAGAATAGGGGCGGCATAATAAATAGGAGTGTTCCTTTTTCATCAGAGAGAAGGGAACCTGTTATATAAGATATCAAAAAAGCGCTTAAAGCGCTTTTTGGGTAGAGAATGTAGGGGTTAGTTTTTTTCATCAATGAAAACCCTTGGGGCACCAGTTTCTTTATCGCGTTCAATCGAGCCGTTAGTTTCCTCAATAAGTACTTCCGGTTGGCCGGTCTCTGGATTAATTCTGATTGGTTCGTGGTCTTTTTCGGGCGTGTTTGTTGTTTCACTAACAAAGAACTCTGGTTGACTAACCTTTTCTGTGGCTGGCTTCCCCCCATTAGTTTTAACGGGCGGTTGCTCACTAACAAAGAATTTACCTTCGGTCATATAATAAAATTAATTATAAATTATTATTTTCTATCTAAATAATAGCATAAAATAACCTATTTGTCTTTTCCTTAGTAGGAGAATGATCTTGCCAAGTTAATTTTGTTATGTTATTGTTCATAGTAAGCACTAACTATGAACAATAAATATGAAACTAAAAACCAATATGAAACTGAAAACCGAAGATAAAATAATTGCTTTTTTTAAAAAAAATAAGCTCGTCAGTGCTCATAATCTAACTAGTTTTTTGAATTTGAGCCAGCGAGCAGTGTTTAAACAACTAAAGTGTCTTTCTGATCGAGGTCTAATTGGTAAAATTGGTCGACCACCTAAAGTTTTATATTATTTAAAAACTTCTCCAAAAACTTCGCCTGTTCCTTATAAATCCGTTTGGCAACTGTTGGAAAAAGAGGATTATGCTAACTATCTTTTTGTCACGGCCGCCTGGGAGGGTTTCACTAATTGGCCGAAAACCTGGGGGTTTGTGAATGGCCATCACTTAGGGGCTGAATATTCCAACAAATCCTGCAATCTCTTTCTGCCAGAGTTTGAGTATCAAAAAATGAATCAAGTTCATTTCTCGATGCTGTTTAATCAAACGAAAAGTTGGGATCGGTTGCATAAATTAAATCTCAAGAATGCGGTGCGTATGTTTTCTTGGGCTCGGGCTAAATTGCTAGTTGCCGAGCGCAACCTGTCGGATAAAGAAATTATTGTTATCATCGAAACTTTTAATAAGCTCCAACAGGCGGTACATTGTCCTCGAGGACCGATGTGGCTTCTAGAGACCCCTTTTAATCTCGTTAGTGATTATCTCCGTTCTTATTTAGAAGAGCAAGCTCAAGAAATAAAGCATACAAAAACTAAGCCCTATTTAGCTTTTCAAATTTTAAGCACTTCACTGACCGACAGCATTTGGACTCAGGAGGAAGCGGAATTAATTAGAGTATGCCAAATTACTGATAAAGAAAAAAGACTGCAAAAGCTAAAACAACACGTCGCCAAGTATGAATGGTTAGAATATGGCCTGGAAGGAAAAATAATGAATTTGGCCGACTTTCAGGAGCGAACTAATAAGATTTTGAAAAAAGGACCGGGATTGATAGTTCAAAAGTTAGCTCAGGAAAAGCAAAGAGTAGTTAAAGAACAAAAAAGGATTACTCGCGAATATCAGATTGATGAAAAACACCAAAAGATTTTTTCCTTAGTACGGGATTCAATCGCCGCCCGTTCCTATAGTAAAGATTCTCAGTTTTTTGGTTATTATGCTTTGGAAAAAATTTTTCAAGAATTTGGACGAAGAACTAATCTAAATTTAGAACAGGTTCGTTTCTTAGCGCCTCGAGAATTTAGGGAAGTGCTCCTTAATAAACAAGATTTTAAAAAAATCACATCACAAAGAATGAAATATAGTCTCCACCTCTCTGATCAAGGAGATACCGTCTTCTATTGCGGTGCTGAAGCTAAAAAGATAAGGAAAAAAATAAACCTTAACCTACATAAAAATAATGTTCCAGAATCAAAAATTATCAGTGGCCAACCCGCTTACGGAGGAATTGTTAAAGGAAGAGTTAAAATTGTTAATACCATTAATGAAATATTTAAAATTCATCAAGGAAATATTTTAGTTTCTCGAATGACTAATCCCAGTATTGTTCCGGCAATGAAAAAAGCGGCTGCGATTGTAACCGATATCGGCGGAATAACTTGTCACGCGGCTATCGTGGCCCGAGAGCTTAGGAAACCTTGTATTATCGGGACAAAAGTGGCTACCCAAGTACTTAGAGATGGAGATGAAGTGGAAGTTAACGCTAATCAAGGGGAAATAAGAGTATTAAACTAATTTATTTTGGAAATAAAAGATTAGTTGGTATAATACTTCTATGAGGATAGAAGAGGCAATTAAGAAAAGAAGGAGTATTAGAAGATTTAAAGACCGAGGAGTGTCTAGTCTTTTAATTAATAAACTTATCACCGCTGCTCAGTTGGCTCCTTCAGCGTATAATGGCCAACCCTCCAAATTTATAATAGTAGAAGATAAGAGAACAAAACAAAAGTTTAGAGAAAACAATATTTTTAAACAGGATTTTGTCTACCAAGCCCCGGTAATAATTATTTGTTGCGCTGATCCCGGAGTATATCCCCAGGAAAAATTTAATCCAACCTATAGTAATGCGGCGGATATTGGTGGTGAAATTGGAGCGGTGCGTGATCTATCTATTAGCACGCAAAATTTAGTATTAATGGCTACTGGTTTAGGGTTAGGCACCTGTTATATTGGGCTTATCGATCGAAGTAAAACTAAAGAAATCTTTAGTATTCCGCAAAATTATGTTATCCCATTTGCCGTCATTGTTGGCCACCCCGATGAAACACCAACGTCAACGCCGCGGAAGAAATTAGCGGAACTGATTATCACTAAAAACATTATTAAATAGTCACTATTAATATAACGCACCAATAATAATATGGATAACCAAACTATCAAATCAACTGGTTGTTGTGAGCCGTTTAATCCCGAGCCTTGGCAAGAGAAGGAAATAGTCTGGAAAGATAAACTCTTTGTTAAGGATCACGTTTCTAGCTTTCTTCATATGCCTCTTAATATGGGGGGCAAGATTGTTAGAAATCTAAAGCTGATTGAAAAGGCTGGCGCTCAAGCACCATATCAGCTCATGTTAACTGATGAAAAATCACTCTGGGGTGCTGACATTTACATTGATGTTGTCAAAGACGTCGCTGGAGCCCAGATGGGAAAGCTCACTGGGACATTTCTGACTAAGGTCTTTGAAGGACCTTATCAAAATGCTGGTAAATGGGTAAATGAGATGAAAGAATATGTGAAAAGTAAAAACAAGGAGTTAAAAAAGATGTATTTTTCCTATACCACTTGTCCTAAATGCGCCAAGGTTTATGGTAAAAATTATGTTATCCTTTTCGCCCAGATAGGTTAGATGTATTAATTGATTATTTTTTTGTAAAAATTTAGTTAATTTGTTTAATAAACAAAATCCAACTAGTATTAGTTGGATTTTTGGTTTACTTGGATTATTAGAGCCCCCCTCTTGCTAAATATGTTAGAATAATATAATATTAAGTTAGATATATCTAACATTAAAAAACTTAATAAATAATAATTTTATGGAGAATCAAAAAAATGACAAAAAAAGATTTCTTATTATTACTATTCTTTTTGCCTTTTTAATTATTAATATTATAGTTTGGGGTATCCTGGATTATTCAAAGAATCATCAGACATCGGGTCTGGGGGGTTTAATTATTGCCCTCATTATCGCCGTGTTTGGTTATAAACTACTTAAAAGTAAATATCATAGTCTCAAACAAGGTGAGCCTTTAAAAGATGAACGGTCGAAAAAAATTGAAACTAAGGCTGGCGCCTATACTTTTTATATTGGCATTTATTGGTTGTTAGGTTTGGGTATTGCTATTGATACCTTTCAGTTAAATATCCCGGCCAGTTCGGTACCCGGTATGGGTATCGCTGGCCTGGCAATTATCTTTGGTTTAGCCTATTGGTATTTAGATAAAAAGGGAGAATGATTCTACGAATATGAAAAATCGAATTAAAGAATTTCGCGCTAAATATGATTTAACACAAGATGACTTAGCTAAAAAGGCCGGGGTCAGAAGGGAAACGATTGTTTTTTTGGAAGCCGGAAAATATAACCCCTCTTTAAATTTAGCTCATGATGTTGCTCAAGTTTTAAAGACCACAATCGATGAATTGTTTATTTTTTAATAAAATTATTTATTAGTTAACGCCCGGGTGTATTTAGAGGAAGAAACAAAAAATAGGCTAATACCAGCCTATTTTTTTAGATTGACTCTAATATCCCACTATGTTATATTTCTATATAACATTCTTTAACAATCCACTTATTTGCTAAACTAAAAAATATTCCGTCATGTTAATAATTGCGATTACCTTTATCTCTTCTGCTCTTTTGTTATATTCTATATCAATTTGGTCAGAAAAAATTATTAAAGTATTAAAATCGTGGATGATAAAAACGTTTGCCTCGGCTTTTATCTGTGATCTAGTCGGCACGTCGTTGATGTTTTTTCAAGCTACAACCAAGTTCCAAATTAACCTTCATAGTATTTGTGGCTATGCCGCTTTAGGTATAATGGGGTTACATTTGGCTTGGGCAATAACTGCCTTCATACGCCATGGTTTAGCGGAAAAGTATTTTCATCGTTTTTCGCTGGTAGCCTGGACAATTTGGTTAATCGCGTTTTTTAGCGGGATTCCCAAAGCTTAAAAGTTCAATTAGCACTCATCGGGCCCGATTAATTCGGGCCTTTTCAAATAAAAAGAAGACCTAGTCTTCTCGGATCTTCTTCGTTATTCTTTATTTAATTTTATCTTGTTTGATTGTTCCTTCTTTTTTTACAAAATCACATTTTTTTTCTTCGGGCTGTTTCAGATCAGAGAAATCTCTTAACTCTTGCCATTTTTCGCGGAAATCTTTGGCATCTAAATAATCAACAAACTTGTCATATTGAGAATGAGTCTTGGCGATCCGAGTCGCGTATTTAATCGGACACCAGTAGCGCTCAGTCCGGCCGGAAATTTCAATCGCGTATTGAAGGAGATTATTGAAATAACTACAGTAAATGCAGTTCAATTTTTCTATCCAATTAAGGTAGGGAAGTAAGCGTCGATTATAGACGAAATAGTTACCGGGTTTTACTCGCGGGATACCATAGAGTCGGAAACAGACCTGATGATAGATTTCTAACCCAAGGTGGAATAATAGTCCGGGGACAATCATACCGTATATAAAGGGGATACTGAAGACGTATTTAAAATTAATGGGAAAAAGTGTTTTAAGCGAACTAAGCTTCCAAGATTTAAGATTACCTTGTTTTGCTTTTAATTCGGTTAAAATGTTTGTTTTTAAATCGAGAACATTAATCGCTCGATCGAATGAACTTTTTATTTCATCGCTTAATTGTTCCAGCTTTTTAATCCCAACCTCTTTACTGGCATGTAAATTCTCCTGAATCGCTTGTAATCGCCCGATTAAGTTTTGTTTTATTTTGTTAATCATTTGGTTGGTCGCTAACTTATTAATTTATATGGATTTTATTTATGGGCTCTTTTCTTTCCGCTACTTTGTTTAGCGGTGAACGCTAGGAATATAACATTAATTAGTAAGAAAATCAATTTTTGTTTAATATTATAGGGATAACAGAGTTGTCGAATGATTTTTATGTATTAGTTTACTAACATATTAATCACTAGTTACTGACGGTAAAAAGTAGAAATTTTTAGAGCAATAAACAATCTATTTAGCTCTTTGCCTCCTCTTGATAATCGCAGAAATATGTGATATTATTTCTTGAAGTTCTTTTACATTTACATTTGATTTTTTAGTATCCACCTCAATTATCCAATCATGAAGAAAATTGTATTCTTTTTTGCCCTTTTGTCCCTGTCTTTTGTGGTCAGGGGACAATTTGAGATCGAATCCGGCTTTAAGTCGGATGACGCTAAATCATTGCACTTCGTTGGTGACATTGGCGCAATTGCTAATTCGTCCGATAGTTTACTGACTTTTTATATGTCGGAGAACTTGGTTGGTTTGCTATATCGCGTCTATCAACCAAACTGTGCAAGGAGCCAGTATCTTGAATCATGGAATTCAAAACGTTATCAGGGTCGACTGTATTATTATTTCCAAAATCATAGTGCGGCAAAACGAGGAGATGAAGTCGACTTTACTTTCATATGCTTCTCCGTCGCGACTCTCTCTGACCGGTTGGTTGGTTTGTATGAGAAATTTCCAGAAGATTTTCCTAAAATAAGAATCATGATGGATAAAAAGGCTCTGCGGCCGACTACCACTACCGAGGTTAAGAAGTTTTATGAATACCCGTATTTTCCAGAGTTCCCGATTCCTCGGTATGCCTTGTATTTAATCTGTCAGTGAAACCGGGAAACCGGAAGTAAGATTATGTATGTCCTTTTCACCAAGCCTTGAGATTTCTTAATCCTCAAGGCTTGATTTTATTAGTCAATTAAAAGCTTTTTTAACATCTCGGACTATGATATTATGTAAGTTGAACCCACTAATCCGATGAATAGTATTTCCAATAAATGGCTTATTCCTCTTATTCACATTGTGTTGATTATTTTAGTTTATACTAGCCCCTGGTTTCTCCCTTGGCCCTACATTGTTTTAATCTTCCTTCTTTACCACCTTCAGTTGTCCATTTTTAAAGGCTGCATTTTGAGTCAAGCGCAATTTAAAGACAAACAAGGGAGGTTTTATTTCTATTATTTAAAGAAAGTGTTTCCCAAGCTTAAATCCAGTACTATCGATCTTGCTATGGATTATATTATGCCGTTTCTGATTATCATTCTAGCTTATATAATTCAGACCACGTAGAGGTCTAGATAAGCTGATGACTTTTTCTATTATTTTGATAGAATAAAAGTATACGAAGTAATTATTTATGAAAATTGCCTATTTTGTCGGGACCTTGATTGAAGACGGGGTAACCAAGGTCTTATTAAATTTGGCGCAATACGCCATTCAACAGGGGCACGAAGCCATTATTATTACGGGTTATATCAAACCGGAGATTAAATCTCCGGTTAAAGTTATTACTGTGCCGGCAGTGCGATTTCCACTCTATAAGGATTATCGTCTTACGACACCAGGCAGACTGCGTTTTGCAACTGCTTTAAAAAAGTTCCAACCAGATTTACTTCATCTCCATAGTCCCGATCCATTGTCTTGGGCGGCATTAAACTATGGCCAGCGGCATAAAAAACCGGTTTTAATTACTCATCACACTGCTTTTGATCGTTATTTACCCTATTATCACCTAGCCTGGCTAGAGCCATTAGTTTGGGAGCTTTTAGGTCATTTATATAATCGCGCTAGTTTAGTTAATGTACCTTCGCCGCTGATTGCCCAAGACCTAAAAAGGCATGGGATCAAGAATTTGGCCGTGATTCCTTGGGGAATTGATTTAGAATTGTTTAATCCTAGTCAAGCTGACATGAAATGGCGTCAGACGATTATTGATCATCCTAATCAGAAGATTATTCTCTATGCTGGTCGTTTGACTTGGGAAAAAGATTTAAAAACTTTGGCAGCGACTTATAAAATATTAAATAAGTCAGATCGAAAAGATGATTTTAAACTGGTGATCGCCGGTGGTGGGCCAGCTAAAGCCGAACTTGAAAAAATAATGCCCGCAGCAATCTTTATGGGGCATTTAGATCACGCCTGTCTCGCCAAAGTTTATGCAGCTAGTGATATCTTTTTGTTTCCTTCCTCGACTGAGAGTTTTGGTTTAGTTGTTTTAGAAGCGATGGCTTCAGGTTTGGCGCCGGTAGTGGCTAATAAAGGTGGGGCATCATCACTTATTATTGATAATCAAAATGGTCTTTTAGCTCAGGCGCTTGATCCCGGAGATTTTAGTCGCCAAGTTAATCAACTTTTGGATAATCCTTATAAATTAAACAGTTTGCGCCAGGCAGCGCGGCAAACCGCTGAAAACTATAGTTGGGGTAGGACGTTAGTAAAAATTTTTGAATTATATCAAACTTTAGTTAATAAGAAATAGGGCATTATTTTTATGAAAAAATCATTTAAAGTGGGGATGGGTTTTGGTATAGCCTCCGCGACGATTACTACTCTAGGATTAATGATCGGTCTGGAATCTAGCACGGGTTCCCGCCTAGCAGTTTTAGGTGGGATCATTACAATTGCTATTGCTGACGCCTGTTCTGATGCGCTAGGCGTTCATATTGCCAAAGAATCAGAAGGGAATTTTACTCATCGGGAAGTATGGCAAGCCACTCTTACTACTTTCTTTTTTAAAGCAATTTTTGCCTGCACATTTTTAGTGCCGGTCATTTTATTACCCCTTAAAACCGCCTTGATCGTAGCCATAATTTGGGGAATTATAATTTTATTTTTTCAAAGTTACAATCTTAGTCGTTCAGAGAAGAAGAAACCCTGGCCAATAGTTTTGGAGCACCTGGGTATTGCTGTTTTAGTAATAATTTCCACACACTATCTTGGGCACTTAATAGCAGTTTTATTGGCGTAGTTATCTTGCTAATCCTTATTTTCATAAAATTACCTTCTGTTATTGACAGTATTCTGTATTTTTGTTAATGTTTTTTATTGAACTTTAAAATCAATTGTATAATTAATAATTAAAATGTTGGCTATGGATATAGAAATATGGGGATTTGGTTATGGCCTAGGAGATGATGGACCACACAAAGAATTGCGTGATCTCATTGAGGCTATATTAGCGGACAGCTCATTCGCGGGTGAAGTTAGTGTGACAATCGTGCCTTCCTTGACGACTATGCAGGGCTCAATTCGCCCCTTTCTGAGATTCCTCGGAGAAAATCTCCAGAGCATAGAGGGTCTCTGCCAGTTTTTGAAAAATCAGGACAGGTTCCAGGACGTTAAGGATCTTAAAACCCAATTTATTAAATTTGACGGATGTTGCTAAAGAATTTTAGCCGGTGTTTAGGGGGAATGACATCACCCCCTTTTTTTATTTTAGAGATCTTATTCGTGGTTTCAGGCTCCCTGTTAGATAGTCTTTTAATTTGCTATAATATAAGAGCTAATAAACTATAATATTTAATATAAATCTATGAAAAACATTATTAAAAAACTATCCCCGTTATTTCTGGTAGCCACTCTCTTTCTAGTTGTTTCTTTAGCGCCCACTAAAGCCGAAGAAAATGTCAGTGCTACGGTGACATCTACTATGCCTTCAGTAACTACATCTGGAGGAACTAGTGTGGCTACTCCACCAGCGACGGTTACTAACACCCAAGGGCAAACCCTTGAAAAGATTCCGATGCCGGCTCTGATTAAAGAATTTACCAACATTATTAAAAGGGGAATGACTCTGTATGGACAGAAGATAAAGGAACGGGATACAAAAAAAGAGGAAAATCAAACTCCAACTACTAGTCCAGGAATTCCCGTGGCCGCCCCCTCAACCACTACAGGAACTATAGAAAAGATTGCTACTCCCAAAGACATTTCTTTATTTGAAAAAATTCAGAAAAAGGGAACTGCTTTGTGGGGTGTCCGGAAAGTCTCTTCCTATCGGATTGTGACTGCTGAAGAATCAGCTTGTGTGATTAGCGCTCTCGAGAAAAAAGATCAGGCTCTGCAAGACAATAATGTCAAAGCCGCTAGTGGTTTTAATACCGCTATTAGTGCTCGCACCACTTGTCAGAAAAGCGCCCTAGCTAGTGTTGACAATCAGAAGGAGAACTTAGATAAATGTGTTAAAGTTTTTAAAGAAGCCAGTAAACAAGTTCGCTCCGAGGCTAAAAAGGCTCATGAGAGTGCTTGGAAGACCTACCGGGATAGTTTAAAGAGTTGCGCCAAAACAGTGACTACCGCTAGCTCTACCGTGGCCACTCCCAGTTTAACTAGTGAGATTGTGATTGAGGATGGAGGAGGTAACATCACGGAGATTGAGACCATTACTGAGGATTAATTAAATTTATAATTTTGGTAAGTTAAAAGGGTTCTCTTTTATAGAGAACCCTTTTATGTCTTACTGAGGCCAACTGATGCTAGCTAACAAATCGCGAGTTAAGGTTAAAACCTTAACTAAGATTTGGCCGGCTAGATCACTGGCTTCAGGGGGAAACAGCCACTTAAGAATTAGGATTAAAATGATCACTCCTAAAAATCCATTTAATAATCTAAACATATGTTTAAGATTAATAAAGGAGCAGGCGACCAAATCCTACTCCCAGCATTGTAAAACACTGCTAGGAGGGTTGACCCCGAATTCTTTTAAAATGAACTTTAACAGATTATTATACTAAGTTTGGTAATTTGTGTCAAGAGTAAATGTTGGCTGAAATTAGCAAGGCGGATTTAATAAGAATTTGACATAAATTGTGGAAAAATCGTATAATAAATTATTCTTTTTAAATTCCCAATGTATCATTAAAAATTAGTAACCATGATTAGAAGAGTAGAGAAGATCGATGAAACGGTCATGATTAATAATGTTTTTATTTCCGTGACCGACAGGACTGAGCTTGACTTACTTGTTTTGGGCATTATTGACATTTGTCCGGGAGTTACGTTTTACGCTTCCAGTGGCACGTATCAATTTTTAACTGGAATTTTAGGTCCAGCTGAAACAGCGCGGCATCTTATAGAAGTCAGTAAGTACACCGGCCAGCCAGAAACTGAAGGCGGTCTGGTTAAGACCTTAGACTTCAAACTGTTCCTCAGTTATTTGACTGAGACTTATTGCGAAGCACACCAAAATGACCTCAAGAGAACTGGTGCGGTTCCAATCGATCTGGTGGTAGTTAATTTGTATCATTTCCAGGATGCTGTCACTAGCGTCGGCGCTGATTTCGAAACTGCCAGAGGCAATATTGATGTCGGAGGGCCATCGGCTTTGAGGGCAGCCGTAAAAAACTTTTTACGGGTGATGACTTTAACTGATCCAGGCGATTATTCAGAATTTATTCGCGGCCTTACTTTTAATAAAGGATTCGTGTTGTTTGGTGATCGTTTTAAAGCGGCTCTGAAAACCATGGAATTGCTAAAGAACGACACCGTCGCTATAACTAACTATCTGGAAGGAATGAGGCACAAAATTGATCAGGTGGCTGGTTGTTATCAATTTTCATAATTGTGAGTGTCAGGGAAACGGGGTTGCAATCGCGACCCTTTTCTTTAAATTTGACCTAGTTGACTATTACTTAAAAATAATGTATTATCAAAACTACCGAAATGACTAACAAAATATTACGTCAGGGGCGTAATTTTTTTTAATCCTTAACTAAAATATGGAAATTAGAAATATTGCTATTATTGCTCACGTTGATCACGGTAAAACCACTCTGACTGATGCCTTGATGCGGCAAACCGGAATGGTAGAAGAAGGAGTGAGTATGGACTCCAATGATTTGGAAAAAGAACGGGGAATTACGATTTACTCCAAGAATACCTCGGTCTTTTATCGTGATACCAAAATTAACATTGTTGATACTCCAGGTCACGCTGATTTCAGTTCTGAAGTAGAACGTATTCTGCGTTCTATTGATTGCGTTCTTTTACTGGTTGATGCTCAAGAGGGACCAATGCCGCAGACCAAATTTGTTTTGAAAAAATCGCTAGAGTTGGGCCTCAAACCAATTGTGGTGATTAATAAGATTGACAAGCCAGCCGCTCGGCCGCTAGTTGTGGGAGAAATGGTCTATGAATTATTTTTAGATTTAGGAGCGAGTGATGAACAACTAAATTTTCCCGTTATTTATGCCGCTTCTAAACAGGGGGTTGCTAAACGCCAATTAGAAGATGAATCAACTAATCTTAACCCCTTATTAGATTTAATTTTAGAACATGTGCCAGGTGCTTCAAATCAAGAAGCGGAGAATAAACAACTTTTAGCCCAGCCTTTTAATTTGGCTTATGATAATTTTTTAGGTCGCTGTGCTATCTGTCGGGTTTATGAAGGGAAGATCCGGGCGGCGCAAACAGTTTATGTCGAAAATTTAAGTGGTGAAACACGGCAACGTAAAACCACTAAGTTATTTACTTTTCAAGGCGTCAATCGTCAGGAAATTTCCGAAGCAGTCGCAGGCGATATTGTGATGGTTGCTGGTTTAAACGATATTTATATTGGAGAAACAATTGCCGAGACACCCGAACAAGCACCACTGCCAGCGATTCAAATTGACGAACCCACTATTTCTTTAGGTTTTTTGGTTAATAATTCGCCCTTTGCTGGTCGGGAAGGGAAATTCGTTACCAATCGTCAAATTAAAGAACGTCTCGAAAAAGAATTAGAAGTGAATGTGGGATTAAAGATTGATTTTTCGGATGCTAATTTTTATAAAGTCTTTGGTCGGGGTGAACTTCACATCGCAATTTTACTAGAAAATTTACGTCGCGAGGGGTTTGAACTTCAAGTCTCACAGCCCCAGGTAATTATTAAAGAAAAAGACGGTCAGAAACTTGAACCGTTTGAAGAAATTACTATTGATATCCCCGAGAATATGACCGGAGTGGTTATCGACAAAATTTCTCGTCGCAAAGGACAAATGAAAGATTTAAAAACTCATAACAGTCAGTCTCGTTTAATTTTTGAAATCCCCACTCGAGGGCTGCTAGGCTATCGTAGTGAGTTTATCGTGGATACTCGCGGAGAAGGTATTTTATGCTCTCATTTTGCTGGCTTTAAGCCTTATGTCGGCGAGATTGAACGCAGTCGCCTTGGTTCAATGATCTCAATGATCAGCGGCAAGGCTTTAGCTTTTTCTCTCTGGAACTTGCAGAATCGCGGTACGCTCTATATTGTCCCCAACGTTGAGGTTTATGAGGGTATGGTGATCGGTAATGTCGCTAAAGGTGATGATATGGCCGTTAATCCGGTTAAGGGCAAACGTCTAACCAATGTCCGAGCTTCTGGCACTGATGAAGCCATTATTCTCACTCCGCCTTGGGATTTAACTTTAGAGAGAGCCCTGAGCATTATGAATGAAGATGAATACTTAGAAATTACTCCTAAAAATATTCGTTTGCGCAAACAACTACTTAGTGAGACTCAGCGCGTTCAAGCAAAAAGAAAAGGCTAACTAGAGAAAAATTAGTTAGTTTTTTCTTGTAAAAACTCCAAAATTTTGCTATAATTTTTTTATAATTAATCTATTTTAATCTATTTTTTTATGAAAAAAACTCTTTTAATTATTTTGGCCGTGGTCGTTATCCTCGGTCTCTGGGTCTGGGCCTCGTATAATCGTTTAGTAACAGCGAGCGAGGGGGTTGATGGTCAATGGGCTCAAGTGGAAACCCAATATCAACGTCGTTTTGATTTAATCCCTAATTTAGTGGAGAGTGTTAAGGGGGCGATGAGCCAGGAAGTTAAAGTCTTTGGTGATTTAGCCGCCGCGCGTGCTAATTATAGCGGGGCGAAGACTGTTAATGAGAAAGTAGATGCTGCTACCCAAGTAGAAGGAGCTCTTAGTCGCTTGCTTGTGGTGATGGAGAATTATCCCCAGTTAAGATCAGTCGAGACAGTCACGACTTTAATGGCGCAACTCGAAGGTACGGAGAATCGCGTTAGCGTGGAGCGCTCTCGATTTAATGAATCGGTTAAAAGCTTTAATGTTATGATTAAACGTTTGCCGACTAATTTGATTGCCGGTGTTCTTGGTTTCTCGGAGAAATCATACTTTGAAGCGGTTTCAGAATCGGCGACTGCCCCTCAGGTTGATTTGCAACTAAACAATCCAGTTGAGACACCAACTAATTAATTTTAGTCGTCTTAACTTAATCGCATGTGGTTTAGAAAAATTATTATTTTCATTGGTTTATTTTTTCTGCTAGCCGGTTTTTCGGCTCGAGCTTATTCGAGTCCGGGAAAACCGGCTGGTTTTGTTAATGATTATGCGGGCGTTTTAACAACGGAGCAAAAAGCCACTTTGGAGACCAAGTTGAGCCAGTTCGCTAAGGAAGCTAGCAACGAGATTGTTATTGTGACTATTAAGACGTTAGACGGCGACGCAATTGAAAACTATGCGATAAATCTCTTTGAAGAGTGGGAAATTGGTCAGGCTAAACAAGATAATGGTTTATTAATATTAGTAGCCACTGATGACCGGAAAATGAGAATTGATGTCGGTTATGGCTTAGAAGGGGCTGTACCGGATGCTACTGCTAATCAAATCATCACCAAGATTTTACGTCCCGCTTTTCAAACCAATGATTACTACATTGGCTTGAATCAAGCTGCGGAGGCGATTATGGCCGCGACGCGCGGCGAGTATCAAGTTAACGCTGGCAGCGTTAATCCTTCTTCTTTAAACAATGTTTATAAAAGATTCGGATCGGATTTTTTTCTATTTTTAATATTTTTTGGTTTTTCCTTATTATCTGGTGTTTATCGCTATTTAGCCAAAAGTAAACGATGGTGGGAAGGTGGTGTTTTTGGTTTTATTATTGGTTTAGCGATTGCCTTGATTTTTTTCCGTGCCGCCTTAGCGTTTTTAATTAGTTTGCCTTTGGCCTTAACCGGTTTTGGTTTATTATTTGATTATTTAGCTTCCCGCGTTTTACCGCAGCCCCAAAGTCCTACTAAGCGTAAGGGTGGGTTTTGGATTTTTCCTGGCGGCTTTGGCGGTGGCAGTAGTGGTGGAGGATTCGGCGGCTTTGGTGGCGGCAGTAGTGGCGGCGGCGGATCATCGGGTAGTTGGTAGACTAC
>Ga0074195_1002204_pt1 | contig 22839 bp, 15 predicted proteins | sample EPASupsiteHSE623_FD_64525 | JGI IMG/M metagenome (GOLD analysis project Ga0074195, IMG submission 64525) | Bioremediated contaminated groundwater from EPA Superfund site, New Mexico - Sample HSE6-23 | ecosystem: Environmental > Aquatic > Deep subsurface > Groundwater > Contaminated ...
TGACTCTTTCCAAATAGGCAGCATTCTCTTAGATTCAAAGTAGCTTACGGATTTGCCTTCCTGCTCAAATGCACTCTTTCGCATGGCCAAAGTTTCATTGTAGACCCACCGGCAAAGCTCTAGCTGATCATTAAGTTTTGCAATCTGAGCTTTTGTCGGCTTGAGTCTATACCGAAATACTTTAGCCATTGTAAAAGTACCAGGCTGTATAGGCTAATTAATCTTTTGGTCTATAAGTACGGGCTGTATCCCGCCTTTGAAAAGACGGGGATTAGCCCTGATTTCGTCCTAAAAGCCCTGCGATGCAGTAGTTCAGGCCAAAGAAGTCAATGCCTGAAGAGAAGAGGCACCAACCACTCGGCTATTCATTTATGAGACAGGGAAAGGGCAGACCGCAATGAGTCGAGGTGAGGGAGCAGGCCGCAGGATATGCACCCATCCTCACTTACCGCTCCTGGCAAGGCTCGCCACTGACCGGACCATTTCTAAGCGTCAGGATCATATAAATAGAGTACGAATCGCCAACCTATATTCAAATCCTCCGTGATATTAGAAGCTAGAATGGGGTGACGGTATGAGAAAATCGATATTAATTATGGTTCTTGCTGCTTTCACAGTGGTCGTTCTAAGCCTGGCCATTAATGCATTTGCGGAATGCGCGACGTGCACTCAGGAAGGAGACTGGACCGAGAGCGCAAACAGCTTTATCTCGGGCAATCCGATTAATGAAGAAGCGCCCGCGTGGGGTCCCAAGGTAGTAAGACAGAAGAGCTCTCAATTCGAAAATGAGGATGCCGGCAAATACAAGACATCCGACGATGCAACCGGTGCATCGGATAGCTCCGCCAGTGCGTCCAAAGCAAGCATTGATCTTGTTAACATAAGCGCAACTCCAATGCCGGTCGGCTCTGGAAAGGAGATCAAGATCGATGCCGTCTTTAGAGAAAGCAATGCAGATACAAGCTCCGCAGGCAATGGAAGCATGATCACGGCACTTGCAACCATTCAGGACTCGACCGGAAAAGAGGTTGGCAAAGTGAGCCTTCTGCAAGCCGGCGAGCACGAATACTCCGGGGTCTGGAACGCCAGTGTCGCTGCAGGGGAATACAAGGTCTCTGTGACGGCATCATCTCTGCAGGCAACAGGAAACTTCGAGGACGCCCTGAACATAGAGGTAGTGGAAGCCGCTGGGGCCGATTCTGGAAATACGGAAAGCAGCGCTCCAGCCGTCAAGGATTTGGGATAAACTCGCTGGCCCCAACCGGCCATTTCATATTTTATTAAAAGATCCCATATTTATTATAATTATATTATTTAAAATCCACTGGCCGGATGTGCAATTGTTCGCAAATTTTTCCAATCGGATGCAAAATCAAAAGAGCCGAGCTGGTGAGGACCGCGCTTACAATTCAATGCCCCTAAAAATGGCCTAGAGAATATCGGAAAGCATCTGCCTGCGAGGTCCTTTCCGGTCGTGCAGTGAGAATTTGGGCCTGAGCCTTCCGCGCACCCTGGCGCCGGTGCAAACCAGCATCTTATCCTCTTTCCCGGAAAGATCTTTCAGCACATCTTCGAGGTCCTTATATTCGCTCTCGGAGAGCTCAACTTCACCTTCCCTTCCCCTTGACCAATCAAAGACTCCGATAATGTAGTAGGTTTTGATGGGCCAGAGTGTGCCCCTGTATCTGTCTTCTTCAGACTGCAGACGGCAGGCGTACTCCACAGGCCCTTCGAACTTTGTGCATAGCTCATCCGGCAAGCAGATCCCGAGCTCCGCCGCGCCCAGATCAGGATAACCTTTGCTCTGCCTCTTTATGGTGGCGCATTTGGGGCAGTGCATCTTCCCAAACCACTTCGAGAAGATCTTCTCATCAATGCCCGTCATGCGGCTCCAGAGCATCCCGGCCTCAGGCTCGCTCCATCCCGCCTGACCGAGGAACGAAGCCAGGATTGCTCCCGCCCTGTGCTTGCCCAACTCGTCTCCGGCTCTTTGCATGATGTTTTTGATGCAGGGCGGAAAGGCATCCTCCAGAGCCTTCTCTTTGGCGATCCACAGCATCTCTTCCTGGCGGCTGATCTCCAGGATGGATATGGGGACCTCTTTTCCTTCCGCGGGTTTGAGGAGCGATCTTCTGGGAGGCATCTTCAGGCCCTTTTATGGCCCCCTACGAAATAAGCCTGTGTATCTTTGTCCGGCCGGGCCGCCTGGGGCACCGCTCCCTTGCCGGCCTCGTAGTTCATCCTCTCTTTGAGGATGCACTTGCCGCCCCGCAAACCGCCCAGCGGGTTTTTGGGCGTGCCCATGGAGTTCATGCAGCGGGCCATCACTGCCGCGCCGCGGGCCAGTCCATCATCCACGAAGACCACATTCTTTTCCGGTTGATCGTAGAGCCCGAGCTTTTCCAGCTCTTCCAGAATCAAAACGGGCTTGTTGCCGCTTATTCCCGCTCGGCCGGTGACTCCGATGGCCGTCTTCTTGGTGACGATTCCCTCATCCACACCCACCTGCACCAGCCTTGCCGCCATGCGGGCGCAGACCAGATCCAGCGTCCCGAAGAGGGTCTTCAATCCCTTGGACCGGTAAAGCTCTGCTCCGATCTCAGAGAGACGGGGAAGGTCGCTGCCGTTCACGCCCGCATCGCAGCCGATGAGAACGACATTGTTCTGAGCGGCCGCATTCGGGCAGACGGGAACGAGACCGTACTTGGTGCGGCTCATGGGGACCTTTTCGATCTTTACGATCTCTTTGATCCGATCTGCGTAAGCCTGGGCATCTTTGCCGTACTCCGGTTTCATCTTGGGATCATAGATGTCCAGAGTCGCGCCAGTTTGCTTGTTAACAAGGCCGGTGCCCTGGACTACTGCATCGGGAATGGCGCCCGCGAGACCAAGCAGGTTTCCGATAGTATGTGCATAAGGCAGCTCCTCGCTCGTCACGCGGCCGTCGAGCGTGGTGCCGAAGTCCATGGAGAGACAGGGATTGCGAAAATCCACGTCCGTCCAGCGGCTTCCTTCCTTGATGCCTGCGGTGGCCAGCTCGCCTTCCATCTCATTGGCCACGACCTCGACCCCCGTGGACCCCTGTGGCGGAAAGCAGGATGCCACTGCGCCCATGAAGATCAGCCTCTCGATCAGTGTATAATTCTTGAATTTGTCCAGAATATTATGGATGCTCATGGCCGGGGTCATGAGCCTGGGCGGAACACCCGCCATGAGGCAGCCCTGCGCCAGCGCCTGAATGAATGCGCCGACCTGATCAGGGGAATCGAGCTCGGCCACAACGCCCGTGGACCTCACCACGAAATGCAGGTCGGTCTTGATGTCGAGCCTTGCTTTCTCATGGCTCTCTACCAGAGTGTTTCGCACCAGCTCGGCAATGGATTCCTTGGTCAGGGGAGTGCCGTTGATGGTGTGGGCAAATACCTCTTCGCCGGGCTTGGGCAGCCGCACGTCTCTGGTCATCTTCACCGTCTTGTTGACGATGTAGGTCTTGCCCGTGTTCATGTCCGTGGCCGTGAGAATGCACTTGGTGGTGGTGTTGCCGACCTCGACGGAGGCCACGATGTAGTAGGGCTTGGTCCGCAGCTCCAGGTAGTTTACAGATGGGCTTTCCGCGATACGAGGTTTGGGTTTGGATTTGAAGAGGCCGCCGAAGTTCATGATGCTGCCTGAGGGCCTTAAAGCGTTAAAACCTTTGGGTAAGGCCGATTTTTGGATAAATAGTACAAAGCGGGAAGCGGAAAGATGGGATCCGGGAGCAGGTTCAATAAATACCAAGAGAGAATACACTCCAACCAATCTTCATTTATGGTGCTGATGAAACAGCACCAGACTTAAGTGGACCTTCAGAAATAGATCCACGGTGACGATTTAGCAATGGGCGGAAGGGTTCAAGATGCATAGATATCTCAAGATGGGCCTGTTTGGCTTTCTCCTCTGGCTGATACCTTTTGTCGTTTCTGTTTTGATATTTCCCCTGCGAGCCGGGCAGCGTCCCCTGTTCGAGTCTATCATGCCCGTGGTGATTGCGGCCTGGACGGTATTCTTCTGCATCCTCTATCTTGCGGATTTGAAAACCGGCTTTCAAAGAGAGGGAATTCTGATCGGCATTGTCTGGCTCTTCATGAGCATAGTCTTTGATCTTCTGCTCTTCACGGAGGGTCCGATGAAAATGACGCTGCTGGATTATACCGAAGACATCGCAATAACCTACCTGATGATTCCAGCAATCACTTTTGGCTTCGGATACATGCGGGAGCATTTTGATAAGCAAAAATCATAAAAAATTATGAATAATATTTATTTCTCAACCTATGCCAGAGTCTCCAGATTGAAGGATTCCATGAGCACATCCGCATTCACCCTGCCGCTCACAAAGGTTCGCCGGGACAGGGTTTCATTCATGACGACCCTGGCCGGGGCAAAGACGTTGTGGTCCACCTTGAAGAAGTCGAAGCCGGCCGCCTTGAAGATCTTGTAGAAGGGCGAGCCGTAATCCCGGGAGGCAACCGAGGGCATGCCCTTCAAGAACTGCTGCAGCTCGGCGAGGTTCTCATATTTCAGGGTGTAGTAAGTCTCTCCGCCGTAGATTATGGCATCGTTGGAGGAGCCCATGCACATGGTGGCGTCTCCCACGATAGGTGAGATGGGAGCGCGGCCCCAGCCGCTCTTGATGGTATTGATGTCAAAACCCATGGTGAAGAGCTTATGCAGCCCCGTCTCGACCACGCGGGCCGATACCTGCACCAAGCCCGCCACCGAGTTCGTGGGAGCCACGGCCAGCCGCAGATCGGCAGCGTCAATTCCGCATTGCTCGGCGATCTTGGCGGCAACGCCTGCATCCGGCAGCTTATTGGACTCCAGGACCAGGACAGCCACGTCCGCGAACTCCTCGAAGCCGATCTTCTCGTAAAGGTCGCGGGTTTTTCGTGCCAGCACCCTCGCCGGTCCGCTGCCCATGGCGAAGAATTTGTCGACCTTGACCTGCCACATGGCACATTGCGATGCCATGCAAGAGACCGCCGGGTAATCCGTTGCTACCTGAACTCCGGGAACGAGAACGCCCTTGATATCGTAAGGGGTGAGCTGAACATCGGCCAGGTCCGCCATGCATAGCCGGCTCAGGTAGATGCCGGCACCAATTCCGCCCTGTGCCTTTACGCCGGCATCGGCCACCACAGCGCCGTTTTCAAGCTCGTGAACCTCGATTTGCAGCTCATCCGCATAGTCGAGCATCTCTTCAAAGACCTCGAATCCCATCTCATTTATTCCCATCAAGCCCGGTCACCTTTCCCCCTTCCAAACGTCAAAGAAGATATAAATTTGGCGATGATGAACCGATGCGAATCAGCCGGACGGCGGCTTCAGCAGAAAACGGAATTGTGCGAACAAATGATGATATACAAAGAGCTAATACCAGGGACTCAATTTGTGAACTTAAACGGAGGTTTGGGGCTTGAAGACAAGATCATTAATTTTGATGGCGATTTTTCTATTGACACTTACAGCATCGGCTGCATTTGCGTCAGCCGCAGATTCCTCGACGGCTTCCGCAAATCAGACGGAAAACCAGGCAGCTTTGGCAGTCGATGAAACGGAGGCAACCGGCGTGCCGGGCAATGCCACGTCCAGTACATCGGAAAATGCGAGCACGGCAGAGATCAGCTCGCCCGCCGCTCCCGTCAGCATGCAGGGCATCTGGAAGGTCTCTCTGGCAGGCACGGACATCACCATGGCCTTGAACCAGTCGGGCGAGTCGATCTTTGGCCGGGCCAAGTTCGAGGGAGACCAGCCTTGGAATGGCGCAGTGGCGGGTTCGCTCTCCGGAAGTTCAGTCCATCTCTCACTGGCAGCCCTGCAGGGAGATGTGCTCTCATCCGTCTATCTCGGAGGTGCCGTCGAGGGTGATTCCTTGACCGGCAGCTATGTTCGATCCGACAGCAGCGGCAAGGCCGCCCGGGGTGACCTCACGGCGACACTGATCAGCCCGGACACTTCCGGCTACACGCCCGCAGCAGTCGCGGCAGCTGCAGAGACCGTCCCGGAAACGGAGACCTCCAGGGAGAGCAGCCCGCCGGCGGTCAATATAACAGAGAGCGCCGCACAACAGGCAGAGACAACTCCGAGCAAGTTTAAGGATGTAACACAATTGGCAAAGGGAATCAATCCCAACATACTGCCGCGCATGGCCGCTCTATAGGAATTCAAGAAACGGCGGCAGATGCACCCGGGTATCTGGCGCTGATTTTTTTTCTTTCGTGTGGTGAGTTGTTGGAGACGTGATTCAACTGATGGACATCCGATCTGTAATTCTCATGCACCAGGTAAAATTCATAAATCAAAATGTCCATTTGCATCGGTCATGAGATTCAAGATTCATCCCTCCATGAGATTTCGTTCGTGAGATAGAAATGATTTGCTATTCTCCGTTCGCTCCCAAGGGTTTTGTTCCAAGATCTTTATATCCCTTGATCAATTCCCTCTACAAGAATTCGAGAATATGATGATAATCCTGGGAGGGAATAAATGGTGAGAGCTATATATTGGAGCCTGATTCTTCTGCTGTGCTTGACGCTTTTCCCGTTGTCAGGCGTTCGGGCCTCTGTTATGGATGACGTCAGTATCATTCATGTTGCCGAGAATTGCGACAAATGGAAGATCAGCTTTAACTGGTCTGAGATGGATGCGTACAAGAGAAGCGAATCTCAAGGCAACAGCGAATCGGGGGGTGTCAAGACCCTGGTCGATACGCTGGTCATTACCTCCTCTGACGATGCCAAAAAGGTGATGAAGGTCTCAGTTATAATGTACTCAAAGGGCATTGCCAGCCAGGTCTCTTCTTCCGGCATGATAACCATGGCCAATGAGACTCTCTCCAAGTCGGGAGTCTGCGGAAATATCAGTCTGGAGAACAGAGAGATAAACGGTTATCCAGGCATCAGTGCCCGCGGCGCCAAATGCCCGCTTGGCGAGCCGGTTTATGCTGCGATCTTTCCGGTAAGCTATCATCTTGATCGGCCTGGCGGGATTCTGAATTCCAATGCACTGGCCGTCGTTCTCTCCACTTATGATCTGGAGAAAACAGACCGCCTGATCAATTCGATAAAGATTGAGCAGATAAAATAGATAAAGAAATGCGAATAAATATCAGTCGGGGGAGGCATCAGTCCAATCGATATGTCGCCATGGGCTTATATGATCGGCCACCACGAGTGCACGCGTTTGGCTTGCTCTACTTATTCCTCTTTTCGCAAATTGGCAACACATTGCTGCCCTGCTGAATATCTCTTCGCACTTCCTGGGCGGATGAGGCCTATCCGGCATGGATAGCGATGAGCCGCTCGAAATATGCGATACCGGACCGACACTTTCTTTCGCGGTTTATATGCCGTTATTTTATTACTGTTAGCGCTGTTGTCCCAATCCCGTCCATGAAAACACCAGCATGAAGCAAAAGAACCAAAAGGCATATTTATGTTAGAGGATCTTTAAATTATTGATAGAGGAACCAGTCCAAAGGATTCGGACCATTCGAAAGGAACCGGCTCAACCAGGCTGGCAGGTGCATGTAAATTTTTATCTCCACTTGGGGAGAGCATGGCACCTCGGCGAAGAAATGTCCCGCGGTTTTGGCCGATGCAAGACTCGCCTTCGATTTCGAAACCTTCACGTCCCTCTAGTTGAGGAGATAAAAATGCCCGAGTTCCTTAATCCATTCAGCGGCAAAGTGCCTGATCGTTTGCTCACCAAAGAAGAGCTGATACGGGCGGTACGCCTTGATCTGGCAGCTGAGCATGAGGCCGTTCATCTCTATATGGCTCATGCCGAGGCCACGGACGATCCCCTGGCGAAATCGGTGTTCACAGACATCGCCAATGAAGAGAGGGTTCACGCCGGCGAGTTCGCCAGGCTTCTGTCCATTCTCACTGGCGATGAAGACGCTCTCCTGGCCGAAGGCGCAAAGGAGGTTGATGAAATGGCGGCCGTGCTGTCGGCTGCACAGGAAAAGCCTCCTTCTGCTCCAAAACCTGGCGGTGACGAAAAGCCCGCGGCCACAACCATCGGCTCCCTCAAGAAATAAATTACGGAGGATAATGATATGGAAAATAAGTATCTAGGGCGGGAAGACGCCCCCATCGGGCCGGAGACCTGGAAGGCTCTGGATGACACCATGACTGAGGCAGCCAAAAGCATCCTCACCGGACGCAAGCTTTTGCATCTGGAGGGCCCCTACGGCCTTGGCTTGAAAGCCGTTCCTTTGCAGGATATTCGCTTGGAGAATGGAATAATCACCAGCGGCTTTGTGCCGGTTTCTCTGATCCACAAGACCTTCTCACTCAGCAAAAGAGATCTGGCAGCTGCAGAAAAAGAAGGAATGCCCATCAATACCGCGCCTGTCGCCAGTGCGGCTCTGGAGGCGGCAACTCTTGAAGAGGCGCTCATCTTCGAAGGAATACGCCAGGCACCGGGCCTGATGACCTATAAAGGCGCATCCGAGCTGAAGCTCTCTGCCTGGGACGCCATGGGCAAAGCTGTGGAGGACATCATCGCCGCGGTGACCAATCTGGACAAGGCGGGCTTGCACGGGCCATACACCCTGGCTCTGGCGCCCAGCCGCTACAATCTCCTCTTCCGTCGCTATCCTCAGGGCGGTACTGAGCTGGAGTACCTGCAGTCTCTGGTCACGGACGGCATCTACAAGGCTCCGATTCTGGGCAGCGGCGGTGTGCTCCTGGCCTCCGGAAGACAGTACGCGGCCATAATCCTCGGCCAGGATATGACGCTGGGCTTCAACGGGCCGGCGGGCGAGAATCTGGAGTTCTCCGTATCCGAGAGCATGGCGCTTCTGGTGCGAGATCCCAAAGCCATCTGCGTGCTCAAATGAATTGATCGGTGCATTGATCAATGCCCAATACAATATAAAAAAGCGATAGGGCACGAAACGGCAAGCTTCACGCTTCCCTGAGGCAATGCTGTAGCTCCCGAAGCTAAATGATCGCAAGTGTATGATGGCGCGATGGGAAGAGGCGGATAAGAACCGTCCGCGTCATCTTGATATTTTGAAAAGAAGCAAGATAAGATAAAGCAAGACAGAAATATATGAGCGCTTCTAGTAAAGCACTCTCACTCCTGACTACACGTAAATCATTATGCGGCTATGCCGGCACAATTCACATGCCATCGGTCCGGGCCCGGGCTTATTTAGGCGGCCAGAGACCGAAGGCGATATTGAGTGCCATTACAACTGCGCCCGCGCCTATGCAGGCTCCGACCACCATTTTTGGATTGAACTTAATTGAAGTGTCATCGGCCTCAAAATACCTCATCAGTCCGGCTGACGATTGCAGGCCGCTGCCTTCGCTCTTTTTCTTAGCCATATTTTCTTTTATCTCCTCATCATCTTAAAGTAGATTGCGGTTTCTTTCGAGGCCGGTCTTCAGCCCCGGACCTTTTGCTTATGTCCTAAGCTTTGGGGCCTCCCCGGATGTTCCATTTGCCGCAATTCAATTGCCCATTCCTGTATTCATGCTTTTGCCGGCTGCGCATAGAGTGGCAACTCCAGTCGCGAGCCCAGGGCCACTCCATATCGTCTCTGCTGCCGATGAAGGGTTACCGTAGATAACATAAAAATACCAAGACATATGTATGGCAAAAGAAGGGCCTTGCCGGAGCATATTCTCGTCGTCGGGGTTTGTTCCGTTGCCTTCAAAAAAGGTCGGTATCCTTAAGCAAGGCTTCTGTTTCGCAATAGTATATTATAAATCGGAACAAATGAGCTGCACTGGAGCCCTAAAGATGGAATCCGACATGAGGCAATCGGGGATCGATATCGTCGGCAAGGTCCCGTGGGGGACTCATTTCTGCCAGTTCTATGAGACCGGCCAAGATCTAATTGAGACCCTTGTACCGTATTTTCGAGAAGGCCTGTCCGCGAACGAGTTTTGCATGTGGATCACTTCTGCGCCGTTGCAGGTCGATCAGGCGGTAACGGCCCTTCGGGCTGCAGTTCCAAATCTGGATAGCTACATCGAAAACGGCCAGATTGAGATTCTCGATTACAGCCAGTGGTATACCCGATCGGGGAAGTTTTCGGCAGATGAGGTGCTGCAGGGTTGGGTTGACAAATTGAATGCGGCCCTGGAACGGGGATTCGACGGACTGAGGCTGAGCGGGAATACTTTCTGGCTGGAGCAAGCAGACTGGGACGACTTCACCCGATATGAAGAGGTAGTCAACAATATTATCGGACAGTATCGCATGATAGCTATCTGCACATATTGTCTTCAAAAATGCAGTGCCCTGGAGATCCTGGATGTAGTCGCCAACCACCAGTTTGCCTTAATAAAGCGCTCCGGCCGGTGGGAGAGCATTGAGAGCACCCAGCACCTGAAGACAGCGCAGGCACTCCAAGAAAGCGAGCAGCGCTATGCTACCACCCTGGCGAGCATTGGTGATGCGGTTATTGCCACAGATATCGAGGGAAAGATCACTTTCATGAACGCCGTGGCGGAGGAATTGACCGGCTGGACACTTCACGAGGCTTCGATGACCTCCGTGGGGGAGGTCTTCAACATAATTAACGAATACACCCGCCGGAAAGTCGACGACCCGGTTGCTAAAGTGCTCGAAATGGGGGCAGTTGTCGGTCTTGCCAACCACACTATTCTGGTTCGAAGGGATGGCACTGAAGTTGCTATTGACGACAGTGGTGCGCCGATAAGAGACCGAAATGGCGACATCACGGGCGTCGTGCTCGTCTTCCGTGACATCATCGAACGCAAGAAGGCCGAGGCAAGGATCAATCATCAGAACATCGTTCTGAACGCCATCAATCAGGTCTACGAAGAGGCAATCCATTGCGAGACCACAAAAGATCTCATTCGAGCCTGTCTGGACATTGTCGAGTCCATTACCGGCAGCAAGTTCAGCTTTATCGGTGAGATCGGCCAAGATGGCCTTCCACGCGCCCTGGAAATAAGCGACCCCGGCCGGAAAATTTGTGCGATGAATGACAAGACGGAGAATCGCAGACCTCCAGGTAATTTCAAGATGCGTGGGCTCCATGGTCGCGTTCTTCAGGACGGCAAGAGCCTCCTGACAAATAATCCCTCCGCGCACCCGTACAGCATCGGCTTGCCTGAAGGTCATCCACGCCTGACGGCTTTTCTGGGTGTGCCGTTTGTCCAGGGCGGCAGAGCAGTCGGCATGATTGGTCTTGGCAACCGTGAAGGCGGTTATCGCAGTGAAGACCAAGATCTTATGGAGGCACTGACGCCCACCGTCCTCGAATGCATCTCAAGAAAAAGGACCGAGGAAGCGCTTCATGAGACACGCGATTATCTGGAGAGCCTGGTCGACTACGCCAATGCTCCCATCATCGTCTGGGACCCCGCATTCAGGATCACCAGATTCAACCATGCTTTCGAAAGACTGGCAGGAATTAGAACCGCAGAAGCACTCGGGGAGCCTCTGAGCGTGCTATTTCCGGAGAGCAGCCGGGATGAATCGTTGGATCATATCCGGCGCGCTATGGCCGGAGAGCGCTGGGAAGCAGTCGAGATCCCTATTCTCAAGGCGGATGGATCGATTCGAACCGTTTTATGGAATTCTGCCAACATATTCGCCGGAAACGAAGCGACTATTGTGGCTACCATCGCCACGGGCCAGGACATCACTGATCGAAAGAATGCGGAGGAGGAGCTGAGAAGGGCGCGGGACGAGCTTGAGATGAAGGTCCTGAAAAGGACCGCCGAGCTGTCGCAGGCCAAAGAAGAACAGGAATGCATGAACGAAGAGCTGCGGGTGGAGATTGAAGAGCACAGATGCGCGGAGATAGCGCTTCGGGAGGCCAGAGATGCAGCCGAGGCTGCCGCCCAGGCCAAGTCTGATTTTATGGCTAACATGAGCCATGAAATCCGCACGCCAATGAATGCCGTCATAGGCATGACCTCTCTTCTCCTGGATGACGAAACGCTGAATCCCGAACAGAGGGACTTCATAGAGACCATCAGAATGAGCGGGGATGCGCTCATGGTTATCATCAACGACATCCTCGATTTCTCCAAGATGCAGGAGGACAAAGTACTGCTGGAAGATCAGCCCTTCGATCTGGAAAACTGTATCGAGGAGGCTCTCGACCTTGTGGCCAAAAAGGCTGCCGAAAAGGGCCTGAACCTTGCCTGCACTATCGATGAAAGGGTTCCTGGCATCATCATCGGCGATCCCAACCGGCTCAGACAGGTCCTGAGCAACCTTTTGAGCAACGCGGTCAAATTTACAGACCGCGGCGAGATCAAGCTCTCTGTCTCTGCCCAAAAACTCGACGGCACTCATGAGATTCGTTTCGCAGTTCAGGATACGGGCATAGGAATCTCTCGGGATCAAATGAATCTTCTATTCCAACCCTTCAGCCAGGTTGATGCCGCAGTGACCCGTAATTACGGCGGAACCGGCCTCGGTCTGGCCATCAGCCGACGTCTGGTCGAGCTGATGGAAGGCAAGATATGGACAGAGTCGGAGCCCGGAAAAGGCTCTACTTTTTATTTCACCATCAGGGCAGAAACGGCTCCAGGAGAGGCAAAGATGCATCTGGTCGGAGATCAGCCTCTGCTGGTTGGTAAGCATGTGCTCATAGTTAACGACAACAGGACCAATCGCCGCATCCTGGGAGCCTATATCTATTCCTGGGGCATGGTGCCCATGGTGGCGTCAACCAGCCAGGATGCTCTGGAATGGATTCGAAGAGGCGACACCTTTGACGTCGCTATCCTGGATATTGACATGCAGGATATGGACGGCATGACACTGGCGGAGGAGATTGGCAGGTGCAACAAAACTCTTCCCCTGGTGATACTCACCTCGATTGGACAGCATCTACCGACGAATCATGCTTGCCTGACCAAACCCATCAAGCTCTCCCAGCTGCACAGGATTTTGACAAACGTCATTTCCAGGCAGCCGGCCCAAAAATCGGACCGATCGAAAGCGGTAGATGAAGGAATCCAGATGAGTTCTTTGCGAATACTTCTGGCTGAGGATAACGCAACCAGCCAGAAGGTAGCAGTAAAGATGCTCAAGCGATTGGGATACAAGGCAGACGTGGTCGCCAACGGCATCGAGGCTCTGCAGGCGCTGGAACGCCAGCCCTATGATCTCGTGCTCATGGATCTCAGGATGCCGGAGATGGATGGGCTGGAAGCCACCCGGATCACTCGCCAACGCTGGCCGGTTAATGGGCCGAAGATAATAGCCGTCACCGCCTATGCTCTGCAAGGCGATCGGGAAAAGTGCCTTGATGCCGGCATGGACGATTACATCAGTAAGCCCATTAAGGTTAGCGAATTGGCCGAGGTGCTCAGGAGATATCAGGCTTCAGAAATCCCATAGGTTCGCTTATGAAGCTGTAGTTCCACACATTCTGTGTAGAATGATTGAGCATGCTTCGTCACAATATGGTAACGGTCTCATTCCTCAGTTTACATAACCGATAACAATTGCTAAATACTATCATGACGTATATTAAAGATAAATATCAAAGACAAGGTGATCATCTATCAATTATCTCTTATGTAATTCGGACATGTTTTATATACCATTGGTACGTAAAGTTATTAGGGTTGTGTGGAATGGCAAATAACCGTATTGGATCTGACGTTAGCCGTAAGCTTGTTCTTCTAGCTGAGGACGATTCAATAAACCGCAAAGTGACTCTGTCACTGCTGGAACGCCTGGGATACCGGGTCGATACAGCGCAAAACGGCGTTGAAGTGCTGCATTCCCTTGAGTACAGGCCTTATGATCTCGTGCTGATGAACATAGGCATGCCGTTGATGGACGGCTTTGAGGCTACCTCTCAGATCCGCAGGCTCTGGAAGAACGAATTAAAGATCATAGCCATCACGGCCCGCGTTCTACCGGGTATCAGGAAAAAGTGCCTTTCCGTTGGGATGGACGACTGCATCGAAAAACCTGTAAAATTAGAGGAACTTGCAAAGATGCTGGCGAAGCACAGCTCCAAAACCTCATCCGTATTGAGACGGCCTGGATGGAGAGCGGAAGCGTGTGCTCATTGATCAAGACAAGATTGATTGAAGCGGCAGAGTTTGATTTATAATGCCTGCCCAAAAATATGAACTTATGAACGCTATGCACAGCTAAATTGAACAATTTCTGCTAATAAATCGGTTATTTGGCATTTGCAGCTTTTAAAAAATTCACCGGATGCGGCATCGTGCTGGCCAGGCGAGTTTCGGCCTCAGGTTGCAGAAACATGCGCACTTATAGCGCGTCTGAAATTCAACCAAACAGTATTTCAGCAATGCAATTGAGATACTATTGGGAAGACTGGATGGAAGGATGGTCGCTCTATGCATGCAATGAGATCGCGTCTTGAGCGGGAGTTGAAGCAAAATGCATTCCAATAATTATGAACAATCTGACCGTAACCGCAAAGTTGTGAGCGAATTTGCATGACGGAAGAGCCGAATTTGCAGGAACGGAGTCCGAAACCCGAGAGAGAAGAAGCGGGAGCCGGTCCATCAGTAGTGCCGGATGATTCGCCCCTTGCAGTCGTCGGCATTGGGGCATCAGCCGGGGGCCTGGAGGCCATAGAACAATTCTTCACACACATGCCTGGAAAAAGCGGTATGGCGTTTGTGGTCATCCAGCACCAGGACCCGGAGCAGACCAGCCTCCTGCCGGAGATCCTGCAAAGATACACCGATATGCCCGTAGTTCAGATCGGAGAAGGCGGCATAAAAGCCAAGCCGAACACCGTGTACGCCAAACCGTCAAATTCCGATCTCGCCATCGTTCATGGCAGCTTCGTACTTCTCAAGCCTGCCACCGGAGCAGGAGCTATCGACATATTCTTCAGGCACCTGGCAGAAGACCAGGACGGCAAGGCCGTGGGCATCATCCTGTCCGGCATGGGGAACGACGGAACTCTGGGCATCCGGGCTCTGAAGGGACACATGGGCATGACGATGGCCCAGGAACCATCCTCTGCCAAGTTCGAGCCCATGCCCCAGAACGCAATCGCTGCCGGCCTCGTGGATTACGTTGCACCGCCCGGGGATCTGCCCCAACTGCTCATCGATTATTTCATCACCAGCTCACAGCTACCGCATTTGCGCACTGATCAGGCCTCGCTCCCGGAAAGTGCCCTCGCCAAAATCTTTGCCCTCATTCGCGCCAGAACCAGCCAGGACTTCACTCAATACAAGCGAAGCACAGTTATGCGCAGAATCGAGCGTCGGATGGGCCTGCACAATTTGAGCAAAATCGATGACTATGTCCGCTACCTTCAGGAGAATTCGCATGAAGTCGAGATCCTGTCCAAGGAGATGCTCATCGGGGTAACACAGTTCTTCCGGGACCCTTCCTGCTGGGAGCGCCTGCATGAGGCGCTCTCAGAGCGGATCCGGTCTGCATCCGATGGCACGGTGCTGAGAGTCTGGGTTGTGGGCTGCTCGACCGGAGAAGAGGCATACTCGATTGCGATGGTGTTCCAGGAGTGCATCGAGCACCTCGGCAGGGACAAGGAGCTCAAGTTCCAGATTTTTGCGACAGATACCGACAGTGATGCCATTTATGTAGCAAGGATTGGCAAATACCCGGCAAACATTGAAGTTGACGTCTCACAAAAGAGGCTGCAGCACTTCTTCAGCAAAGAAAATGGAACCTACCAGATCAAGCAGAGCCTGCGCGAAACTGTAATATTTGCACAGCACAATATTATCCATGACCCGCCGTTCATGCGAGTGGATGTTCTCTCCTGCCGAAACCTCCTGATTTATCTTTCCCAGGAGCTGCAGCTAAGGCTTATTCCACTCTTCCACTACGCGCTCAACCCTGGAGGCATCCTCTTCCTGGGGACTGCCGAATCTATCGGCAGATACAACGACCAGTTCAGCACAATCGATGGCAAATGCAAGATCTTCCAGAAAAAGAGCGTTCCCGCTCACGAAGGTCCCGATGAGCTGCCCAAGGTATTTATAGCACCATCCTCTGCTCGCGAGCCCCAGGCCCTGCGGTCGACGAATGCAAGAGTACCTTCCGTCGATGCGATTGCTCAGGAACAGCTACTGGAAAAGTATGCTCCGCCCGCGGTTATCGTCACAGAAAACGGCGATATCCTGTACTTCCACGGCAGGACCGGGAAGTATCTGGAACCATCACCCGGCAAGGCAAACTTCAATGTCTTAACTATGGCGCGCGGAGGTCTCCGGTACTCGATCTTCTCGGCCCTTCGCACGGTGTCCGGTGAGAAGCAGGGAGTCTGCACGCAAGAGGTGGTAACAATAGACGGCGGGCCGAATAGGATCCGCCTGACGGTTCAGCCGATCCTAAAGCGCTCCAATATGGGGAATCTATTCATGGTGACTTTCGAAGAAATTCCGGAACACGGCTCCTCGCAGGTTCAGCCGGTAGCCGAGTCCTCTTCTCAGCCCGAGGCTCGCGATGCGGAGCTGGAACGGGAGCTCATCGATGCCAGGGCACAGATACAGCACATGGCAGAAGAAATGCAATCCACTCAGGAGGATCTTACGTCCATCAACGAGGAATATCAGTCGGCTAACGAGGAACTGCAGAGCACGAACGAGGAATTGACCACCAGCAAAGAGGAACTCCAATCGATGAATGAGGAGATCCTCACGGTGAACGCCGAGCTGAAGGCCAAGATCGAGGTGCTCACCCAGAACCAGGATGACATGCGAAACCTGGTACAGAGCACCAGGATGCCCATAATATTCCTGGACAAAAACCTGCGGGTAAGAAGGTTCACCGAGGAAGCAAAAGAGATCATCCGTCTGATCGAAAATGATGTGGGCAGGCCCATCACGGATTTTAAGGTGAACCTGCGGGACGAGTCCTTTGCCGGAGACCTGCAGGAGGTGCTGGATAACCTGCAGTACAAAGAGAAACAGATGGAAACGACGAATGGAAAGTGGTTTCAAATGCGGGTATTGCCCTACCGCACCTCCGAGAACCGCATCGATGGCGTAGTCGTAACGTTCAACGATATCACCACGATCAAGCAGTTTGAGCAGTCCATCCAGGATGCCCGCAACTACGCGGAGAACATCATTGCGACGGTTCTCGAACCGCTGGTGGTGCTGGATGCTGATTTGAGGGTAGTATCCGCCAACCGGTCTTTCTACCGGACCTTCCACACCACTCCGGAAGAAACGGACAAAAAATTTTTTTATACAATTGGAAACAATCAGTGGGACATCTCAGAGCTGCGCAGACTGCTTGAGGATATTCTGAAAAAGAACACCGAGTTTGAAGGCTTCAAGATAGAGCACGATTTCCCGGAGAGCGGGCATCGCATCCTGATTCTCAACGCCCGCCGGGTCCAGTCCAATGTGGGACCGGAACTGATCCTCGTCGCCATTGAGGACATCACCAATCAACCTTCCTCAACCTGCGAAACAACTTCTCGCAGCGGACAGGAACAATTGAGAGATGCATGAAGACGCAAAATGACAAAGCGGCGAACTCAGACCTGAGGCAGCGTGCCGAGGACGAGGTGCGGGAGAAAGGGCGCTCCGCTACTCTTTCGGAGGTGGATGTGAGGGCGCTCTGCCACGAACTGGAAGTGCATCAGATCGAACTGGAGCTGCAAAATGAAGAGCTGCAGAGAACACAGGCGGAGCTTGGGACATCCGAGGATAAGTACAGGGATCTCTACGAGTTCGCCCCCATAGGTTACTTCACTCTGGAGCCGCTCGGAAACATCCTGGAGGCAAATCTCGCCGGTGCCTCTCTCCTGGGAACGGAGCGGATGTATCTGCTTAACAACCGGTTTCAGGCCTACCTCGCTCCCGGCAGCATTTCCAAGTTCAGCACCTTCTGCCGCCGCGTAATTGAATCGGATACGAAGCAAACCGCCGAGTTCCAGCTTGATGGCAACACGGGAATGGGAGGCACTCAACGCTGGGTTCTGATAGAAGCCAGGGCTATTCAGGAGGGCGCAGGCCATGGCTTTCGCATGGCAGTCATCGATATCACTAAGCGCAAGCGGCTGGGAGATGAGATCCTGGAGAGAACTGCAGAGCTTGAGAAGACCAATAAAGCCCTGCATGAGAGCGAGCTACAGTACAAGCAGCTCGCAGACCTATCTCCGGATGCGATTTGTGTCCACATAAACGAAAGGGTAGTTTTCGTTAATGACGCCACAGTGAAACTAATTGGAGGATCAAATCGCGAAGATTTCACAGGAAGATCGATCATGGATTTTGTTCATGAAGACTCTCGGGAATTTAGCCGCAAGAGGATGAACAAGATCATCGAACGGAATGAAACGAATCCTGCTGCAGAGTACAAGTTGATCCGGGTGGATGGCGTTGTCATTGACGCAGAAATGGCATCTGCACCCATAATTTACGACGGCTGCCATGCCATATTATCAGTGTGCAGAGACATAACTGCCCGCAAAAGGGGGGAGATAGAGCTGAGGGCTGCAAAAGAGGCAGCCGAGGCTGCCGCCCGGGCCAAGTCCGATTTCATGGCCAACATGAGCCATGAAATCCGCACGCCCATGAACGCCGTCATAGGCATGACCTCTCTTCTCTTGGAAGACGATAATCTTACCCCCGAACAGAAAGACTTCATCGAGACCATCAGGATGAGCGGGGACGCGCTCATGGTCACCATAAACGATATCCTCGATTTCTCCAAGATGCAGGAGGACAAAGTATTGCTGGAGATGCAGTCCTTCGATCTGAGAAGATGCATCGAGGAGTCTCTCGATCTTGTGTCAGCAAGGGCCGCAGAGAAGGGATTGAACCTGGCATACGCCATTGAAAAATCCGTCCCTGAAACCATCATCAGCGATCCCAACAGGCTGCGCCAGATTCTGGCAAATCTGCTGGGCAACGCCGTCAAATTTACCAAAAGCGGCGAGGTCAAGCTCTCCGTTTCAGACCGTATGGTTGAAGACCGTCACGAGATCCATTTTGCGGTTCAGGATACGGGCATCGGCATCTCCCGGGATCAAATGGGTCGTCTCTTCCAGCCTTTCAGCCAGGTCGATGCGTCCATAAACCGAAATTATGGTGGTACCGGTCTCGGCCTGGCCATCAGCAAGAGGCTGGTCGAGCTGATGGAAGGCAGGATCTGGGTCGAGAGTGAAGTAGACAAAGGCTCTATATTCCATTTTACTATAAAAACAGAAATCGCGCCCGAGCAGCGAATAGAACATCCGGCTGGAACCCAAACTTCGCTGGTCGGCAAGAAGGTGCTCATCGTCGATGACAACAGGACCAATCGCCATCTTCTTGGAACTTACACGTATTCCTGGGGCATGGTGCCCCTGATTACGGCATCGGGCCAGGATGCTCTTAACTGGATTTGCAGGGGAAACGCCTTCGACGTAGCTATTCTGGACATGAACACGGCTGACGCGGATGGAGCGTCCCTGGCCAAGGCTATTCGTGAACATAACAAGACCATGCCGCTGGTGATGTTGGCCTCCGTGGGAGCGCGAATAGATCCCCAGCTATTCGATTCCTGCATGACCAAGCCCATCAAGCCCCTGCAGCTTCATAGAACTTTGACGGCCATCTTTTCCCGGCTGCAAGCCAAAGAATCAAATCGAACACTAACAATCAGCAAGAAGATCCAAAATAGCCCTCTGAGAATACTACTGGCTGAGGACAATGTTACCAGCCAGAAAGTAGCCCTGCAGATGCTCAAGCGCCTTGGTTACAGGGCGGATGTGGTTGCCAACGGTATTGAGGCCCTGCAAGCTCTGGAACGCCAATCCTACGATGTCGTGTTAATGGACCTCAGGATGCCGGAGATGGGCGGGCTGGAAGCCACGCGGATCATCCGGGAGCGATGGCCGGATAACGGGCCGAATATAATAGCAGTCACTGCCTATGCTCTGCAAGGCGATCGGGAGATGTGCCTCGATGCCGGCATGGATGATTACATCAGCAAACCCATTAAGTTGGAAGAGCTGGCCGGAGTCTTGAGCAAGTATCAGACGAACGAGATCGGCTCTTAGAATTCATTTTGTTAATTTTTGCGTAAAATAGCAACAATGCTGCCCCTGATAACCGGTTTTTGAAGTGCTGGAAAAAGTAATTTACTCAGGTTGAGGGAAGTAAAGAAGATCCCTGACCTTCAGGCCGACAATTGAAGCATTGGGACCCGTGCGAGCCCCGCGTCAATCGGCCAGAGACAGGTCAACTCCTGCTACAGTCGCCGGCCTGAAGCTGCAATGCCTCTCTCCCGAACCCGAGAAATAAAAGAAAGAGGACAGATGTCCTTTAAATCCATCCGTTTACATCCTGGAATGGATAATTGTCCGTCTTTCCGCCCCTGATCAGCCTTGGCCAGTCTTTGCTCGGATTGCCCTTTGCCACATGGCCGCTCCAATAGTTGCCGCCTGTGACATTGCCGTTATCCCAATTGTTCATGCCGTCCACATCCTCGGAATGCTCCTTGTTGTTGATGAAATTGTTGTGATAGACTGCATTTCCTGTGGAATGCATGATCTGCAGGCCCAAAGGATTGTTGGTGATGTTGTTTTGGTAGATCTGATTGTCGTTGGAGAGGTTGAGCCAGATTCCGGTCTCATAGTTGTGATCCGCGACGTTGCCCTGCAGGACGTTCTCGGCACAGTCGAGGAGCGAGATGCCGTTCTGGTTGTTGTCGGAGGCGTTGTTCTCCTGGATCCGGTTCGAGTTCGAACTTACCAGGAACATGCCGCTGTATCTGTTGCCGGCCAGGTGATTGCCCAGGACCTCATTTCTCGCACAGCTTACCAGGCGCATGCCGTAGCAGCTTGATACGTTGTTCTCCAGGATCTTGTTGTCGTTGGAGTTGAAGAGGAAGATGGCATCGTTGGTGATGGTATTCTTTTTAATGGTGATGTTGTCGCAATAGGCCAGCGTGAGATGAGCGAGCTTCATGTTTTCAATTATGCCGCCGGATCTGCCGTAAATATAGGCAACGGGCGCTCCGTTCACAAGATTTGAACTATCTATGGAGTTATTGAAGCCCTCCTGATTTGAGCTCTCCGCATAAAGTCCCCACTTGGTATCCTGGAAGCGATTGTCCTGCAGATAGTTGCCGGAGGACTCCAGTAAGATGATTCCCTTATCGGCCCTGGAGATCTCGTTGCCCTGCAGGCTGTTTCCGTTTGAGTATTCCATCTCGACTGCCGTGTCCCTGGCCTCGACGATCTTATTTCCCTCTATCGTATTGGCAAAGCTCGTGGCCAGACCGAGGGCACGCGTGCTGTTGACTATGCTGCAGCCTTTGATGGCGTTCCGGCTGGAGTTCTCCAGAGCAATGCCAAACTCCGCCTCCTTGATGCTGTTGTTGGCAAGATCGTTACCGCTGCAGTTCATGAGGTAAATGCCGCGCGTGCTGCCGGAGATGGCATTATCGACAAACTTCGCGGCGGTGCTGTTGAAGATCCAGATGCCGTAGGTCTTGGCGGATATGTCGTTGCCGGAGACCTCCACACTGCTGCTGTTCATGAGCCAGACGCCCATAGAAGAGCCACTGGCATGGTTATTGGCGATGCTGTTCTTCCCGGCGTCCCGGACAAATACGGAAACGACGCCACCATCCATTTTGTTCTCAGAAACGCTGTTGTCGCTGGAGTTATACCAGAGGGCCACCGCACCCTGGCAGTCTTCCATAGTATTCTTGGTTATGGTATTTCCACGCGAATCGCTGATGAGCACTGCAGGATTATCCTTATGGAAATTGTTTTCCTGGATCACGTTTCCGCTGGATTCGATGCTTACTCCCGGGCCGGTGAAGTTCTCGAAGGTAAGCCCCTCCATATAGCAGCCGTCCGAGGTTATGGTGATTCCCGTCTCGATATCGTCTCCTCTCAGGATTATGGGATCTTTCTCGCCTATGAGGGGCATGAGCTTAACGGTCTTATTCAGGACAACCCCTTCATGGTAGGTTCCGGGCTTGATGAAAATCGTATCTCCGTTGCTGGCGGCGACCACGGCCTCTTGAATAGTCTTGTGGTTGGCGAAGCCGTCGTCATCTACGATGTAGGTCCTCGCTCCATCGATAGGCGTAAGCCAGATGAGCAAGGCTATGAAGATGATCACCGGTGACTTTTGCATGCACATCTACTTACCAAGGCTCCTTTTATAGTTAATGCAATGCAGACATTCAATCCGGTGGTTTGGCCAACCACTTCAGCCAACCCCTTTATTTCCAGTGGAAAAATAAACCTAAAATTTTTTCCTTAAGGAATCTAATTCGTGCCAAAAAATATCAAAGTGTATGTTTATGTCTATTATGTTATTTAGTAAGTTATATATGATACAGCAAAGTTATATGAGTCTACCGATTCGGCAATGCCGTTTAAGGAACATGGATTTTGGCGCAATACTCTTTGTGAGTATCGGCAAGAGTCGCGGCCTATTTCCGGGGCAGCGAATGGGCAATTCCGACGCTTTCTTCTCATAAAGCGGGCGTTCTTCTTCCTCACGCGGCCATAAGCGTCTTTCCATTTAAGGGCTCCTCATTATTTCGTCCAGTGGCCGTGCCATTCATTCGTTTTCATCTCCCGTACCGGAGTTTATAAGATCGTACCTCTGTCCACCTTCTGCGTAGCGTTTTTTCATAGGGTCTAGTAAAAAATTAATAATATAGCTTGTTAATACTTTTAGCATTATTAAGAAATAACAGGCTAGAAGATGCTTATTTATCGCAGTTAAATCAAATGATAATTATGAAAAGACTTAAGTACTAACTGGGTCTAATAGTATTATGCATTTCAAGGTCAAGACGATCGCTGGCCGAAAGTACCTTTACCTCATCAAGAACGAATGGAAAGACAAGAAAGTAGTA